>Ga0256833_1001535_pt1 | contig 16892 bp, 23 predicted proteins | sample 356284metaG_FD_190535 | JGI IMG/M metagenome (GOLD analysis project Ga0256833, IMG submission 190535) | Hydrothermal vent microbial communities from Mid Atlantic Ridge, Atlantic Ocean - 356-284 | ecosystem: Environmental > Aquatic > Marine > Hydrothermal vents | place: Atlantic Ocean: Mid...
TATTTCCCATTAAAAGTAAACCTCTATCTTTACCTTCCATGAGCATGTACAAGTTGAGCTGAGCCAAACTTGGAATAAAAAACATATTATTAAAATTTGATTTTACTTCTATAACAAAATCATCTGAAACGAAATCTGCTCTTCCAACTAATGTAAAATTTCTGAAATACATAATCCTGTTTTTACCTCTCCAGATTTTCATTCTATGCTTCAAAGTTAGTTCAGCTCTCCTCTCTGATAACTCTCCTTTGACTTTCATATTCCACGGTATTTTTGGTTTAGCGTAAAATGAAAAGTAGCTGAACCTCATGCATTTCAAAGCCCAACTAACGAAGAACATCACGAAAAACTTTTTTCGCTTAAAATTAAAAAAGCTTTCAGGTATGAAATCAAAGGAGAAAGGTACGAGGTTGGAAAGAGAACTCGTAAATTTGCTTTGGAGTGCTGGATTTGCGGCGGTTAGAGTTGCGGGAAGCGGCGTTTCGAGTTTTCCCTGTCCCGATGTAATAGCTTCTAATGGAAAAGTTATCTTGGCTTTAGAAGTAAAAAGCAGAGCTAAGTTGCCTCTTTACCTTTCCGAGCAGGAAGTAAAGGAATTAGCGATGTTCTCAAACTTGTTTGGTGCTAAACCCTACATAGCTTTGAGGTTGCCGAGGAGGGAATGGAAGTTCATTTCAGTTGAGAGACTTGAGAAAACAGCTAAGGGGTACGTAGTTGGAGAAGACGTTTACTTCACCTCTCCGGACTTGGAAGAAGTCGCTGGAAAGAGTTTTCAGCTGAGGTTGTAATATATTGGAGGAATTTCGTTAGTGTACATCAGTATTGGTGTTTTTGCACAAATAGTAACGTTTGTTGTAACGTTTAAATCAACACCAGAAAAGTAAGTCGTATTCCCGCACCTCTCCGCTGGAAAGAGAAATTCCGCTGAACTGTAGCCAATTCTTATTATGGTATAATTCTTACTTGCGTTGAAAATAGATAGAACGTCATTTTCTATTGTTTTTGCTCCGAAAAAGAACACTTTTAAAGCTGTAAGCGGATCTAAGGTATAGTTGACTTTAACTATAACGCCATTGTTGGATGGAATTACCGTTACGTTTTTTATTTCTAAAGCTGTTGCTGGCGTTGCTATTATTAGTATTAGCATTAACGAGCAAATCACTTTGTACACTGTTTTCATGACAGCCAAACTTACTGACTAAGAAGATATAATGTTTTCGAAAGTAAAAGAGATTATTAAACGTGTAATTTATAGCTCACTTCTTTACGAAAACGGAAACGAAGTATGTAGAACTTACCATAACTGCAGCCATAGCTCCGGGAGAAAATGGGAGGTAAAAAGATAGAGCAATGCCTGCAATTCCACTTGAAAAGGATATCAAGAATGAAAGCAAAAACACGCGGGAGATTGATTTAGCAAAGCGTTTTGCTATTGCTGCTGGAGCTACGAACATCGCAAAAACTAAAATAGCTCCAACTCCTCCCATTATCGCTACTACAGATAGGGCTATCGTCGATAGAAGTAAGTAGTCGTAAAGCCCAACTTTTACTCCAGAAGCAATCGCCGCTTCAGCATCAAAAGATAGGTAGAGAAAAGCTCTGTAAAACAAAGCAGTTATAGCGATTACGAGTAAAGTCGTAATAAACATTATTGCTAAATCTGAATAGCTGAGTAAAAAGAGGTCTCCAATTAACAAGCCCCAAACTCTCGCAGCGTATTCTCTCACCATGGATATGAAGAGTACGGCTAAGCTCATAGACAATGCGAAGGAAATGGCTATTGCAGTATTCGTGTCTTCTCTTCTTCCAACTTTTCCCCTACCAGAAGCGTATCCCGCTGAAATTGCTGCAAAAATTGCAAACAAAACTCCTCCTAATAAAACTGGAACGTGAAAGCCCAAGCTTTCTAAAATTAGAGCTAAAGCAGCCCCAGCAAGTGCGGCGTGAGCAGTTCCAGCAACTAAAAAAGATACGTTTCTAAAGACTGTAAAAGTTCCTGTAATTGCTGCGTTTATGGATATTATAAAGATTGCAACAATTGCTCTGAGCAAAAACGGTATCATCACTTCACCCATGTATATCTCCGAATAGTGGATGAATGTATCCCTCTTTACATACGGTCGTTGGAATTGGTATTCCGTAGGTTTTTGCCGTGTTTTCGGGAGTTAGTACTTCTTCTGGTTTTCCATAAGCTATTAATTCTCTATTCAGCAATGCTATTCTGCTGACGTGGTGAATTAGAGGGCTAACGTTGTGAACTACTGTGATAACTGAAACACCTTCTGAAGCTAAGTTATCGAGAAGTTTTATTATTTTTTCCTGAGTAGGCAAATCTACACCGTTAAAGGGCTCGTCTAAAAGTAAAATGTCTGGTTTAGTTGCAATAGCTCTTGCAAGCAGAACTCTCTGCTGTTGCCCTCCACTGAGTTCTGTGAAATTTCTTTCAACAAATTTTAGCATGTCAACTGCTTTCAAAGCGTTGTTTACCAACTCTTTTTCTTCTCTACTTAACTTAGAAAATAAACTGAATTTTTTCTTTTTCGACATAATCCCCATTTCCACGACTTCTCTAACTTTTATAGGAATTTCGAAGTTTACGTGCTCTTTTTGAGGCATGTATCCAATTTCGCCTTTAACCTTAACATACCCCCTCTGGGGTTTTATCATTCCCGCTATAGCTCTAAGCAAAGTAGTTTTTCCTCCTCCATTTGGCCCCATTATCGCTACGAACTCTCCTTTGTTTACTATCATGTTTACTCTGTCTATTGCTACGAACCCGTCGTAAGTACAGCAGAGGTCTTTTATTACTACCGCCTCCATTAATGCTTCCACTTCCTGCACCCCCAGGCTAAAATTAAAATAGTTGAAACGGCTAAAAATCCCGGCACCTCTTTTACCTTAGTTTTTGATGCGGAGTTGAGAGTCATGGCGTTGTAGTATGCTATCCCAACGTAAGTGTCGTTGTTACTCGCCATGGCGAACTTGACGTAAACTATTGGCTTACCCGTATCTTCTGAAAGTTGTAGTGCTATTTTACCAACCTTAGTGTCTTTTGCAAAAGCCGGTAAAATTATACAAGCGTAGTTTTTCCTTACCATTTCTTTTTCCAAGTTCATCAGAAAAGAAGCGCTGATAAAGCCCGCACTTTCACCCATCAAAACAGCACCTACCTTCATTCCCGAATTTTTAGCTATGTAGCAAACACCGGGAACCGCTGCGACGCAGTAATCTCCTTTAACCAAAGACTTCTCTTTTATCACTTTTTCAGCTTCTCTTACCTGTTTTTCAAAAAGCATTAAGTTACTTTTGAAGTAACTGCTGTTCTTAGGATCAATTTTACTTAAAGCTTCTTCAACTGCTTTTGCAATAGCTATTCCGTTTTCGAGCTTTAGCCAGTATCCGTGGTAGCATGGTTTGTATGAGGGAAAGTTATCTACTTCAGCTCCAAACTTGGAGTAATCACTGAAATCTAAGCATTTGTTTGGAAAAACTTTCTTAACTTTACTTTCGAAAGAAATTAGCTTTGAATCTGCTAAAACAATTAGTTTTGAATTTTTTAATAGCTCCATAGTTTTTTTCGAAACTGTAAATGCGTGGGGATCGCTACCGGGGGGCATTATTGAAACTACTTTCACGGCATTTCCACCTATCTCACTTACTATTGGAACGAAATCTGGTATTGAACAAGCAACTATAACTTTACCATAGGAAACTGGAATTACAAGAGTTAATATCAACAAAGCGAGCGCAATAGTTTTCATCGTAATGCTATCGTGTGTTAGAAATATATAGGTGACGGCATGGTAGTAATAATAAGGTATGGAGAGCTTAGCTTAAAAGGACAGCTCCGCAGAAAATTTGAGAATATATTAATTGGCAACATCAGGAGAGTTTGCAAAAGAGAAGGAATTAAGGGAAAGCTGGAGAGGGAATGGGGAAGACTTTACTTCTATTCTAATGAAGAAAATACTGTAGCAAAGAGACTTTCTTTCGTTTTTGGAATAGTTTCAACTTCTCCCGCAGTGGAATGCGAGTCAAACTTAAAATCGATAGCTGAAACAGTAGAAGTTGTGGTTGAAAAACTGTTGAAGGAGAAACATTTCAGAAGTTTTGCAATAAGAGCTAAGAGGAGTGGAGAACACGACTTTACGTCTATGGACGTTGCAAGAATTGCTGGAAAGAGAGTAAAAAACATCGATAGAAGTCTTAAAGTTGATTTAAAAAATCCAGAAGTTGAACTCTTTATAGAAGTTAGAGAAAAATCTTATATCTATACAAAAATTTTTAAAGGCTTTGGAGGCTTACCTGTAGGCACCCAATCGAGAGTTCTTGCTTTAGACCCTATTTCTGCTTGGTTTGCTATGAGGAGAGGTTGCGATGTTGATTTAGCTGGAGAAGTAAGTGCTGAGCTTGAAGCTTGGGCTTGTTACAGAAAAATCAGCTCGATAGACTTGGAATTTGAAGAAGCTATAAAAAGCAATTATCCTGCAGTCTTCTGCTCTTATAATATCGATGAACTCGTTTCCGTGGCTGAAAAGTTGAAGGAAAGAAAAATGCCCGTATTAACTCCTTTTGCATCTGAAGAGGTTTACAGCAGGGAAAAGGTTAAAGAAATTTTGAAATCAATTACAAAACGATGAGAGTGCAAGTTGTTGGAGCTGGGGCGATAGGTTCGCTTTTTGGATACTTTTTAATTAATGCTGGTGTTGACGTCGTTTTTGTTGCGAGAGGTGAGAGGTTAAAACAGCTTAAGAGTGGTCTGAAAATAAGTGGTATAGCTGAATTTTTTGAGGAAGTAGAAGTTTACAAAGAGCCAGTAAAATCTTGGTTAAGTTTGGTTTGCGTAAAAAGCTATGATACTGTGCAAGTTGCTAAGAAGCTTAAAGGGCTGACGGATGTTGCTATGACTGTTCAAAACGGGATAGGTAACGAGGATGTAATTGCTGAGAACATACCTAAGGTCATTGGTGGAATTACGAGTTATGCCGCATATGTACGTGGGGGTACAGTTGTTTACGCTGGAGAAGGAGAAACTCTAATAGGTAATTGGAAAAATTGTAGTGATGAAGTTAAAGAAGTTGAGAAAATGCTGAGGAAAGGCGGTATGAACGTTAGAGTTGTAGAAAACGTCAGAGAATTGAAGTGGAAAAAGGCAGCTATAAATGCGGTTATAAATCCTCTAACTGCAATTTTAAAAGTAAAAAATGGAGAATTGCTTGAAGTTTGGAATTCTGCTAAAATAGTTTGCGAAGAGTGCAAACTCGTTTTAGAAAAACTTGGTATAGAAATGGATGTTGAAGGAGAAGTGAGAAAAATCGCACAGTTAACGGCTGAAAATAAGAGCTCCATGCTTCAGGATGTTGAAAAAGGTAAGAGAACGGAGATAGATGCAATAACCGGAAAAATCGTTGAAGTGGGTAAAAAGCTTGGAGTTGACGTTAAAGTTAACGAATTACTTTATTGGCTCGTGAAGTTTATGGAGGAAAGAAAATGCTAAAAGTGTTGAAAGTTTTACTCGTTGCGGCAATGCCCATTTCAGAGTTGAGGGGTGCAATTCCCTTAGCCATATACTTTGGCTATTCGCCAGTTAAAGCGTACATTATATCTCTTATGGGAAACGTAATTCCCATTCCGTTTTTACTTCTCTCTCTGTACAAGATAAGAGAACTTGCTGGAAAATATACTTTCACTTCTAAGATAATAAATGCATTCGAAAAAAGAGCTTTGAAAAATAAAAAATTAATCGAAAAATATGGTTACTTAGGCTTAACTGTTTTTGTTGCAGTACCTCTACCCATCACAGGTGCTTGGACAGCTTGTTTACTTTCAACGCTCTTAGAGCTTAAGCCTGAGAAAGCCTTTGCTTACATTTTTGTCGGAGTAGCTATAGCGGGGTTAATAGTTCTGTCTTCAGTTCTTGGAGTCCTTAGCCTGAGTGCATTTTTACCTTAAACTCAGCCAGCTTTTCAACTGCTTTAACGTTTGCTTTTTCAATTTCTACATCTGCAGATTTTATTAGGTCGAGCAAACTTTCATTTCTAATTATTACCGTCGAATAACCATCTGGAGAACCAACACTTCCGACACTTACGTCACTTTCAACTCCCGTAAAGTCTTGGCAAACTTTACACCCTTCTGGCACTATTTCGTCAAGCTCTTTAACTGGAAAACTAATGTCCGGGTAAGCGTAAAACTTACCTTTTTTTATGTCCATTTTTTCGACTGATTCGAGATTTACGCCTTTCTTTTCGAGAAACTCTACCAGCTTTGGGTAGTAAAAGTTCTCCATGCAGAACAAACTTACAACCATAGCTATTTTTTTCGAAAACTTGCCTACCTCTCTCTGAAGTTTTCTCGCAGCTGAAGCTACGCATGGCGTTCCCACTATTGCTATTTTTTCATAACCGCCCGCTTTAAGTGCTGAGAGAGGGAAGGCGTGGCTATACTTGGTTCCCGATGCCTCTATTACCTCTTCAACGTTAGTGGCTATAAACGCCTCTGGTTTCCACTTTTCGTCTCTTCTAACAACCAAAGCTGAATCTATAATCCCTCTTTCCATTGCAGAAGCGAGTATTTCTGTTACAGCTCCTCCGTCCTGTCCTTTAAACCTCTTGGATTTAACAGCCATTATTTCAAAGTAAAGTCCTATTCCGCTGAGTGGTTTGTAGTCCCACCTCGGACAAACTCTAACACAAAATCCACAGTCTGTACAATCCTCTTCCCATCCCGGAAAGTACGGAGGAGAGGAATAGCTCGTTATGGATATCCCTCTTACAGGACAAGCTGCTACGCACGCGGAACAGTTGCTGCAATATCTATCCATTACTACTCTTTTTAAGTTTTCAAAGTACTTTCCCGGAAAAGCTTTTGGAGGCCTTCTCCTACCTTTTCCCATCCTTCTCCTTTGCCCTCTCACGCTTAAAAAAGGTTTTTAAGGTATTTAACTATTTTACTTTCTAAGCAACTTTCTAATTAATTTTTCGTCGATTCCCGTTTTTTCAGCAATTTTTTCTGGACTTTCCCCCGTTAACTCGTGGTAAACTTTTAGAAAGTCTTCAGCCACTTCCTCATCTTCCAAGTCCCACATTCCAGAAAACATTGGATGAAAGTCTGCGAGAAACATTTCCACACTTTCCAAGTCCTTTCTTTCTTCTCCCGTTACGAAGGGGACGTAATCTTCAAAGAAAGAACAGTCTCTCAGTATCTTTATTACCGCACTTCTCAAAGATTCCACGCTGTAATTTCTGTTTGGTGGCGAGTACGATTTTACTATGTTGTCCATCTCCTTCTTAGAGTACGGGAAAACTTTTTCTCTGTTTCTCTTTTTCTCACAGATTTTAGTTAGAATGCTGTGAGTTCTCTCGTCAACTAATGCCAATCTACTTTTTCCACCCTGCCTAAGCAGAACTCCTTTTTTTCTAATATCCTTTTTCATTAGATTCTCAAGCTCTTCTGTCGTTGCAAGAGCTGAAATTACGAGTCTTATTAATGCGTGATGGTTTTCATTTTTTCTTGACATTACGGATATGTGGTGTATGTCGAAATCGAGCCTCATCAATTCATCTTTCATTCTCTCACTTTGCATACAAGCCAATTTAGTTCGGCGATATAATTTTTTTAGGTCTGGGGCTAATGAGGATCATGAACAGGTTTGAAGGTTTGGTGGACGAGGAAACTCTCAAGTTGTTATCACTTTACTCTGCAGGTAGAGTTAAAATTAAGGCTGAAGTCAAGAGTCTTAGACTTTTTGGAAACGTTTTAACACTGAGAATGGATGGAGCAGGGGTTAGTTTTAAATCATACGTTGAGCTAAGCTCCTTTCCAGAACTTTCAAAAGCTGGAGTTAATAGCGTTTTACTACTCGAAGGGAAGTTTGCTGGAGACTTATTTAAAGTCGAAAATCTTTCGATTATTACACCATCTACGTTTGAATTTAAAGGTGTAATTGCTGCGTTGAGTGAAAACGTCTTTGTGATTTCGAATTGTTTTGATTGCATTAGTGTTTATTGTGTAAATGTTAATTCTAAACGTAATTGTAAAAACAATTGTAAAGATGATTTTAAAAATAATTTTAATCTTAAAGAAAATATTAGCGTAACTTTGAAAGGTGCGAAGTCTGACAACGAAGTTTTAATATTAGATAGCTTGGATCTTAGCAAAGAAAGTTTCGAAATCAAGTTTTTACCACTCAATAAAGTTAAAAATAAAATTAAAAATAGAATTTGCATTAGAGGTAGAGTTAGCGGAATTGGAGAAAAAAAGAAGTGGTTTAGCTTGTACCTTTCAGATGAAAGTGGAAGAGTTAAACTACTTATGTGTGATAAGTTCGCTGAGTTTTACAGGAGAGTTGACATAGGAGATTACGTAGAAGTATTTGGGTGTCTGGTTGGAGAAAACGCAGTTTTTTGCGATGAATTTACGATTTTGAAGACTAACTTTTGAGGTGCTGAAATGAAGAGATACGCACCAGTTTTACCCCTCATAGCAAAATATCCTTTTCTGAGAATTACTGGAAAGTTTCTTGAAAAAGAGTATAGCTCTGTAGAAAGTGTGTTTGAAAAACGAGGAATGATCGAAAGAGAGGCGATAAGTCTGGCTATTGAAAAGGTAAGGAGTTCAACTAAAAATGAAGAGTTCAATTTTAAACTGGACTTAAAAAAACTCGACTGGCCTATGCCGTGTTTTTCTTGCGAGAGAGATTGCGTCGATTGCGATTACTTAAAAAAACTCGACTTCCTGAATTGCAACGCTTGTGGTAGATGCTTCGAAAACTGCCACTACAACTTTGGCTATTCTATTCACGAGTTGAAGGCTATAGCAAAGAAATCAGCAATATACCACTTGGCTTTGAGAGCTATGATGCAGCATTTAAGTCCAGTTATTAGGAGGAGGATATCCACTCAGGAAGCGAGAGATTATAGGCATAGGCTCGAAAAAGAGCTCGAAAACGAAAGGTACGAAGTAGTAACTTACGTAGCTTCAGACCTCGGCGTGATTTCAAAAGGAGTGGAAAAGATTCACGTTTCTTCTTACTTAAAAGGAGCTGTAAGGATAAGAGATGAAAATTGGAGGTTAGTAAATAGAAAAATCGAAAGCGGTTGGGTGGAAGTAAGTGGAAAAGAATTCGTAAGGTTGTTGGAAGAGTTCATTAAAATTAAACTTGAAAAAGTGATTTCAGCAAAATTACCCGCTGAAATCATAAACGAAATTAGAGGAATTGCGTTTAGAGAGGAGAGTTTAAAAATAGACGTTCCAGTAAAACTGGAATTCCTACCTCCGTGTATGAAAAAAATTATTTCTGATTTGCAAAATGGAGTAAACGTTCCTCACACAGCCAGATTTGCTATAACTTCTTTTTTACTTAACATAGGTATGAGTGTGGACGAAATAGTTAAACTTTTCAGCAATTCTCCCGATTTTGACGAAGAGAAAACTCGCTATCAGGTGGAACACATAGCTGGAATGAGGGGTAAAGGAGCTGAATACACATGCCCCTCTTGTGAGACTATGAGGACTTATCACAACTGCGTCGCTGATTGTGGCGTTTCAAGCCCTCTAAGCTACTATGCTAAAAGGGTTAAAAAATTGAAGAAAACTTAAATAAGTTTTCCCGCAGAGTTTTTTACGGTTTATGGGGATTCATCATGATTACTGTATCGAAAGCTGGAAACAGATCAACGGGTATTGACATATTAGATAAAAAGTTAGATGGTGGATTACCAGAGGGTAGTTTGGTTTGTATATATGCTAATCCAATTACGATGCCTGAAGCTTTTTTATATCAATTTGCAACAGTTGTGAAAACGTATTATTTCATAACTTCCCGACCAGCTGAGTACGTTAAGGAAAACATAGAGAAAATGGGCTTATCTGCCGATAAAATCGAGTTTATAGACGTGTTTACTCAATACTACATGAACGAGTACGGACAGTTCGTGATAGTTGATGCCTATAGGGATAAGGAAATATTTGACTTCGTAGATCACGCTCTTAACAGAATTCAGGAGAGTGGGGAGAAGTACAACGTTATATTCGACTCTATTTCTTTTTTTCTCAAGCTAAACGTTTCCATAGGTATTAAAGAGTGGTTGATAAACAAGCTATACATACAGGCTAAGCAGACGAACAACGTTTACTACATATACCTCATGAAAAACGTTCACCCTCCCGACATAGTCAACATGGTAATTGATATATCTGATGTAGTTTTTGATATAGATATAGAAAGAGTTGGGGATAGGATGAACAGCAGGTTAGCTATACCAAAGATTAGAAACAAGACACCGATGCTCGAAACGTTTAAGTTCTACATAAGTGAAGGTGTGCAGATAGACACGTCGAGAGATATAGCCTGAATTATCTTATACTACTAAGTACAATTTTTTGCAGATGTCTAACTTGAGAGAAGACCTCAAAGGAGAGTTGATAAGAGTAATTGGACTGCTAATAGCGATAACTGTTTTTGGTACTGTTGGTTATCACTTCATAGAGGGCTGGGACTGGTTTGATTGTTTGTACATGACAGTAATAACGATAACGACTACCGGCTACAGAGAAGTTGGAAAAATGAGCGTTGGAGGTAAAATTCTATCGATGTTTTTGATGATTTTTGGAGTAGCAATATTTCTGTATTCAGTAGATGCAATTTTACCTATTTTACTGGAGAGGAGAAGTGAGAGGTGGAAAAAAGTGTTGGAGAAAATTGAAGATCACTGCATAATTTGTGGTTACGGTAGAATGGGTAGGGAGATGGCTAAGGAATTAAAAAAAGAGCTAAAGAAAGTTGTAGTAGTTGACATAGACGCTAATAGGGTTGAGAGTGCGAGGGAAGATGGAATAATAGCAATCCAAGGAGATTGTACAGAAGAGGACGTGCTTGAAAGAGCTGGTGTAAGGAGAGCGAAATGCATAGTTGCTTGTACGAACAACGACTCAATAAACGCTTTTGCCGTAATGGTAGCTAAGGATCTCAATCCGAACGTTTTTGCAATAGCTGTATTGAGAACTCCGGGTGGTGAGAAAAAGCTGAAGAGAGCTGGTGCCGATATGCTTTTGTCACCTTACCACGATTCAGCGAGGAAAGTATGCGTAGCGGTTACGAGGCCAACTGCTGCTGACTTCATTGAAATAATTGGAAAAATGGGTACTTTAATGCTGGAAAAAATGGAGCTAAAAAATGAAAAGTTTCACAACTTATCTTTAAAAGATACTAACATAAGAAAAATGACAGGTTGTATAGTCGTGGCTATAGAGAGAAATGGAGAAATAATATTCCCAGATCCAGAAACGAAAGTTTACAAAGGAGACATACTTTACGTTTTGGGTAAAGAAGAGGGTTTGAAGAAGGCTTACGAATTGATAGTGAACGCGTAACAGTTTTTTACAGGAAGTTCAAAGCAAGTTTATGAAACTCGAACACCTTTACTGCACGAGGTGCGGTTCAGAATTTGACATAATCGTGAGGAGAACTACTGGCTATTCTGGGCCTATGCACATACCAAACCTCTACTGCCCTTTTTGTGGTGGTAGGAGGTTAATAAAAAAGCAGGGTATGTTTTTCAGACCTCAAGAAATTTAAGCTACTGTACGAGAAAAATTTCTCCAGCGTAAACGATTTTTTTTCCGTAACAATCAGATGACATTGGTCTTACAACGCACCTACAATTACAAATTTTTGCGAGTGCAAATATGTCATTCCATATTTCTGGAGGCGGTCTTATAGCGTAAATTACGCTCGCCCTTTTGCAGAACTTTATAAGCTCTTCACTTGGCTTTCTGACGTCACATTCTATGAAAATTATTCCTTTCTTATAATAATATTCTTTAAGGATAGGATTTAAATCGCAAACACATAAAAGCAAATTTTCCTTCATTAGTATTTCTGCTACCTTAGAGTAATAACCAACGCACACCTCGACTGCTCTTCCAAACTTTGAAACGAATTCGGCTATAACTTCTGGGCGCACGACTTATATTTGTCCTTAGAAAATATATTGTTTAATGATATCTGTAGTAATCAGAGAGTACTCATCAAGAGATTACTGGGACATTTTGCAAATAGACAAAGAAGCTTTTTCACCAAGTAACGCCGCTTACGACGTTTACTTGTACTTGAAGTATGGAAACATACTCGTTGCAGATTTCAACGGAAAAGTCGTGGGATATGTTACTGTGATGGACATGGGCGAAGATGCGAAGGTAATGTCAATTGCAGTTAAAAAGGAATTTAGAGGGATGGGCATAGGCTCTAAGCTGATGGACGAAGCTATAAACTGGTGTAAACTTAGAGGAAAAAAGAGGTTGTTGTTGGAAGTTAGGGTTTCCAATTTCGTCGCACAAAATTTGTATAAAAAAAAGGGATTTAGAGTTATCGGTATAACACCAAAGTACTACAGTGATGGGGAAGATGCTTACATAATGTCACTCACCCTTGAAGGGCAATGACTTTTAGCAATTCCTGTACTTTTTGATTTCTCAAAGCTTCTTCTGGAGGCAAATCTTTAAATATATCCGACAATCCTTTACAGAGTGTTAGTATTGCTTTTTTGTGTTCAGCTTTACTTTTGTGTATGTGTACAGGCTGAATTCCAAGTTCGTCGTACTTTCTGAAATGCCCGTTTGCAATTCCCGCCTCTTCAAAAAATCTTTTCATGTGGAACAAAGTTAGGTGCAAAAGTACAAGTTCTTCCTTATGCATTCTCACCACCCGCTGCCAGCAGCTATTTTGCTGATTACTCATAGTGTAAAAATATTTTTCCTTTAAATTAATATGTATTCATACAGTGACATACAAATTAAAATGATAAATCATTAAAAACAAAACAGAAGATAAAGTTTTAATAATTTCGATTAAGATACGTAAGACAATGAACGTTTTGCTCAGCAGAAAAGACACCATGAGGCTTTTAATTTTAACAGAACTCGTCAAAAATAAGGATTGCAGTCAGAGAGATATAGCGAAAAAATTTGGCTTAACGCCTCAGGCTATATCTGAGCATTTTAAAGAATTAATAGCGGAGGGTTTCGTGACTGTAATAAGAAAGGGTTATTACGAAGTAACTGAGAAGGGAATTGAATGGCTTACGAAAAACCTTATGGATCTGTATCTTTTTAGCGAAGAACTGACGAAGAAGCTTTTTTCGAGATCGATAGTGGCAATAGCGTGCGGCGATATAGAAGAGGGTGAAGAAGTTTTTTACTGGTTTCAGGATGGTTACATTTACGCCAAATCTAAAAAAGATGGAAATGGTATAGCTTTGACTTCGGCAAATAATGGAGAAGATGTGCTGGTAAAAGCTACAAAGTGGTTTAGACCACCCAATAAAGGGGAAATAGTAGTTGTAAAAGTTCCCGACGTTAGCGAAGGTGGAAGCAAAAAAGTTGACGTTGAAAAGCTGAGGGAGTTGATAAAGAGTAAACCGAGAAGCCTTGTAATAGCGATAGGTGTTGAAGCCCTCGTATCGTGTAGAAAAGCGGGAGTAGAACCGATATTCTTCGGTGCTAAGGAAGTTTGTGTTGAAGCGGCTCATCAGGGAAGTGGAGTGATAGTCGTTTGTACGGAAAACAAACTCAACGACTTACTTAGAAAATTGATAGACGAAGAGCTGGAGTTTACGATAAAGGAGTTCAATGTGTCATGAACATCAACAGGAATAGCATAGCGAACATCGCACCCATCATTATCAACATTAAATTTCTCTGCCTCTTTCTTTCTCTTTCTGCTTCCTCCTCGCATTCTTTGCTACAATAAATCTTGTCTGGCTCTATCGCTTTTCCACACATTATGCAGTGCCTGTGCGGAACTATTCCGGGCATATTTTTTCAGGTTTGGAAAACAATATAAAGTTGCCGGCAATCCCAAAAAATCTTTATTCGTTGTATGTATTAAGCTAATATGGACATTTTTGAAGAAGCAGGCAGAGACGTTAAGTCTTGGATAACAGAGGAGGGAATATTTAAACAGGAAATTCCGGATGAAACGGCTGAGTGGCATTATGTTGTTGAATTTCCTCTCGACTCTGGTCAGGTTAGCGACATAGTTATGCCAAAGAAGAGGGACTTTATTCTCGTTGTTAGCGGTCTTGTTTTTGCAGAAGAACATTACAAAGCCCTTCACAGCCTCCCACAAAACAAAAAAAGGGAAATCGTATTCAGGTGGAAAATGGACTTGCTTTTTAGAAATGCAGAATTCAGGATGGTTCCAGATGATATGTCTATTCAAAGAATTGACTTTTCCATGCCGGTTTACCTTGAAGAACTAACAAAACCAAAACTCTTTGAAGCTTTGAGAGAAGTTTTTAAGTGCAAGTTATACATAATCTGGCAACTCAACCACCTTTTTGGAGAAAATAGGAGTTTGGAGGGGATGTACCTTTGATATCTTTTAAGCCAATAGGTATAGTTCACAACCCCGTAGAAAAACTTCCAGTTCAGCCCGTTTTCGCGGAGAGAGACTACACCGTTGAAATAGAGATATTTCCTGAGTTTTCTAAGGGTTTGTACAGGTTAGAGAAGTTTTCTCACATAATCGTAGTTATGTACTTTCACAAATCCAAAGGTTACAGCTTAATAGTCAAACCCCACTTCGACAACGAGCTTAGAGGAGTTTTTGCTACGAGATCACCAAATAGACCTAATCCCATAGCAATATCTACAGTTAAACTGGAAAAAGTAGCGGGAAACTTAATTTACGTGAAAAACTTAGACGCTTATGATGGAACTCCTGTTTTGGACATAAAACCACACTCTCCAGTTGTTGACTGTCCGGAATCGAAAAACGCTAAATATACCCGATGTAAAGTAGCGGGCGATGAAATTCGACGCTGAGTATTACAGAGATCTGGCAGAAAAGGACTTTGAATTGGCTTGGCAGAAAGGGACTGAAGTCTTAGGTAAGAAGAGCTTAAACGAAGAGTATCCGAGATTTCACTTTTCTTTTGGTAGGGAACATCCTCTGTTCTCCACGATTCAAAAGCTAAGAGAGGCTTACCTGAGACTTGGTTTTAGCGAGGTCGTAAATCCGCTTATAGTTGAAGATACGCACGTTAGAAAGCAGTTTGGAAGAGAAGCTTTAGCTGTTCTCGACAGGTGTTACTACTTAGCTACTCTGCCAAAGCCGAACATAGGAATTTCATCTGAAAAAGTAAGTATGTTGAAAAACATAGTTTCTGTTGATGATAGAGATATAGAAAAGTTGAGGGAAGTTTTCCATAAGTTTAAAAAGGGTAAAATAGACGGAGACGACTTAAGCTACGAAGTTGCCAAAGCTCTTAAAGTTGACGACTCCGTTGCTGTAAAAGTACTCAATGAAGTTTTTCCGGAATTTAAAGAATTGAAACCTGAATCAACTAACCTAACTTTGAGGAGTCACATGACAACTGGATGGTTTATTACTTTGAGTGAAATTTCGGATTTACTCCCACTCCCCATAAAGCTCTTTAGCATAGACAGGTGTTTTAGAAGAGAGCAGGGCGAAGATGCTACGAGGTTGTACACTTACTTCTCTGCGAGTTGCGTATTTGTAGATGAAAACGTTGACGTTGATGTTGGAAAGGCTATAGCTGAAGGTTTGTTAAGGCAGTTCGGTTTTAGCAAGTTTAAGTTTAAACTCGATGAAAAGAGAAGTAAGTACTACATACCCGGAACTCAGACCGAGGTTTTTGCGTATCACCCATCTTTTAACTGGATAGAAATAGCGACTTTCGGAATTTATTCCCCAACTGCTTTGTCTCATTACGGTATAGAGTATCCCGTTTTAAACTTTGGTCTCGGAGTTGAAAGGCTTGCAATGGTAATTTACAAATGCGATGACGTGAGAAAGTTAGTCTATCCTCAGTTTTACGGAGGAATCAAGCTCGATGATGTAGATATAGCGAGAGCGATAAGGATAGATTCGTCACCTCTAACTGAGAAGGGAATGGAAATAGCGAGAGCAGTTGCATTAACTGCAGAGAATTATGCTAACACCTTATCCCCCTGCTCGTTTGAAGCTTGGAGCGGAGAGATTTATGGAAAAGACGTTAAAGTCATCGTTTTCGAAAGGGAGGAAGGAGCAAAGCTTTGCGGTCCTGCTTATGCTAACGAAATAGTTGTGTTTGAAGGTAGCGTTTACGGAATTCCCAGAAAAGATAAGTGGATAAAGTACTTTGAAGAGGGCGTACCTACTGGAATAAGGTATTTAGATGGATTTTCGTATAAAGCAGGTAGTTTTGCTGAGGAATGTGCGGCGAGGGGTGTTGGTGGAGAGATAAGGGTTAGAGTTGTGGAAAACTTGAGCGACGTCAACCTCAAAATTCAGGAAAACGTCAAAAACTACGTTCTTTCCAGCGGCGGGAAAATTGACGTCAGAGGTCCTATGTTTCTCTCAGTAAGAGTGGAGGTTAATCGCTGAGCGAAAGGGATATATACTCTCCAGTTAGCTTGTCCCTTAAGCTCCGGTGGTGTAGCCCGGCCAATCATACGGGACTCTCGATCCCGTGACCCGGGTTCAAATCCCGGCCGGAGCACTTGTTAATTTTAATCGACTAACTCGCTTATCCACTTGGGCAATACAAAAGCTGATAGGTGCACTTCTGGAGAGTAGTGTTCTGTTTCAATCTTTCTTTTTTCGAACTCGTCTTTAAGCTTGTTGTAATTGGGCCTTACGTCTATACTGTTTGAAGCTATAACAAAGCTCCAGATGCCCCCCGGATACATGGGGATGCACGATAGATAGAAAGCTCTATTTTTGAAGAATGAAGTATTTTTTGCTATAAGTTTAACATATTCTTCTTGAAAAGCTGGAGATTGACTTTGCATGCAAAAAACGTCTGAAATCTTAGAGCAGGATTGAAAGAACTCCTCGGAAAACAGGGATATACTAGTAGGACTTGGATCTGTTCCGTCCACTATTA
>Ga0256833_1001536_pt1 | contig 16890 bp, 18 predicted proteins | sample 356284metaG_FD_190535 | JGI IMG/M metagenome (GOLD analysis project Ga0256833, IMG submission 190535) | Hydrothermal vent microbial communities from Mid Atlantic Ridge, Atlantic Ocean - 356-284 | ecosystem: Environmental > Aquatic > Marine > Hydrothermal vents | place: Atlantic Ocean: Mid...
CTTTTGTGAGCATGTATGCTTCTTCGTCAGATAGTTTTTCTGCATTTACTATAATTCTCACTTCTCTTCCTGCCTGAATAGCAAAGGATTTCTCAACATTTTCAAATGAGTTTACTATAGCTTCTATTTTTTCAAGTCTGTTTATGTAAGACTGAAGAGCTTCCCTTCTTGCTCCTGGTCTTGCAGCTGAAAGGGCATCTGCCGCTGCGACTAAAACAGCTTCTGGATATCTTGCAGGCTCGTCATTATGGTGATAAAGGATTGCATTTATCACTACATCAGGTTCTCCGTATCTTTTTGCAAGCTCTGCTCCTACTTTTGAGTGGGAACCACCAACTTCGTGGGATATGGATTTTCCAATGTCGTGCATAAGGCCACCTCTTCTGGCTGCTTTTTCATCAAGTCCAAGCTCTGCAGCCATCATTCCTGCAAGATATGCAACTTCTTTTGTATGTAAAAGGACATTTTGTGTATAGGATGTTCTGTAATAAAGTTTACCTATGTAGTAGAACAGCTCTGGATGAACATCTGTAAATCCAAGTTCAAGACATGTTTCCTCTCCTAACTTTCTTATTTTTGCTTCCATTTCCTCTTTAACTTTTGATACTACTTCCTCAATTCTTCCCGGATGTATTCTTCCATCAGCAATCAATCTTTCTAAAGATTCTTTTGCTATCTCCCTTCTAAGAGGGTCAAATGAGGATATAGTAACAATATCTGGAGTATCGTCAATAATAAGGTCAACTCCTGTTTCCATCTCAAAAGCTCTGATGTTTCTGCCTTCTCTACCTATAATTCTTCCTTTCAGGTCGTTACTTGGCAGGTCAACAACAGAAATTGTGTAAGAAGTCGTTATCTCAGGTGCTAATCTTTGTATAGCAGTTACTAAGTTCCACTTTGCTTCCTTTTCTGCTTCTTTTTTTGCACTTTCTTCAATCTCCTTCATCAGTTTAGCTGCTTCTAACTTCGCTTCTTCTTCGACTTTTTTCATAAGCTCTTCTTTTGCCTCTTCCTTCGTCATAGAGGCTATTCTCTGGAGCTCTAACATGTATTGTTCTTCTGCAGCCTTTAGTTTTTCTTCTTTTTCTTCAATCTCCTTCTGTATAGCTTTTATCTCTTCTTCTAACTTCTTTACTTCTTCCCACTTTTTGTCTAGCTCTTCTTCCTTATGCTCTATCCTTGCTATTCTTTTCTCAAGCTGAGCTTCTCTTGCCATCAGTGTTTTTTCAAGGTTTTGCAGTTCTTCTTTTTCTTTTTTCAGCTCTTCTTCTAACTGTTTCTTTCTCTTTAAAATTTCTTTCTCAATTATCAGCTCTTGCTCTTTTTTTAGCTGAACGGCCTCATTTTCTATCTCTTTTGCTCTTAGTCTCGCCTCTTTTTCCGCCTCTTTTATGAGCTGTTCTGCCTGTCTCTTTGCTTCCTCAATGACTTTTTCTTTTTCAGATATAACTTTCTCATACTCTCTCTCTTTCTCTTTTAGAGATTTTGTAGTAACGGCTTTACACGCAGCAAATCCTGCTGCTCCACCTGCTGCTAATGCTGATACTCCCACTATTACTTCTATCATCTTTCTTCATCCTCCTTTGTCTTAATTATTCTGGTAGGGGTTATAATTAAATCCACAGGGATGTCGTGTTCCTCTACAGGAAGCTGGTCTACAACCTGAAAATCGTAAGCAACCCCTACCTTCAGAGCCTGTGTGCTTTTCAAGAAGCGGTCATAGTATCCTTTGCCATAACCTAATCTGTGTCCCTTAAGGTCGTAAGCCACTGCTGGAACCACTACAATGTCTATTTTTTCAGGGGAAACAGATTCCCCTTCAGGTTCCATAATACCTGCATAACCTTTTTTTAGAGAAGACAGGTCTTTTACTTTTACAGGTAAAATCTCATTTTTTGAAACCTTAGGGAGGTATAGATTGAATCTTTTTGAGTCTGTTAACTGCTTGATAATATATCTTGTATCTACCTCATTCTTATGAGGATAATACAGCAGAATATTTTTAGCCTTTTTTAGCTGAGGCAGTTGCAGAAATCTCTCTGCAATTTTCTTTGAGTCTTCTTCAGCTTTCTTATGGCTTATTCTTCTTTTTAAAATACTCTCTCTTAAAACTTTCTTCAATCTGACCTCCCTAAAACAGGAAGGCCATGCGGTAGATACAACCCCGCGGAGGGCCGACGGGATGGTGAGTCCTTTCTGGACCCAACAAAAAGGTGGGTGTCCGCACCGTGTTCCCTCAGGATACACGGAATGTAGGACTCCCTTTTTAGTAGCTATAGCCCAGAAACTACCGTCACATCCCTATCGCACCCCGCAGGAATCGTATTCTCTTTGTAGAAATATATTTTTATGTCCATTACTTACCGCTTTAGCCTTCCTATGTTCTTAATTTAAGTCCTTTAAACTGCTTTTGCAGTTTTTTAACAACTTCTTCAACTATACTGTTAACTTCATCATCAGATAAAGACCTGTCTTCTGCTCTAAAATCCACAGAAACTGCAACACTTTTTTTGCTATTTCCCATATGATATACGTCAAAAAGTCTAACTTCATCTACATATTTAGAGCTATTCTTTATAGTTTTTAATAATTTATCCACCTGCAGTGATTCGTCAACTTCAAAGGCAAGGTCTCTTTTAACAGATGGGAATTTAGGAAGCTCCTTAAAGACAGGATTTTCCTTCTTTTTATACAGGTTAAATAGATAACCTTCCTTATCTAAAGGATTTTCTTCAAGTTCTCTTGATACATACCTTAGTTTTAGCTCACCAACATAAGTGTCTTTAGGGATTTTTAATTTAGCTGCTTTTTCAGGATGCAGCTTTCCAAAGTATCCGACACTTTGATTGTCTATCATAATCTCCGCTGACTGGTAAGGGTTAAGATAAGGTAAGTTTATTTCTTTCAGCTCTACATCCTGCATACCTAACGACCTGAGATAACTGAAAATCACTCCTTTTATCTTCAGGAAATCCCATTTCTCCTCTGTTGAAAAAGTTTTATCTCCTTTTGTATAGCTGAATCCTTCTATAAAACTACCTGTGGCAAGAATACCAAGTCTTATCTCTTCATAACTATCAAAAAAAGCTGAAGAAATTTCAAAGATTTTTAAATTTTTGTTCTGGAAACGAAGATTATGTTGAAGAGTTTTCAAAAGGCTTACAACAAGGTTATCTCTTATGATACTCTGTGTTTTTAGCAGGTAATTAGTTATCTTTATTGAAGGAACAGGAATCTGTAAAATTGTGTATATATCTTCATCCACAAAAGTATAACTGACAGTCTCATCAAAACCGTTGTCCCTGAAAAAATCTCTCGTCCTTAGCTCAAACAGAAATTCATCACTCTTTCTAAAAGACTGTGTAGGGATTTTTGGATAGGTTTCAGAAACTTGATTTAGACCGGATAACCTACCTACTTCCTCAACAAGGTCTATCTCCCTTTCTAAATCAAAAGCCCTGAAAGCAGGAATTTCTGACACGGTTCCTTCTTCAACAACTTCTGTAGGTATCTCAAGTCTGTTTAGAAGCTCTTTTGCCTGTTCTTTTTTTACTTCAAACCCTAAAATCCTTATTGTGGTTTTTTCTCTCAGCTTTATTTTTTTAGGGGTGTAAGGATGTGGGTATATGTCCTTTTCTCCAACAGCTTTACCACCTGCTGTTTTTTGGATTAATTCAACGGCTTTATCCTGTGCATTTGGTAGATTTTCTATATCAACTCCCCTTTCAAATCTGTAAGAAGATTCTGTTGATATAGAAAGCCTTTTTGACGTTTTTCTCACAGATATGTGGTCAAATACTGCTGCCTCTAAGAGGATATTTTTGGTGTTTTGGTCAACTTTGGTATTTTCTCCTCCTATGATTCCTGCAATAGCGACAGCTTTTCTATCATCTGATATAACTATATCTTCAGGGGTTAGTTCCTTCTCTTCCCCATCTAACGTTGTGATTTTCTCTCCCTTTTTTGCAAGACGAATGGAAATATCTCCTTCTATCTTGTCTAAATCAAAAGCGTGTAGTGGTTGCCCTTCTTGAAGGAGTATGTAATTTGTTACATCAACCACATTGTTTATAGGGTTTTGTCCTGATTTTATAAGTTTCAGCTGAATATCAAAAGGAGATGGTTTTATACTTACTCCTTTTATAACTATTCCTCTATATCTGTAAACTTTGTCTGTTAGAAACTTTATTTCTGGCACTTCTTCTTGAGCTATAGAAACAACAGGTAACTTCTCTTTTCTTTTTAGACCAAATATGGCTGCAATCTCTCTTGATAAACCTCTTACGCTCAGGGCATCTCCTCTGTTTGGTGTAATCTCTATTTCTATTATCTGTTCTTCCCCAAGACCAAGTAATCTGTTAGGGTCTTCTCCTTCTTTTACCTCTTCAGGAAATATAAAAACGCCTTCTGCCTTTTCAACAACACCCATCTCTTCAAGAGAAAGAAACATCCCTTCAGATACAAAAGAACCAAACTTAACAGGTTTTATAACAATTTCACCAATTTTAGCTCCTTCTTTTGCAAGGGCGACTTTTGCACCTTTAAAAACATTGTGAGCAGCTGTAATTACCTGATATTTTCTTACTCCATCTGTTACTTCACACAGAAAAAGTCTATCTTTTTCTGGATGTTTCTTGACAGACAGGATTTTTACAATTGTAGTGTTTTCTATTTTTTTACCAAATGTGTAAGAAACCGCCTCAATTCCTGTCTCATTAAGTTTTTTAACAACTTCCTCTACCGGAGCATCTATATTCACAAACTCCTTAATCCACGAGTAAGGAACTTTCATCTTATCCCCTTAAACTGGTGATTAAACCTCATATCATTTTCAAATAGAAGTCTTATGTCGTTTATCTTGTATTTGAGCATTGCTATCCGTTCAATCCCAAGACCAAAAGCAAACCCTGTGTATTTTTCTGGGTCAATGCCAACAGCCTCAAAAACATTTGGGTCTACCATCCCACAACCTAATATTTCAAGCCAACCAGTATCTTTACACACACGACAACCAGTGCCACCACACACTGTGCAACTGATATCAACCTCAGCAGAAGGTTCAGTAAAAGGAAAGTAACTTGGTCTAAATCTGATACCTATATCTTTTCCGAATATTCCCTCAAGAAATATTTTCAAAGTGCCTTTAAGGTCTCTAAAGGTAATATTTTCATCAACCAAAAGACCTTCAATCTGATGGAACATAGGTGAGTGGGTTGGGTCTGCATCTTTTCTGTAAACTCTACCGGGAGCTATAACAGCAATAGGGGGTTTCTGTTTTAACATTGTTCTTATCTGAACTGGAGATGTATGGGTTCTAAGAACCATTCCATTATTTAAAAAAAATGTGTCCTGCATATCCCTTGCAGGATGGTCTTTAGGAATGTTCAGCATATCAAAGTTATACTCCTCTTTCTCAACTTCTGGTCCTTCTGCAACAGAAAATCCCATAGAAATAAAAAGCTGTGATATTTCCACCAATGTAGATACTACAGGGTGAGCACTTCCCACCTCAATCCATGAAGGAGGAAGGGTTATGTCTACCCTGTCTTTTTTCAGTTCTTCCTGAATTGCTTTCTCCCTGAAAAACTGCTCTTTTTTTCGCAACAGATTTTCTATCTCTTCCTTAACTTTGTTCGCAAGCTGTCCTATCTCTTTTCTCTCTTCTGGGGAAAGTTTTCCTAAAGACTTAAGTATACTCTTCAGCTTTCCTTTCTTGCCTAAAAACTTAACTTTTATACTGCTAAGACTTTCTATACTGTCTGCGTTTTTAATAAGCTCATTAGCTTCCTTTTCTAAGCTTTCTATCTCTCGCCTTAAACTCAATTTTACCTCTGAGCAAGAGCTGATTTTGCAGTCTCTGCAAGTTTTGTAAACCCTTCAGGGTCTGTTACTGCAATGTCAGCAAGCATTTTCCTATTAAGGTCTATTCCTGCAAGTTTCAGACCGTGAATAAACTGGCTGTATGAAAGACCATTAAGCCTTGCAGCTGCATTTATCCTTGTAATCCACAGCTTTCTAAAATCTCTCTTTCTCAATCTTCTATCTCTGTATTCATACTGGAGAGACCTTATAACCTGCTCTTTTGCCCTTCTATAAGAGCGGTGTTTTGCCCCATAATAGCCCTTTGCAAGTTTTAAAATTTTTTTCTTGTGTTTTTTAGATGACGGTCCTTTTACTCTCATTTATCTTTCCTCCTTTATACGTCATTTGGAATTAATGCGGCAACCTTTGCCTTAAGGTTATCTGGAACATACTTTGCTTTTCTACCCTGTCTTTTTCTTTTACTGGATTTTTTCGTGTTGTAGTGGGAAATTCCTCCTTTCCAATACTTTATTTTTCCTTTTGCTGTAACCTTAAATCTCTTTGCTGCTGTTTTGTTTGTTTTCATCTTTACCTTAGCCATAATAGTTCAAACCTCCTTTTTTAATAAACAGGAAAATTTAGGAAATAGACTTTATAGTATAAAAAGTTTTTAAAAAATAATCAATTAGATTTGAAAGGACAGTTTATTGAGTATTTCTATCAGTTTTCTTACTGCTTTTCCTCTGTGAGATATTCTGTTTTTTTCTTCTGGTTCAAGCTGTGCCATTGTTCTGTTATAACCTTCTGGGATAAATATAGGGTCGTAACCAAAACCTTTATCCCCTACAGGTTTCTCTGCTATTGTTCCATAGCAGTAACCTTCAGTCCATATACCTGTATTTTCTGGACTATAAAACACAACAATACTTACGAATCTTGCTTTTCTGTTTTTTTTGTCCTTTAGTAGTCTAAGAAGTTTATTAATGTTTGCTTCATCTTTATCTCTATTAATTTCTTCTTTTCCTCCAAAATCTATACTATAAAATCTTGCTGAATAAACTCCCGGATATCCGCCTAAAGCCTCTACTTCAAGACCTGCATCCTCTGCAATAACAGGCATATTGTAAAAGTCTCCATAAGTTTTTGCCTTTTTAACTGCATTTTCAAGAAATGTTTTCCTGTCCTCTTCTACAGATATTTTTTGCTCCATATCGTCAAGAGAAATAATTTCTATACCATACTGGGAAAAAATCTCCCTAAATTCTCTTAATTTTCCTCTATTTGTCGTTGCAACAAGAACTTTATCCAACATTTAACCTCCTTGACAAAAGATGACAAAAGGCTACTGCTACAGCATCAGCTTCATCGTGGTTGTTAGGTTTTACATTCAAAAGCTTTTCAACCATCATTAATACCTCTTCTTTACCTGACCATCCATAGCCTGTTATGGAATTTTTTACCTTTTGAGGAGTATATTCATAAAGGGGAATGTCATTAATAGAAGACAGTAATAGAATTATCCCTCTTACCTCTCCTAATCTAAGTAAAGACTGGGGATTTTTACCATAAAAGGCTGACTCTAAAGCTATCTCTTCAGGAGAAAACTGATTTATCACTTCCTGTAGAGTGTGGAAAATTTTATTTAAATTTTTGGGCCTTTTTTTTGATTTTATACTTCCATAAGTGAGAACTCTATACCTGCTGCCTTTTCCTTCAATTATGCTGTAACCAGTGCAGTAATTACCTGGGTCAATTCCCAAAACTTTCATCAGGCAAGCTGCTTCATCATTTCTTCAGACATTTCAAAATTTGAGTAAACCTTTTGAACGTCATCACTGTCTTCAAGAGCATCTAAAAGTTTTATCAGTTTTTGAGCTGTCTCTGAATCCTTTATCTCTACTGTTGTTGTTGGAAGTCTGGTTAGCTCTGCTTTTTCTATCTTCACTCCAGCTTTTTCCAAAGCTTCTTTTACTGCATACAGGTCTTTTGGGTCTGTCTTTATTTCGTAATATGTGTCATCTTCTGTGTTAATGTCTTCAGCTCCTGCCTCAATAGCTTTTTCAAATAGTTCTTCTTCTGATATGCTATCCTTTGGCACTGTTATTAATCCTTTTTCTTCAAAAAGGAAAGAAACACATCCTGACGAACCTAAATTCCCTCCATGTTTTGTAAATAGATGTCTAACCTCTGAAGTTGTTCTGTTTCTATTGTCTGTTAGACATTCTACAATTATTGCAACTCCTTCTGGACCGTAGCCTTCATAAACCACTTCTTCGTAATTTACACCTTCAAGTTCCCCTGTTCCCCTTTTAATAGCCCTTTCTATATTTTCAATAGGCATATTTGCCTTCTTCGCTTTTTCTATTGCAATTCTCAGCCTTGGGTTAAATTCTGGGTCTCCACCTCCCTGCTTCGCAGCAACGGTTATTTCCCGGAGAAGTTTTGTAAAAAGCTGTCCCCTTTTGGCATCCATTTTTGCTTTTTTATGTCTGATATTATGCCATTTACTATGACCTGCCATCAGTAAAACCTCCTTAAGATTTATTTCTACGGCAAATTTATCACTTTACACAGAAAATTCAATATATTATAAATTTAAAGATGAATAAAATAAAAGAGGTTCTTCAACAGCTCCAAAATCTCTACGACTGTAAAGATTGGTGGCCTGTTCACAAAAACACAGATAGATTTCTTGAAGTGTCTGTGGGAGCTATTCTTACGCAAAATACAAACTGGTCAAATGTTGAAAAAGCAATAAACAACCTTATAAGAGAAAATCTGTTAGATTGGGAGAAGTTAGAAAAGGTTAAAATAACAAAGTTAAAAGAATGTATAAAACCAGCAGGATTTTATAATCAGAAATCTATCTACATCAAAAATTTTGTCAAAAAAGTAAAGAATCTACCCCGAGAAAATGTTGACAGGAAAACACTACTTTCTATAAAGGGTATTGGTGAAGAAACAGCAGACAGCATATTACTGTATGGTTTAGATAGACCTTACTTCGTTGTTGATGCGTATACAAAAAGGCTATTTTATCGGACAGGTATCACAGGAAGTGTAAACGTTCCTTACAAAAAACTGCAAAACATGGTTATGGAAACATTTCCACAGGATACTGAAACATACAAACTGTTGCACGCCCTTATTGTTGAGCATTGTAAAAAATACTGCAGAAAAAAGCCTGTTTGTGAGGAATGTTCCCTCAAAAAAATCTGTAAGCAAAATTTGAAATAGACAAACTAAAGGATATAATTTATTGAAAAAATTACAGGTGACAGGGTTGGAAGATAGCCAGATTTATTCAAAAAATGGATATGAGTTATGGTTTAAGATAAGACCTGTGTTTAGAAAATTACTAAAAGTTAGTGCTATAGGTATAGAAAACATACCTGAGAAAGGAGGATGTATTATAGCTTCAAATCACAGAAGTAATCTTGACCCCTTCGTATTAAACATTATATCCCCAAGACCTATATTTTTTATGGCAAAAGAAGAGTTGTTTAAAATCCCTATCTTTAGCTGGTTCATAAAAAAAGCTGGAGCATTTCCTGTTAGGAGAAACGGTAGAGACATAAAAGCTATAAAAAGAGCACTTTCCCTATTGAAAGAAGGTTATTGTATAGGTATATTTCCCGAAGGTAGAAGAGCAAAACCAGGAGAGTTTGGAAAACCACAAAGTGGAGTAGGACTTTTAGTATCAAAGACAGATGTTCCTGTTATTCCAGTAAAAATCAATGGAACTGATATTGTATATCCTGTAGGGTCTAAACTTCCTAAAATAGGAAAATCAGCAATAGAAATAAAAGTTGGCAATCCAATAAACATTGATAGAACATTAGATTACAAAGACATTTCCAACAGTATTATGGAACATATAATAAATCTCTAGGAGGAAATTATGGCTGAAATAAAAGTTGCCCAATCTGCAGGTTTTTGTTTTGGAGTAAAAATAGCCGTAGATTCTGCAGTAGAAGCAGGAAAAAAATACGGAAAAGCATACACAAATGGTCCCATAATACACAACAAACAGGTGGTTCAATTTCTTGAAAAACTGAATGTGAAAGAACTTCAATCTTACAGTCAGCTTCAGTCAGGAGACACTGTTCTCATCAGGTCCCACGGCGTTCCTCCAAAAACAGAAAGGATGCTTTATGAAAAAGGAGTTAACGTAATAGACGCCACATGTCCCTTTGTTAAAAAGGTTCACGAAAAGGTAAGACAGCTTGTAGAAGAAGGTTACTTCGTGATTATCATAGGAGAAGAAGGTCATCCTGAAGTCATAGGAATATTAGGACACCTTGAAGAATCTGGAGGTAAAGGAGTAGTTGTAGAAAATATGGAAGACCTAATAAGAAAGATGCCTAAAAGAAAAAAGGTAGGTGTAGTGGCGCAAACCACTCAAAATGAAGAGTTTTTTGAGGAAGCTGTTGGATATATAGCATCTAACGTGGAAGAATTAAAGGTATTTAACACCATATGTGATGCAACTTCAGTCAGACAGGAAGAAGTAAAAAAGTTAGCTAAAGAGGTTGATGTAATGATTATTATCGGTGGAAAGCACAGCGGAAATACCCGAAGACTTGCTCAGATATCAAAAACCATAAACCCAGAAACATACCACGTAGAAAAAGCAGAAGAGTTAGACAAAAAGTGGTTTGAAGGGAAAAAAAGAATAGGAGTTTCAGCAGGAGCATCCACTCCAGACTGGATAATAAATGAAGTTGTTCAGAAAATTGAAGAATTTACGAAAAATAGTTAGATAATAAATCCAGTCTGGAGTAAGTGGTGGATGAAAGGGTAAACATAGTAGTTGACGCATTCAAAACAACAATAGAAAACGTAAATATATTTACAGTTATAATTGTTATCCTTATTTTTGTTCTGATAGGATTTTTTCTTGTTTTTTGGGAAAAATTTGAGGAATTTTTATCTAAAAGATACTTGAAAAAACTGTTTTACAGAAATGGAGAAAACTATGGGCTAACACAAAAGGAGTTAGATATACTGTGGAACTACTCTCAAAAACTGAACAAAGACCCATTTTTAGTCCTTGAATACAAGTCTCCATTTGAAAAAGTTATTCACGCATATGTTCAGGACAATCCTGACTACAACGAAAATCTCATAAAAAATATGAGGAAAAAATTAGGCTTTGACAAAATACCTTCTTTTATGCCCCTTATATCAACAAAAGACATAGACCTGTTCCAGACAGGAAATCTTATATACGAAAACAGAATTTTTCCTGTTGCCCTTTACGACAAAGATGAAAAGTATATGTATTGGTATCTGATAGATAAAAAACCTCCCTTCCCCTTTGATAAAGGAAAAACTGTAAAAGTTAGATTTACCCGGGAAGATGACGCAGTTTACATAGTAGAAGGGAAAGTTGAAGATATCTTTGAAGAAAATGGAAAATACATTGTCAAAATACCCCACACATTTAAATTCTTACAGATACAAAGAAGAAGAGATTTCCGACTTAAAGTAAAAATACCAATAGAATTAACAATATCCACGAAAGACGGAAAACAGATAAAAATAGAAGTAGAAACTACCGATATTAGTATTGATGGGATAGGATTTTGCATACCTGTCTTAAAAGCAAAGGAATTAAAAATGGACATAGGGACAGTATTCTCAGCAAAGCTTAGATTTGAGGGAAAAGAAATAGAGACAGAAGCAGTCGTCAAAAACATTAGAGAAATAGGTAAAAATGTATGTTACGGTAGTGAGTTTAAAGAAATAACCAATGAAGACAAAAACTTTCTCATCAAGTTTATACATACTGAACAACAAAAAATACTCAAAGAATATAAAAAGCTAAAAATATTTGAATAGAGAGGACAAAAGTGGACATAGCAACAGTTATAGGGATAGTAGGGGCTTTACTACTACTTATTATATCCATAGCATTAGGTGGCAGTCCTTTAGCTTTCGTTAACATACCCTCTCTACTTATCGTTGTTGGTGGTGGTTTTGCAGCCACGCTAACTTCTTATCCTCTCAAAGAGATGATTAATGGAGTGAAAGCTATCGGTAAAGCTTTTAAATCTGGTCTACCAGACCCTGCAGAACACATAGACTTTTTAGTAGAAATAGTAAACAAGGCAAGAAAAAACGGAATATTAGCCCTTGAATCTGACATAGACAGTTTTTACGAAAAAGACCCGTTTTTCGGAGACATCATGAGAATGCTTATTGATGGGCAAGACATAGAAGAAATAAAAAGTAATGCTGATACTGCTCTGATGAAAATTGATCAGGATTTATCCACTGAGGTAGCAGTGTGGGAAGCTCTTGGGGAACTGTTTCCTGCTTTTGGTATGATAGGAACACTAATAGGGCTTATACAGATGCTCCAAAATCTTAACGACCCTTCTGCTCTTGGTCCTGGAATGGCAGTAGCTATGATTACAACCCTTTATGGAGCTGTTCTGGCAAACGCCCTTTGTGTCCCAGTCTCTAAAAAGCTTAAATACTATAAAGACCTGTCCTTACTTTTAAAAGAAAGTTACATCATAACAGTAGAAGCTATTAATAGTGGAACTAATCCTAACGTGCTGAGAGCAAAACTTATGTCTCTTTTAGGTGTTAAAGCAGGAGAAGAAGGATAATGCCCCGTAAAAAAAAAGAAGAGTGCAAAAAAATACCAGGATGGCTCATAAGTTTTGGAGACCTAATGTCTCTTCTACTGACATTTTTTATTCTCTTGTTTTCAATGGGAACTATATCCCTTGAAAAATTTCATATGGTAATAAAAGGGGTAACAGAGTCATTAGGAGGGAGAAAAATATTTCTTGAACAAAAACTTCTCAACCAGTCTAATGTTCCTTTAGAATTTCCTGATATGTTTCCTAAAATAAAAAGAAAAAAACGGCTACTTAAAGCCCTTTCACAGATACAAAATAAACTAAAGAAAGAAGGAATAGAAGCAGATGTTATTCAACACGGAAGTATAATCAGATTTAGACTAAATACAGATAAATTTTTCCCTCCAGGGAGTGCTACTCCATATCCACAGGCAATACCGATAATATTTGACATATGTAAACGAATGAAAGAAGGAAGATTCACTGTGATTATTGAGGGACATACAGATAACACTCCCATAAGAAGTAAAAAGTTTCGCTCCAATTTAGAACTCTCTGCAGAGAGAGCTCTTACAGTGCTGAAGATGTTCCTCCAGTGTGGTTATCCTGAAAATCTACTTGCAGCGAGGGGATATGGTCCATACAGACCAATAGCTCCTAACAATACCCCAGAAAACAGGGCAAAAAATAGAAGAGTAGAGTTTGTTATAGATGCTTCATAGGTGAAAAAATGGCGAGAAAGAAAAAAGAAGAGTGTCCCAGTGCTCCTGCATGGCTTATAAGTTTTAGTGATTTAATGTCTCTACTTTTGACATTTTTCATACTCCTTTATTCTATGTCTGTTTTAGACATAAAAAAATTGATGAAATTTCTATGGTATTTTCAGGGGGAAAGAGTTTTACAGTATACAAAAACAGTATCTTTACTTCCACCTATCAGTTTATTACCTAAAGACATGGCACTAAGTCTGAAGGAAAGAATAAAAAGAGTTCTTCCTATCCACGCATATCAGATAGAAGTAATAGAAGATTACGTCATACTAAGATTATTTAATGATGTCATTTTTGATAAAGACAGTGCAGAGCTTTCAGAAGAGGCAAAAAAAGCTCTCATATCCATAGCAAAAGCATTAAAAGCTTTATCCAAAAATGAGATAGAAATAAGAGTAGAAGGTCATACAGATATCACTCCTCCAAAAGGAGTAGACCCGTGGGATTTATCTGTAAAAAGGGCAGTAACTGTAGCACAATTTCTCATAAAACATGGGGTTGACCCTAAAAAAATATCTGCAACTGGCTATGGAAACACGAAACCCATATACACATGGAACCATCCACTCCTTAGAAGAAGAAATGACAGGGTTGAAATAATAATAAAAGTTAAAACAGAGAGAAAAGATTTAGAAAAAGAAAAGAAAAGAATTAACTCACAGTAGAACCTATTTTCTCTCCAAGGAGTATTTTCATAAGATTTCCTTTTTTCTTTATGTTAAACACAACGATAGGTAGTTTATTCTCCATGCATAACGTTAAAGCTGTATGGTCCATTACTTTCAGGTCTTTATTTATAGCATCAAGATAACTGATTTCTCTTAACAGTTTGGCATCTGGATGTTTTTGGGGGTCTTTATCGTAAATTCCATCAACCTTTGTTGCCTTTAGTAAAACATCTGCCCTTATCTCAGCTGCTCTCAAAGCTCCTGTGGTGTCTGTAGTAAAAAAGGGAGAGCCTGTTCCCGCAGCAAAAATCACTATCCTCCCTTTTTCTAAATGTCTTATAGCTCTCCTCCTGATGTAAGGCTCCGCAATCTGCCTCATTTCTATAGCAGACATAACTCTTGTTGGAACTTCTTTTTTTTCTAATATGTCCTGAAGGGCAAGTGCGTTCATAACAGTAGCAAGCATTCCCATATAATCTGCAGTAGCCCTATCCATTCCCATTGAAGAGCCTTTCACTCCTCTGAATATGTTCCCTCCACCTATAACAATAGCAATCTCTGCTCCTATCTCATAAACAGATTTTATTTCTTCTGCTAATTCATCAATAAAATGGGGGTCAATCCCGTATTCACGGTCCCCCATTAACGCTTCCCCAGAGAGTTTAAGCAGAACTCTCTTGTATTTCAGTCCCAAAAATTACTCCCCTATTTCGTATCTTGTAAATCTTCTTACCTGTATGTTTTCTCCAAGTTTTGCAATATACTCTTTAATCAAATCTTCAACAGTTTTTTTGTCATCTTTTATGTAAGGTTGTTCAAGGAGACAGACTTCTTTGAGAAATTTCTCAACTTTTCCTTCTGCAATCTTTTCCGCTATGTGTTCTGGTTTACCTTCTGCAATAGCTGCTTCCCTTGCTATTTCTCCTTCTTTTTCTATAACTTCTTTAGGAACATCCTCCCTGCTTACATACTGAGGTTTCATTGCTGCAATTTGAAGAGCAAGCTCGTTGGCAAGCTCTTTAAATGTTTCGTTTCTTGCTACAAAATCTGTCTCACAGTTTAATTCAAGGAGAACTCCAACTCTCCCACCTGCATGTATGTAAGCGTGAATGAGACCTTCTTTCGTTTCCCTTCCTGCTTTTTTAGCAGCTTTTGCAATACCTCTTTTTCTAAGAAGCTCAACAGCCTCTTCTAAATTACCATTTGTTTCTTCTAAGGCTTTCTTACATTCAAGTATTCCTGCTCCTGTCATCTCTCTTAAAGTTTTGACGAGCTTTGCATCTACTGCCATTATTTCAACTCCTCCTTTGCTTCTTCTATTTCTTCAGGAAGTTCTTCTTTTACCTCTTTGTCTATAGCTTTTTCTAAAGCTTCCTCTTTTTCAGGGGCATTGGCTCCATGAATGCCAGATTCTACTATCCCAACTTCAGCTACTCCCTCTTCTTGTGCCTTTTTCATAAGCTCAGCCTCTACACTTTCTGTTTCTATCTCAGTTCCCACAGACTCTCTGAGAGATTTTCCTTCTAATACAGCATCTGCTATTTTTGTAGTAATAAGGTTAATTGCCTTGATAGCATCGTCATTACCAGGTATTGGATAGTCAATAACATCCGGGTCACAATTTGTATCAGCAATAGCAACAACAGGAATTCCAAGTTTTTTTGCTTCCCTAACTGCAAGTTCTTCTCTGACTGTATCAACAACATAAAGTATGTCTGGAATCTTTTCCATATCTTTTATTCCACCTAATATCTTCTCTAACTTTTCCTTTTTCTTTTTCAGCTTTACAACTTCTTTTTTAGGTAGAATTTCAAAAGCACCTTCAGCTTCCATTCTCTCTAATTTTTTCAGCTTATCTATAGATTTTCTTACAGTATAAAAGTTTGTCAGCAATCCTCCTGGCCATCTTTCATTAATGTAAAAAACTCCACACCTTTCAGCCTGTTCCTTTATAATGTCCTGAGCCTGCTTCTTTGTTCCCACAAACAGAACTGTTGCTCCATTTGCAACCTCATCCCTTATAAACTCCCATGCAGTCTTAAACAGGGGAATAGTTTTCGCGAGGTCAATAATGTGAATCCCATTTCTTTTTGTAAAGATGTAAGGAGCCATTTTGGGATTCCATCTTCTGGTCTGATGTCCAAAGTGAACACCTGCTTCTAAGAGCTCTCTCATAGTAATTTCAAAAGGCATAACATTACCTCCTAAGGGTTTATTCTTCCGCTTCCCAATAACCACAAAGGGCAACCCTTTTGTAGCGGGAAGCGTGTTTATTTGACTAAATTCAAAAACTTAAATAATATATCATAACTACTAAAAATTTACCAGTCTACAGGGTTTAAATGAAAATACTTTTTAGATATCTTTATAAGAAATTATTTATTTACATTTTAGTTATTGTCCCTTCGTTTACCTTTATCGCTATGTTAGTTGAAGTAGTTGAAATTTTAAGAAAGATAAAGAAAGTAGATTATAGTGAAATTCTCCTGTATTCTGTTTTCCAATCCCCAGAAAAGGTTTATTACATACTTCCTGTATCTGTTGTTTTATCTTTTTTCCTTCTTGCAAGAGACCTTATAAATTCTAAAGAGATTTATCCTATACTTCTTAACGGTATTTCACTGAAAAAAATCGGTATTACATTGTTTGTTTTTCCCTTGTTTATGTCTTTAGTCCAGATAATAAATCTTGAAGTCGTAATGCCCCAGGCAAAAATGAAAGCGGAAGGTATATATAAGTCTTTAAAAAAGCAGAAAACTTCAGAACCTGTGATTGCTTACAATACATGGGTAACTGTCAATAAAAAAACCTTTGTTTACTTTTCTTTTCTGGATTTTGCACACAAAAGGGGAAAAGGAATAAATCTGATTATCTTTGACAGGAGTTTTAATCCCTCTTTAATTATTGAAGGTAAAACTTTTCAGATAAAAAATTACATAAAAATTTTTGAAGGAAAGATTGTTGCAATAAAAAATTCTGAAAAGTTAGATGTAAAATATTTCCGCGAGTTTACATTTCCCGAAAAAATAGATATTGATAATTTCAGAAAACTTG
>Ga0256833_1001537_pt1 | contig 16883 bp, 15 predicted proteins | sample 356284metaG_FD_190535 | JGI IMG/M metagenome (GOLD analysis project Ga0256833, IMG submission 190535) | Hydrothermal vent microbial communities from Mid Atlantic Ridge, Atlantic Ocean - 356-284 | ecosystem: Environmental > Aquatic > Marine > Hydrothermal vents | place: Atlantic Ocean: Mid...
CTGCCCAATGTAGCCGATGGCGATGCGGCTTTTGTGGAAGTCGAGGTTGCCCCCGGAAGCCCGATTGTCGATGCGCGGGGTGAAATCACAACTTTGAAAGATGGCGTTTCGTTTCTGCCAGCAGGTTGCCATTCTAACCGCTGCGCGCTCAAATACACCGACGATATGGGCGCGGTTGACATGGAACAGATGCAGGTCACGTTTCATTTGCTGCCGGGCTTGAAGTGGTCGGATGGGCAGCCCCTCACTGCCGACGATTCGGTCTTTACCTATACCCTGGTTTCTTCGCCTGATACCCCCGCCCATGGCCGTTATGCCGATATGCTGCGCCACACGGCGGCTTACAAGGCGACCGATAAGACCACCGTGGTCTGGAAGGGCCTGCCGGGCTATCGTGACCCCGCCTATTACCTCAATTTTTGGATGCCCCTGCCTGCCCACCTGTGGGCAAAATATTCCCCCAAGGAACTGTTGACGCTGCCGGAAGCCAACCGCGCGCCGGTGGGATGGGGGCCTTATGTAATCGATGACTGGAAAGCGGGTGCCTATATTCGGCTTTCCCGTAACCCCCATTATTTCCGCTCGACCGAGGGGTTGCCCAAGTTCGATTATCTGGTCTTCCGCTTTGTCAAGAGCCCCCAGGAAGCCCTGGATGACCTGCAAGCGGGCAAGTGCGATGTGCTCGACGAAACCGTCGATTTGCTTTCGGTCAGCAGCCGATTGGACGCGTTGCAGAAGGAAGGCAAGGTCGCTGCTTACTATACCCAAGGGACGGCTTTCGAGCGCCTTGACCTTGACTTGCGCCCTGCAATTTACGACGATGGCTGGCAGCCCGGTGAGCGCCCCGATTTCTTTGGCGACCCGCAAGTGCGTCAGGCGCTGGCCTATTGTCTCGACCGCCAAAAGGTGGTGCAAGAGGTGTGGGGCGGTCATGCTGAAGTGATGGATTCCTTTGTGCCTGCCGAAAGCCCGTGGTTCAATGCCAAAATTGCCAGATATACCTACGACCCGAAGAAAGGGGCGGCTTTGTTGCAGGCTGCCGGTTGGGTGGATCACGACAACGACCCGGCCACCCCGCGGGTTTATCAGGGCGAGCCTGCTGCGATTACCTGGGGCGACCCGCTGGTTTTGAACTATTGGGCCCCTGACACGCCGCGGGAAGCCAAAGCCGCGGAAATCTTCAAGCAGTCGGCGGCGGCTTGCGGCATTGAGCTCAAGGTCAAACTGTGGAATGACCCCAAAGCCCTCTATGCCCCCGGCCCCGACGGGCCCATTTTTGGCCGTAAGTTTGACCTTGCCGTCGTGCCCATGCAAATGAGTTACCGCCCGCAATGCCGTTTGTGGATGCGAGATGCCATTCCCGGCGATGGCACTTTGACAATCAAAGACGTGCCCTGGCTGCTCAAGATCTTCGGCAAGACCCACGAAGACGAAAAGGCTTTCCCTCTGGGCTGGGCAGGCTGGAACGACACGGCTTACGTCAATACAAACTTCGACGGCTATTGCCGGGCGGCCAACAACAGCATTCCTGACGATGAAGGCTTCGGCAAAGATATGTCGCATTTGCAGGCAATTCTGGCACGCGATTTGCCCTCTATCATGCTCTATCGCCTGCCGCGGGTGGCCGCGACGCGCCCCGATTTCTGTGGGTTTGTTCCCGACCCCAGTGCCGCCAGTGATTTGTGGAACATCGCGGCCTTCGACAAGGGCGCAGCGTGCCATTGACCGGGAGATTGTCGCGCACCGTGGTGCAAGCGGTCGTAGCGGCTGTCTTGCTCAGGCTTTTACCCTATGCCTTATCTCTTTTTTACCGCTTTTATGACCGGCCTGGCGTCGCTGGCCGTGGAACTGGCCGCGGCGCGCTTGCTGGGCGCGTATTTTGGCACCAGCAACCTGGTGTGGGCCACAATCATTGGTTTGATTTTGCTTTATCTCACGGCGGGGTATTTGGCGGGGGGGCGTTGGGCTGACCGTGACCCGCGCCCCTATACGCTCTACCGCATTGTGGCGTGGGCAGGGCTGGCCGTGGCGTTAGTGCCGGTCGCGGCGCGACCGGTGCTTTACCGGGCTGCCGACGCGTTCGATGCGTTGCGGCTGGGGGTTCTGTTGGGCGCGTTCGCGGCGGTGTTGGTGCTGTTGGTGGTGCCCGTAACCTTGCTGGGCATGGTTTCTCCTTTTGTGATTCGTATAGCCACAAAGCGCACTTCGGAGGCCGGCAGCGTCTCCGGGCGGGTGTATGCGCTTTCCACCCTGGGCTCTTTTGTGGGCACTTTTTTGCCCGACCTGCTCCTGGTGCCGCTCTTGGGCACGCGGCGCACTTTTCTGCTGCTGGGGCTGTTGCTCACTTTGACGGCCTTGGGCGGTTTGTGGACGGTGCGGCGCCGGGCGCTGTGGCGCTATGGCTGGATGCCGGTGCTCATCGTGGGGTTGTGGGTTTTCTGGGCTTCCGGCCCCATCAAGCAAACGGCGGGGCAGATCTACGAAACAGAGTCGGCTTACAATTACATTCAGGTGCTGCAAAGCGATGGCTATCGCTACCTGCGCTTGAATGAGGGGCAGGGGGTGCATTCGGTTTACCACCCGACCCGCCTGGCATATTATGGGGCGTGGATGTTCTTCTTGAACGCGCCGTTTTTCAACGCACCGCCTTATCGCCCTACGGATGTGCAGCGCATCGCGGTGGTGGGGCTGGCGGCTGGCACGGTGGCGCGGCAAGCCACGGCTGTCTTCGGGCCGGTGCCCATTGATGGCTATGAAATTGACCCTGCTATCTTGAGTGTGGGAAGGCGTTATTTTGGCCTGGCTGCATTGTCTAATTTGCATGCCTATGCTGAAGACGGCCGCGTGGGATTGCGGCGCTCGCCCTATCGTTATGACCTGATTGTGTTGGACGCGTACCGCCCGCCTTACATCCCCTGGCATCTCACAACACGCGAGTTCTTTCAACTGGTGCGGCAGCATCTCGCGCCGCGGGGCGCGGTAGCGGTCAATGTGGGCGCGCCGCCGGGCGATTTCCGCCTTGCCAATGCCATCGCGGCTACCCTGCACACGGTGTTCCCCTCGGTGTATGCGGTGCGCGTGCCCAATACCTTCAACGTGGTGATTTATGCCACGGCGCAGCCCACGCAGTTTGCCAATCTGGAAGCCAATGCGGCGGCGCTACGGAGGGAAGCCCATGCCCCGCAGCTGTTGCTGGCTGCAATGGGGCTGGCTGCCAGCCATCGGGTGGTGTTGGATATGGCCGCGGGTGAGGTGTTCACCGACGATCGGGCACCGGTGGCGCTTTTGACCGACAGCATGGTGTTGCACGTGCTTTTGCATTCCCCCTGAAAATGCCTGATGTGCAACCGCCGCAGGCAATGCCCGGCGGCGCGTATATCGCCGGCACGGGAAAGGCCTGCGGCGGGCAAAGTCAGAGATGAAAAGGGGGTTATGACTGCTCGCGGGCTGCTTCTTCTTCCAGCGCGGCCAGCTCGCGCAGACGGTTGCGGAAGCGGACCGCCAGGCTGACGACGTAAAGCGTCATACCGCCTAAGATGACGACGTAACCGGCAATCATGTAGTTTCCAGTTTGGGGTACCATGCGATTGCTCCTCGTTCAGTCGGTGAGTTTCATGCGCAGGCGTTCCACCTGAGCGGTCAATTGTCCCAAACGTACCCGGTGCCACAGCAGCGTTGCAAACAGCACGGTGAAGGCGAACAGGCTAAACATGAAGGTCTGGAACATGCGGGGGGCGAGTTGGGCTTTGGTGCTGGTGATGACCACCGGGTGGATGCTGCGGTACATGCGGATGGAAAGGAAAGTGAGCGGCACGCTGAGGAAACCTACAATGGCATACACGGCAGCATAGCGCGCGCGACGGTCGGGGTCTTCGATGCCGCTGCGCAGCATGAAATAGGCAATGTAAATCAGTTCCATCACGGTGACGGTGACCAGCCGCGGGTCCCACGTCCACCAGGTGTTCCAGATCGGGCGCGCCCAGATCGAGCCGCTGACGATGCCGATGAGAGAGAACGCCAGGCCGATTTCCACCGCTGCGATTTCGACCACGTCCCATTTGGGGGTGCCTTTGGCGAGGTAAAGCCCCCCGGCCACGGCTGCGACCAGGAAGCCTAACATGCCCACCCAGTTTGCAGAGACGTGAAAGTAGAACACTTTTTGCACCAGTCCCATGGTGCGCTCGGTTGGCGCGTAGCCGAACACCATGCCGAGAGCGGCCACGAGCAAGAGCGCGCTCAAGAAGTCGAGCACTTTCAAAGCCGTTGGGGTAGATTTCATGGGTTATTCCTCCACAATGAAGTCGAAGACCATGAACGCGATGGCGATGAAGATGACATCGTAGACCACTAAAAGGTTGAGCCAGGGGGTGATTTCTTCCAGCGGCAACCCACTCAGGTAGCCTGCGCTGGCCTTGACGGCGGCAATCAGCACCGGCAGCGTCACCGGAAAGAGCAAAATCGGCAGCAGCATGTCGCGCGTGCGGGCTTGCACGGCCATGCTGGAAAGCAGCGTACCCACGGCCACATAGCCGACCGAGCCGAGGATGACGGTCAGCAGCAGGCCGGGTAAAAAGAGATTGACATTGTAGAGCACGCTATACAACGGGAACACGATGGCTTCCACGATTAGCATGAAAGCCAGGTTGGCGATGGCCTTCCCGAAGTAGATGGCGCTACGGTCGATGGGGGCAAGCAGCAGGCCGTCCAGGCAGCCGCGGTCTTTTTCGGTTGCCATGGAGCGGTTAAGCCCCAGCGTGCCGGCAAAAATGAAAGTCACCCACAGCACGCCGCTGGCAACGCTGCCTCGGGTTTTAGGGTCCAGGTCCAGCGCGAAGTTGAACGAGAGGATGACGAGCAGCGCAAACACCAGCATGGCCGAGAGCAGTTCGCGACTGCGCCGCTCGGCGGTGAGGTCTTTCCACACAATGGCGCGGGTGGCCTGCCAGAGGCCGGTGATGGGTGAGGGGCTGCTCATGGGGCCTCCTCGGCGATGGCGGCGCGATAGAAATCGAGCAGTTGGGCGTCGGCAATGGCCTCGCGGGAAGCGGAGGCTGCGATGCGCCCCCGGGCGAGCACATCGAAGCGGGAAGCCAGTGCGGCGACCCGGCTCAGATCGTGGGAGGTCATCACCACCGTGCGCCCCTGGGCAGCCACTTCCTGCAACACGGTGTCCAGCATGGCGCTGGCATCCTGGTCGAGGCCCGTGTAAGGTTCATCGAGCAGGAGCACTTCAGGGTCGTGCAGAATGGCGCGGGCAATGGCGAGACGCTGTTGCATACCGCGGGAGTAAGTGCGCACCAAATCGTGGCGGCGACGCGCCAGCCCTACGAGTTCCAGCACTTCAGTGATGCGCCGGGCTGGAGCGTGCAGGCCATAGAGGCGTGCGAAGAAGCGCAGGTTTTCTTCGGCGGTCAGGTCGCCGTAGAGCAACGGCTGGTGGGAAACCACGCCCAGCCTGCGCCGCACGGCGGCGGCTTCCTGGGGCAGGGATGCTCCGCCAATGCGCACTTTGCCCGCCGTGGGACGGCTGAGGGAAGCCAGGATGCGCAGAAAAGTGGTCTTCCCTGCGCCGTTAGGGCCGAGCAACGCCACGAATTCGCCTGGCGCGGCGGTAAAGTCGAGCCCCCGCAAGACGGTTTTGAGCCCGAACCGCTTGGTTAGGCGTGAAACGGCAATCGCGTGGGTCATGCGTCGGTTTCATCCTCTGCGGTGGCCAGCAGGGCTTTCAGGCGGTCTTTGAGCGCTTTTCGGCGGCGGCGGTAGGCTGCTTCTTCGATTTTGCCTTCTTCGTACAGGTCATCCAGCGCCAGAATAGCATCCATCAAGGCATCGGGGTCGTCGGCAATTTCGGCAGGCACCGCTGCAGTGGCGTCTGCAGGGGCTGCTGGGGCTGGGCCTTCCCGCCGGGTGAGGACGACGGCAATGGCGATGAGCGCCGCCCCAAGGGCCAGCAGGCCGATGGCCAGGCTGGTTTTGTCGCCGCCCAGGGAAAGCCCACCGCCCACTCGCCGCACAGTGAAGGTGAGGGTGTCGCCGGCGTTCAAGGCGGCAACATTGTAGATGCGGAAGGTGTTGCCGGTTTCGTCTTTTTGCACCCCACCGTCGGTCAGCCCCTGGCCGCTGAGGGTGAGTTGGCCTTCCGGCGCCATCAAGACGGCGGCGGCTACGGGCAACGGCACCGGATGCGCGATGGTCATTTCTTTGCCCTCGAAGGGCAGCGTGTAGGCGAAGACTTCCTGGGTGGTGGCTTGCGGGTAAACGGGCAGCATGTCGCCGAAGCCGTGGGCGGTTTGGACGTAGCGCCCCCCCAGGCTGCCGTTCTGGAATTGCAAGTGGACTGCCCCTGCCGGCAAGTCGAAGGTGAGGACTGGTTTTTGCGCGTCGGCGCTCACCAGGGTGCGGTCGCCTTCGTTGGTGATGATGTACATTTCTACCACTTGAATGGCCTGGTCGGTTTGCGGCGTGACGAAGACGTGCAGGCGTTCGACGCGCACGTGGCTGGGGTCGGTGGTGGTTTCGTAGATGGTCAGGGGCAGGTTGAGCGTGTTGTGGTCGGGCAGGGCGGTCGCGGTGCGCGAGCCGTAGAGCACTTTGGCGTATTCGGCGGTGACGAAGAAAATGCGCTGCGGGTCGAAGGGCACGTTGTGGAAGGCAAAATTGCCATCGGCGTCAATGGCCGCCGTGGCCTTGAAAACCTCTTTCATGCTGCCTTTGTCGTAGCCGTGCAGTGTCACTTCCAGATCAGCAGGTACTTTGCCGCCCTGGGTGCCGTTGGTGACCTGCCCCGTAACGGTGATGGTGTTGGCTTCGGGGGTGGTAGTGGCTTCCGGGGTAGCCGCAGCCTCTGTGGCAGGGGTGCCGGTTCCCTGGACGGGGGCGCTGCTCGTCGCTGCGGCTTCGCTGGTAGGGGTGGCAGTGGCGGTTGCCTGTGTGTGGGCAAACGAGAGCGTGCGGATGTAGGCCACCAGCGCCAGGCGGTCGCTTTTGCTGAGCCCGGCGTACACTTCGGGGGGATGCTGTTTGCCGGTGATAGCCGTTGCCAGGTCTTCGTCGGAGGCTTGCGCCATGCGTTTTTGGTTGGTCAGGTCTTTGCCGCGCCCGTCGGCTTCGTGGCAAGTCTGGCAGCGGGCGGTGTAAAGGGCTTTGCCGCGTTGCAAAGTCTCTTTGGGCACGCTGAGGGTGTAAATGTAGGCCAGCACGTCCCAGCGTTCACGGGCGGTCAAGATGTGTGCAAAGGTGGGCATTCCTTCGTCCATTTTGCCCTGGGTGAGCACGGCAAAGCGTTTCGCTGGCACGTCGGCGCGGGCTTCTTGGGGGTCGGCCAGGGCGGCGGGGTTGATGTCGAGGGCTGCGGCCTGGGGGCCGTCGCCCAGGCCGGTCGCGCCGTGGCATTTCTGGCACCGCTGTTGGTAAATGGCTTTCCCGGCGACGGGGTCGGGCGGCAAAGCGGGGTAGAGGTCGGCGGTGTTCGGTGTGGGGGGCACGGCGGTGGGGTGCCAACCGGGAGGCGGGGTGACGTCGCCAGCCAGATTGAAGCCACACGCGCCCAGGCTGAGTGCAGCCAGGGCGATGGCGAGAAAGAGGAGCAAGCGGGTTGTTTTGGGGAAGGTGTGCATGAAACAGCCTCGGGTGCGAAGGGTGGTAGGGAGGGGTTTCGCAAAGGTGGGCAAGCGGTTTGACGTTGCTGGTTTTGTCTGAGTGTCTCTCAAAAAACATGCGAGGGCGCCATCGCGGGCTCCCTGAGCGGCAGGGGAGGGGGGCAAAGCGCCCTGCCGTTTTGCGGTCAAGAGGCCGCTCTGGCAACGCTCAGTCTGTTTTGCAGCGACAGTCCTGTCAGAGGTTTTCGGCTCGGCCCTAAGCTTTGAGTGCCGCACCGCAGCGCGGGCAGAAGCGGTCGCTTTCCAGCACGGGCGCGCCGCATTGGGGGCAGAAACCGGCGGCTTTTTGGCCGCTGCGGGCGCGTCGCCGGGCGGCCAGCAGTGCCTCGACGGCGTCGTCGGGGTCGCCGTGGGCCAGTGCACCCCGCTGGGCTTTGCGCTGCTTGAGCAGGCTTTCCAGCGGGTCGTGGCTGGTGAGGAGCTTCAGCGCGTCCAGTCTTTTGAGAATTGCAGCGGCTTCTTGCATCAAGGCCTGCCGCCGCATCTGGTAGTGGTCTTCATCCACCTTGCCGGTGTTGAAGTCGAAATCCAGTTCGGTGAGGGTGTCCAGCACCTGGTCGCGCCGCGCCAGCAGCGCCGATTGCTCCTGTTCTTCGGCGGTGACCAGGGTGCCTTCCCCCCGCAGCATGGGCAGGGCAACATACAGCCCCGTCAGGGCAACTAATGCCAGTAAGAAAAACAATGCTCCCCAGTCCATGGGTCATTTCTCCAAGACGGCCATGACCGCACTCATGATTTCGTTCAGGTTGCGGAAGGGGCCGATTTTCTTGTAGGCCAGACGGCCGTTTTTGTCGATGATGTAGGTTTCGGGCACGCCAGTGATGCGGAAGGTTTGTGCCCAGTGAGTGGCTTTGTCGGGGCCGTTGGGGTAGGTGATGTGGTAGCGTTGCAGGTAGGCTTTGGCGTCGGGCTCGGTATCCACGTAGTCCAGCCCCAGGAAGATCACATCGCCCCGCGGTTGAAGTTGTTGCCAGGCTTGTTCAAGCGCGACGGCTTCGTCTTTGCAGGTGGTGCACCACGAAGCCCAGAAGTTGAAGAGCACCACTTTGCCCTTCAGGTCGCCCACGCGATACGTGGTGCCGTCGAAGGCGGTGAGGGTGAGGTCGGGCGGCACACGGTCGCCGATGGCAACCCCGCCTTTCTGGGTGCGGTTGAGCATCAGCCCGACGATGGCGAGCAAAGCAAGCAGCCCGCCCCAGACGACGATTTTGCCCAGGCTCAGCCCTTGCTTTGGGGAAGGCGCGACCTCAGGGGGAATTTCGGGTTGCGGGGAAGATTCTGCGCTCATGGCAGGCTCCGAACGAAGGGGATGGGAAAGCCGGCGGCAGTGCGACGGGCGCGCGCCGGCTTTGGGGCGGGGTCAGCCCCGCTTGCGGAGTTCTTCTTCGACACGGCGGAGATATGCGTCATCTTCCGCAGAAGCCGCTGCTGGCGGCGTTTCGGGCGTTTTGGCAGGGCTTTCCCCCGCCGTGGCTTTGCGGGGATGATACCATTGTTTCATGGCCCGGTAGAGGATGTAAAGCCCTGCCAGAATGGCCAGCGGCGGCACGATGTAAGCCAGCCACCAGAAGCCTTTGCGGGGCGGGGCAGCCAGCACCCGGGCGCCGTAGTTTTCGACGAAATATTGCTGAATTTGTTCGACCGTCCAGCCCTGTTGCAGTTGCTGGCGAATGAGTTCCCGCCACTGCGCGCAAGCCTGGGTGCCGCACACATCGAGTGGGGTGTTTTCGCACACCGGGCAGTAGAGGGTATGGGCAACGGCGTTGACCTGGTTGTCGGTAATAACCGGCGTGGCGGTGGGGGTGGGTTGGGCTGCCTGCGCCGGGAAGGCGCTGGCCACCGCCGCCAGCACCACCAGCAGACCGAGAGCGAGCCAGAATGTGCGCTTCACGGAACCCTCCAATGTTCAGGATGCTGAAGCCCGCGCTTCTCTGCGGGCAGCATGGCGGGGACGACGTCGTTTGGCGGTTTCGGGGTCGGCTTCCGGCCAGGCCGCCACCAGCGTGCCCAGAATGAAGATCAGTGCACCTGTCCAGATCCAGTTGACCAGCGGCTGATGGAACACTTTGAAGGTTGCCCCTTCGACCGAAATCGGCTGCCAGTCGACCAAAATGACGTAGAAGTCGTCCAGCCAGGTGCTGCGCACGCCCGGAATGGTCATGGGTTGCTGGGAATCCAGATAAAAATCGCGGCGGGGGTGGACGACGCCGACTTTCTTGCCGTCTTTATAGACGCTCACAATGGCGCGTGCCACGTGTCGCCCGTCGGGGGCGAAAAATTCTTGCAGGCCATCGTAAGTCATGGTGTAGTGGCCGAGGGTGATCTTACCGCCCTGGGGCACGGTGGCCTGGGTTTGGGTGGCAAAGAACTGGGTGCCGATGATGCCCGTGGCCATCACGATCACGCCCAGGTGCACGATGTAGCCGCCGTAGCGCCGCCGATTGCGGGAGATCAGTCGCAAGAAGGCGACGGGCAGGGCTTCTCCGCGACGCATTCGCGCCCGCACCCCGCGCACGAATTCGCTCAGGGTGACGAAAGCCGTGAAAGCCACCAGCCAGAAGCCCACTAACGCCCACACCGAGCGAATGCCAATGGCAAGCAGCCCACCCGTGGTGAGGAAAGCCAGCACGACCGGCAGCCAGATGAGTTTTTTCAGCCGTTTGGCGCTGGCATAGCCCCATGCCGAGAGCGGTGCAATGCCCATCAGCAGCAGCAAAAGTGCAAAGAGAGGCCCTGTGGCCTTGCGGTAGAAGGGCGGCCCGACCGTCACCTTTTGGCCGGTGACCAGTTCCGAAAGGATGGGGAAAATCACGCCCCAAAACGCGACCACCACGATGCCCATGAAAACCATGTTGTTGAAAGTGAACAGGGCCTCACGCGAGAGCAGTGATTCGATGCGCAGGTCGCTTTTGAGGTCGTTCCAGCGGCGCATCAGCAGGTAGAGCGAGGCGGTGAAAGTGATGCCGATGAACGCGAAGAAAAGTGGCCCGATGGCGCTTTGAGCAAAAGCGTGCACCGACGAAAGCACGCCAGAGCGGGTGAGGAACGTGCCGAAAATGACCAGCGCGTAGGTCAGGATGATGAGCACCATGTTCCAGTGCTTCAGCAGTTCCTCTTTCTCCTGAATCATCACCGAGTGCAGGAAAGCGGTGCCGCTCAGCCAGGGGAGCAAGGCTGCCACTTCCACGGGGTCCCACCCCCAATAGCCGCCCCAACCCAAAACGTCGTAAGACCAGCGCATGCCCAGAATCAGACCGAGGGAGAGGAAGAGCCAGGCCGCGAGGCTCCAGCGGCGGGTGATGCGAATCCAGCGGGCATCGGTGCGGCCGGTGATGAGTGAGGCCATCGCGAAGGCGTAAGGGATGACGAAAGCCACAAAGCCCGCATAGAGGAAGGGCGGGTGCAAAATCATGCCCGGATGCCGCAGCAAGGGGTTGAGGCCGTTGCCGTCTTGCGGGGTGAAGGGCATGGCACCCGCAGGGCGGAACATGGCTTTGACCGTGTGGCCGTCTAAGGTGGCCCACAACCGGGCGAAGGGGTTTTCGACGAACAGGCTCAAGCCGAGGAAAAAGGCCAAGGTCACCATCGTCACGATGATGACCCAGGGGAGGAATTCGCGGTCACGTTTCCACGACCGCAGCATAAGCACGAAGGTGAACGTCGCCATCAGCCACGACCAGAAAATCAACGACCCGGCCTGACCGCCCCACAAGGCCGTGATTTTGAGATAGACTGGCATTTCGCGGCTGGTGACCGAAGCCACATATTCGATCTGGAACTGATTGGTCAGCAACAAAGCGACGATGCTCACCGCGGACAGGGTGAGCAAGGGCCACACGACGAGCACAGCGCGGCGGGCGCTTTCCAGCCAGTCGGGCCTGCCGCGCTGTGCCCCATAGAAGGCGGCTCCGATGGCATACAGGCTGAAGAGGAAGGAAAGCAGCAACGCGCCGTAACCAATATGAGCAAGCATGGCGCCTCCTGAGGGGGTGCAGGGGAAAGAGGGAGGTTGTTAGTTGTTGTTGCCTTGCGCCTGGTCGGGCACGGCGTCTTCGTAGTGCGAGGGGCACTTGAGCAGCAACTCGTCGGCGTAGAACACGCCGTCGGCGCCGAGGTGGCCGGTGATGATGGCCTGGGCTTCGTCTTTCAGCATATCGGGGCGCGGCCCGTGATACACCACGTCCAGGTGGGCGCGGTTGGGGTCGGTCACGGCTTCGTGCAGCACTTTTGCCAGGCCGCCTTCTTCTTCGACGACCTTGTTGTCGCCCGGCACGTGGGCAATGGTGAAGCGCAGTTCCAGCGTTTGCGGGTCGTAGTGGATGGTTTTCCCGATCACAGCACCAGAAATGCGGACGTTCTTGCCCACGAACTCACTCTTGCGGGCCAGAAGTTCGTTGACTGTGAGGAAGTATTGAGCGCTGGCCTTGGTTGCCGAGAAGATGAGATACACCACCGCGGCGGCGATGAAAAGCGCTCCAATCAGGAATTTGTTGCGATTGCTCATGACACGCTCCCGGAATGCAGAGGGATGGGTTGGCCGCTTTCATTTTGACACACAGCCATTAAGGTGGGATGAAAAAGCCCCTGCGGCCAGGGTCGCAGAGGCCAATGCGAGTTTTGTGGGGGGCTAACGCAAGGGGGTGCCGCACACGCGGCAGAATTTGTCGCCGGGGTGGGCGCGTGCGCCGCACTGGGGGCAATAGCGTACTTTGCCGGGGGTGGTGTCCATGTCTGCGGCCAGGGCTTCGGGGGGAAGCGGGCGTCGGGAACGCTGGCGACGGCGCGGCGTTTCGGGCACGGTGTGGGTGCTGAACCAGTACCATCCCAGCCCGACCACAATCAGGATGAGCCCCAAGAGGGTAATGGCCCAGGGCATCATCCGTTGCCAGGTGGTTTCGCCGGCCACGGGCACCGCGGTCGGCGGCATACCGGCGTTGTTGTTGTTGGCGTGCAGGGCTTCCACGCTCAGGGTATCGTCGTCTTTGGTGTAGGCAATGGTCAGGTCGAAGGTCTGATCACTGCGCAGCGCGCCCAGCTGGGCGTGGTAGTAGGTCAGCCCATCGGCGGCAACTTCGCCGGTGCCCATCGTGGGAGTGATTTTGATGTCTTTGGCGGTGGCCGGTTGTTGCACCACCAGCAGCAGCGCGTCGATTTTCGCGCCGCCCGGCCAGTGGAAGGTGAATTCCCTGTGGTTGCCGTCTTTCTTGAGCGCCGGGTCGTAATATTCGATGTGGACGTTGGGCATCATGGCTTTAAGATGGATGGTGCCCCATTGTGCGTCGGCGCTGTAGGTGTATTCGGCGTTGACCAGATTGCCGTTGGGTTGCTGGTAAGCCACGGCCAACGGCTCCCCGGCGCGCGCGGGGATGCGGACGTCTAACGGCAGCGGCAGGGTGGCGTCGCCGGGCAGGGTGATGTCATACATGACCAGCACGTTGGGCTTGTCATATTCCGGCCAGAGGGACACTTTGAGGATGGCAAAGTGCGGGGCGGCGGCTTGGGCGCCCCCGACGGCCAGCAAGGTCAGCAAGAGGGCTATCAGCAGGGCGGGGGCGGTGCGTTTTCGGGTCATGGAAGCCTCCGGGGGTGAGGTTGCGGCTTTATTTTACCGCAACTTTTTGGGCAGGCGCCCAGGGCTTCTCGCAGGCGGCGGGCCAGGCGGCCAAAATGGGGTGTATAGCGCAGGTCGGCGCTGCGCGGCCGGGGAAGGTCAACCCGCAGGTCCATTTGCAGGCGCGCCGGACGGTCGGTGAGCACCAGCACGCGGTCGGCCAGCAGCAGGGCTTCGGTGACCGAGTGGGTGACCATGACCACGGTGGTGCGCTCGTGCTGCCAGATGCGTAGCAACTCTTCCCACAGGCGCTCGCGGGTGAGGGCGTCGAGGGCCGTGAAGGGCTCGTCGAGCAGCAGCAGGTCGGGGCGGTGGATGAGCGCCCGTGCCAGCGCCACCCGCTGCGCCATCCCCCCCGAAAGGTCGCGCGGCAGGGCGTCGGCAAAGCCTTCCAGCCCCATGAGCGCAATCATGGCCTGGGCACGCGCCTCGGCTTCCCGTCGCGGCACGCCGTGCAGTTCCAACGGCAGGGTGATGTTGCGCAGCACGCTGCGCCACGGCATCAGGTTGGCCTTTTGAAATACCAGCCCCACTTGCGGTTTGCCCTGCGGGTGGGCAGGGAAAGTGACTTCGCCGCGGGTGGCTTCCAGCAGCCCGGCCAACACCCGTAGCAGGGTGCTTTTGCCGCACCCTGAAGGGCCGACCACTGCGAGGAATTCCTGCGGTTGAACCTCGAAAGAAAGGTCGCGGATGGCTTCCAGCCCCACCCCGTCTTCGGTGGGAAAGACCACGCCGAGGTGGTGGACATGCACTAAGGGGAGTGTTGTGTTCATAGGAGGGAAAAGCCCGTGCGCCGGTAAGGACGCACGGGCACGGAGCAGAGTCAGGGCTTGAGAAATTCGTTGGTGTAAGCGCCTTGCAGGTCCTGGGGTTTGGAAATCAACCCCATTTGCAACAAGACCTCTTGCATTTTTTGCCAGGCCTCGGGGTTCGTATAGCCAAGAGGGTCGCCTTTCCAATAGGCGATTGCGGTGGCCAGAATTTGCATTTGCACATCTCGGTCGGCTTTATCCAACCCTTCGACGTACTTGGTAGCGATTTCGTAAGCCTCATCGGGGTAGTGGATGGTGTAGTTGAGGCCGCGCAGGGTAGCGCGTACGAAGCGGTGCACCATCTCGGGGTTCTTTTTGATTAGCGTTTCGTTGGTGATGATGCCGTTGGAAGCCAGATCGACATAGTCGGCCACCGGGAAGGTGGTAATGTCGAACCCTTGGGCTTTCAACTGGATGGGCTCGTTGGTGACGTAACCGACCACGATGGGCTCTTTGCCGCTGGCAAAGGCCTCGACCTGGTTGAAGCCGATGGAATCGAGGGTGACGTCGTGGGGGGTGAGGCCAAATTCGTGCAGCAGGGCGACCAGGCCGATATAGTTGGCGCCAAACAACCCTGGCAGGCCAATGCGTTTGCCCTTGAGGTCGGCGGGAGTTTTCAAGCCAAGTTTGGCGTCGGCAATCACCACGACGGGGTATTTCTGCCACCAGGCCATTACATAGACTAACGGCAGCCCCTTGTCGCGTCCCATGAGCACCTGTTCACCCGAAACGATGGCAAAGGGCAGTTTATTCGCCCCGACCAGGGCCACACCATCGGTTTCGAAGCTGTAGTCGAAGTCCACATCGAAACCAGCCTCTCGGTAGTAGCCTTTTTCTTTGGCAACGTAGAAAGGCGCGTATTGAATGTTGGGAATGTAGCCCATTGGCAGCCGAATGTGTACCAGTGGTTGGGCAGTGGGTGTGGCGGCCTGTTTTTGCCCGGCTTGGCCGCAGGCGGCAAGGGGCAAGGCCACTGCGAACAAGAGGACTAAGGCGGTGATGATGCGTTTCATGGGTAAAGTACCTCCGAGAAGAGATTTGAGAACTCGTGAACCCGCCGGGGATGGGAAGGGGGTACCGCTGCGATGCTCAATAGCGGCGAGGTTTCCCGGCGGGGGCTTGCCAGGCCAGAAAGCGGCGTTCCAGCGCAAGGACGCCTCCGTACAGCGCTAATGCAAGCGCGATGAGGGTGAAAACGGCAACGAAAACCAGGGGGGTGTCGTACCGCCCCCGCGCCAGGTTGATGAGGAAGCCCAGGCCGCTGTCGGCAGCGACGAATTCGCCAACCACCGCGCCAATGACCGACAGCGTGGCCCCGATGCGCAGCCCACCCAGAAACACCGGCATGGCCGCGGGGATTTCCAGATAGCGGATGACCTGCCACGGGGTCGCATCCAACGAGTGGAGCAGGTCACGCAGCTCTTCGGGCACGCTGCGAATGCCTACCACGGTGTTCACCAGCACAGGGAAGAACACGATGAGCGCGCAAATCAGCGTCTTGGCCAGCAGGCCGGTGCCAAACCAGATGATGAGCAGGGGGGCGATGGCAACGATGGGCACCGATTGGCTTGCCACCAGGTAAGGCGCCAGCAGGCGTTCTAAGGTGCGCGATTTTGCCAGCGCGTAGCCCAACAGCGTGGCGCTGCCTGCGCCCAGAGCCAGACCGGAAAGCACCTCTTGGAGGGTGATCCAGGTGTGGTGGAGCAATGTGCCGTCTGCGAGGGCTTGCCAGCCGCGCGTGGCGACCTCCCAGGGGGTGGGCAGGAGGAATTCCGGCAGGTTGAGCAAGCGCACCAGCCCCCACCACAGCAGCAGCGCCACAGCCACGGAAAGGAGCGTATGGCGCACGCGGCGGTGGCTACGGCGGGCGGTGCGGAAGACCATGCGGCGGGTGTGGGCCAGGTTCATGGGGGCATCCTCGTAAGGGGCGGGGAAAAACAAACGCCCCGTGGCGACGGGGCGGGAGAGGCACGTGCCGCGGGCGCGCGCCGCCGCAGAACGAAAATCCCCGAAAACGGCCAACGCGTTTTCGGGGCACGGGGCGCGCCAGAAGCACGCAAACCAGCACCTTGCACGGCAGTGCAACGTGCCGGCCAACCTTCTCCCATCCGGACTTTACCGTCGGCCCCGGAATTGCACCGGGTCTGCACCGTCAGGCGGCGCTCGCGGGCTTTCACCGCCGGTCGGGAATTGCAGCCGTGGCTGCTCACCCTGCCCCGAAGGTTGTGGTATGCGGTTGTGGAAGTTACGCCCTGATTGTAGCCGTCTTAGGCCGTGCCGTCAAGTGCGCGATGTCATGTGCTGGGGCTTTTCGGGCACCCCCTTCCCTCTCTTACCTAAGGGAGGGAAGGGGGAAAGCCGCTCCTGAGCGGAAGCGCCGCAAGGCGCTGAAGTCGAAGGGCGGCTGGGGGATGGGTGAGATTGGCCTCGGAGCGGCAAAACACGGTAGAGTTGGCCATTATTGAAAAGCCCTGGTCATGTGCTGGGGCTTATGCCAGCCCGCGCGGCCGCAACCAGTTGAGCCATCCGCCGCCGGGATGGGAGCGTGTGGGGGCGGCCGGTTTGTCTACCCCCGCCAGCAACAAAATGACCCCCAGGATGACGGCGCCCGCCCACTGGGTCAGCGTCAGGCTTTCGTGGAGCCACCAATGGGAAAGCGCCAGCGTGACCAGCAGTTCCCCTAACCCCAAGAGGGCGGTTTGCATCCCCCCAATGTGTTTCACGCCCAGGAAGAGGGTGAGCCGCGAGAAGAAAGTGACCAGCGTGAGGCCAATCACCGGCCCCCAAGTGGCTTCGCTGTGG
>Ga0256833_1001538_pt1 | contig 16880 bp, 17 predicted proteins | sample 356284metaG_FD_190535 | JGI IMG/M metagenome (GOLD analysis project Ga0256833, IMG submission 190535) | Hydrothermal vent microbial communities from Mid Atlantic Ridge, Atlantic Ocean - 356-284 | ecosystem: Environmental > Aquatic > Marine > Hydrothermal vents | place: Atlantic Ocean: Mid...
GGGTGGACGGCGGGACGTGGGAAGCCCCGCCGGTGAATGTGACCGGTGATGGAACGCACACGGTGGACTGCCAGGCCCTGGACAACGCCGGAAATGTTTCGACGTGGTCGGATACGGTGAAAGTGGACACCACGCCGCCCGTAAGCGCCTTCCACGAGCCTGCTGAGGGCGCGACGGTGTGGGGCGTGGTGACGCTGCAAGGCGAAAGCAACGACCCCACCAGCGGCCCGGCGGCGGTGGAAGTGTCCACAGATGGCGGGCAAACCTGGAAGCCTGCCACCCTGGTGAGCAGCACCGCTCGTTGGACGGCTTTTTGGGATACCCGTCCGCTGCCGGACGGTGAGTACACCCTGCTGGCCCGGGCAAAAGATGAGGCGGGCAATGAGGAGCATACGGCTATCGTCCACGTCACGGTGGCCAACGCCCCACCCGAAATTCACCTCATGCCTGCTTCGTGGTACTTCTGGCAGACGGCGCAGGCCAAAATCATCCCAAACCCCTATATCCCGTTGAAAGCGGTCACGGTCAAGGTGCTTGGCCCGCCGGGGCGCATTCGGGAATGGCGCTACGGGGCGGCGCAGAGCGTGGACATCAAGTGGGATGGCCGGTGGTACTCGGAAAACGGGGAATGGGCGCATCCTGGGACGTACCGGGTGGTGGTGAAGGCGGAAGACATCTACGGCCACGGAAGCCAAACGGAGGGCGAGGTCATCGTCCCTGCTCAGGCTGCCACGTCTACGCCCACGCCAACCCCAACGGCAACGTCCACGCCAACGCCGACATGGACGCCAACGCCCACGGCGACGGAAGCGAGCGCCCCGCAGCCTCGGCCAACCAGGGCGCAGGTCGTCGCGCTGCCCACGAGCACACCGCGGGCAGTTGCTCCCCCTACGTCGAAACCCGCCATCAAGCAAAGGGAGGGCGTCACCAAGTTTCAGTTACACGCCGTTTTGCTGGCCGGTGCGCTGGCTTTGCTGTCCGGTGTGTTGGTTTTGGATCCGCGCCCCAGGCCAACAGAGGGGCTGGCGGACACCATCCGCCGCATTACGGACTTCATGGAAAAGCGATGATCCCCTTTTCAAACCATTTGTAGGAGGCTTTAGATGATCGCCGACATTATCGTCCTGCTGTTGCTTGTCGTGGTGGTCATTATGACCATCGGTATCTACTTCAAGACCAGCGACCAGGCGCGTTCGCTTCGGGCGCTGGACAACGCTGCCCAAAACTGGCTCGCTATGCAAATACGCAAAGCGCGAGAAGCCAAGAGCGGTGTGACCTTTGACAAGGGCGATGCCCTGCGCTGGCTTAGCGCCATTGTGGGCACCGACGTTACCGACGCTGGACAGGTGTTCCCCGACTTCCGGGCCGTCGAAGCGGTGACGGAAGAAGGGGAAACGGTACTGGTTACGGCCATGCCGGAGGACGAGTTCCGCCGCCGGTTGAAGCAGGCGCAGAAAAGTAGCAGACTGGAAGCCAGAGTAGCCCCCTCACTTCCCCGCAAAGCCAAACCGTTTACCGTGGGGCTTTCCCCGCATTGGGTTTACTTCGACTTGGAAGCCGCAGCCGTGGGCAAAGCCCTGGGGCTGGATTGGGGGCAGCCTGAACGGTTGTGGGTATGGGCGCAGTAAGCGCGCTCAAATTCTTTGAGGAAATTACACACGCAATGCAAAAGCGGAAGGCAAAACGCCTTCCGCTTTGTGGTTATATTTCCCCCTGAGTTTGGCCGTGGGGGAGGGCGGCGGACGGCCATGCGCCCTCCCCCCTGCGGCCTGATGGCCTTGGGGTGGGGGCGCAGGCCGCCGAGGCCGGCGCGGGGCATGGCCTGACGGCCATGCCGGGGCGCAAAGCGCCCCATCCGGCGGCCTTTTGGCCGCGAAACCTTGACAGCATCCGTAGTATATGGTATACTGCGGACAAAGCAAGCAATTCTAAGTCAAGCCCCGCCTCGTGGGCGGGGAAAGGAGGTAAAAATGATCTATGTCGCTTATGACACCTCTGGTTTCCATGTTGGCCAGGTACGCCCTGGCCGGGCGTATCTGGTTGCAATCCGCAGCGATGATGGCGTATTGGCTACGGCCATCATCGCCGAGGGCCAGGGCCCCGTCGAGGAGGTGCCCTGGGCGCCTCCAGCGCATAGCACCGAAAAGCGCCTACGGGCGCTGGCCCACAAGAAAGGGTTTGTGTACGTCCCCTACGACCTCGTTGTAGGGGAGGCCAAAGAATTCGCCGTTGTGCTGAAAACGCCCAACGGCGAATACCGCGCCCGTCTCACGGGCGCATCGTGGGGGAAAGAAATCGACCTGTTGTTTGACGAACCCAGTCCCACACCGCCGTGGGCGGAATGGGACTGGTACGAATACACTTTCCTGCCACGCGGAGGATTCCATGTGGCAGGGGAAGTGTCCGGACGCCCGCGCCGAGTGCGTGGCGTCTGGCACATCGAAGGTGTTTCCTGACCGCTTACACCGGCGCACCGAGGCGCTGGTGTGAGGCCCCCGGCCCCTACCCTACACGGGTGGGGGCCGGGCGGGAGGGCATTGGAGACGGCGCCTTCCCGCCCGGCTGAAGGGCCGGGTAATCCCACACAAGCCCCGCCACGAAAGAGCGAGAGAGAAGGAGGCATTATGAGCGGCACGTACAATCTGCAAGAAGTCCTCGACCTCTTGCAGATTAAAAAATCTACATTTTGGCAAAGCGGACTAAGCAAGCTGATCCCTCACACCAGGGGGAAATGGGACAAAGTGGCCACTGAAGAGGTGGCCATGGCCTTGGCCCGGCGAAGAGCCCTTGTCAAGATGGGGGCGCTGCCCCCTAATTACCCCCTTGTCCGGGCCGTTGAAGAATTGGCGCTTTCTGACGGCTTAGACGTGGCGTGCCCCCGCTGTGGGGCTATGGCAATGTTGCGGCCCGCCGCCACGCCAGAGTTAATGCGGGTATTTCGCGCGTGGCTTGAGGATGAAGAAGGGACTGTTAAATACCCAGCCGCTTGCGGCTGGTGCGGCTGGGTGGGAGAAATAAATTCTGAGTGAGGTTTTCAGGTTTGTGATCATATTTCCCCTGCTGCCTTTTGCAGGTCCTGAAGCCTGGGCTTACCATACCGCATGGTGGTGTCCAGGCTTTTATGCCCCATCTGCGCGGCGATGACGAAGGGGTCGGCGCCGCGCTCTTTCCAGAGGTACACCGCTGCATGGCGCAGGGTGTGAGGGGTGATGTCCAGCCCTGCCAGCCGTCCGATTTCCCGCACCAGAGCCTGAACGGAGCGGGCGCTAATGGGACGGTAAGGCGCGCGGGTTTGGACGAAAACGAAGTCGTGCTCGGTTTCCGGCCTGGTTTCCAGCCAGGCTTGCAGGGCTTTGCGGGCGTCCAGGGGGACGGCAGCCGTGCGGTCTTTGTTCCCCTTGCCGGAACGCACCTGGATTTCCCCGCTGCGCTTCCGCAGGGTGAGGTCGTCCAGGCGCAGGGCGACCAGTTCGGACACCCGCAAGCCAACCTGCATGAGTGTGATGACGATTGCCCGGTCACGCACCGCCCGCAGTTTGGCCGTGGGGGTGTCCTGCGGCAGCGTGTTGAGCACCCGCATGAGCGCCCGCCGCTCCCGCCGGTCAAGTCCCTTGGGAGCCAGCGGTTGGCGGGACGGCAGGGCGATGCCCTCCGTCTCGTCCGACTGCACCAGCCCCTGCGCTTTGGCCCACTTGAAAAAGGCCGAAAGCGCGGCAAACCGCTGGTGGACGGTGGCCACCGCCGCACCCCGTGTTCGCAGGAAGGCGAAGTAGTCCCGGATGTCGTCACGGGTGATCATCGAGGGGGTGAAGTCGGCGTCTTCGATGCCGTTGGTCTTCAGTAACCAGTCCAGAAACAGCCGCAGGTTACGCAGATAAGCCCTGCGGGTGTTTTCCGAAGCCAGCCGGTGTTTGCCGGGCAGCGGCTCGGCCTGGAGAAAGCGGTCGAAATCCGAGAGCGTTTCCTGTAATCCCAAAGCGCACCTCCTTTCTGGTGTTATGCGAAGTCTTTTTGGCCTCTTACGAGGCTCAAAAGCGGGTGTTATGCGAGGATTATACCACAATGGCTTCGCATAATACCCATTGTGCGAGGCGGATTTTCTGGTTTTGGTACTTGCTCTTAAACCACAAAAAGCCTCATGGGAGGCTTTTTGCGGCGTGCGCCCTTGCGGGCATTATTTGTTTGCGTCTCTCTTTTTTGGGGGTGCCAGAGAGTTTCAATGCCCTTACGGGCTGCTTCGCTGCCAATAGTTTACCACAAAATTGCCGTTACCACAAAATTACCACAAAACTACCCCTGCACCGCCCCCCATCTCACCTTGGGCAATTCCCCAAACCTGTTCCAATCTCCCAGTAAAACGGCAGCAAAAGGCTCAATGCGTGTCATGCCCCGCATTGCTGCCTGTACTGCCCAGGGAGCACCCAGAAGCGTGAACACCAGCCGCACGCCGTACAGACGGGCAAACCCCTGCGCCACCAACAGGCGCTTTTCGGCGCGTGCAGCGATTTGAGCACGTGACCGGTGTCCCCCTTCCACCTCCAGCCAGAAAAGCGTTTCGTGCTTCCCCACCCAGCCCCAGGCCAGAGCGTCAGGGGCGAAGCCGCGCGCTCCCGGCAGGATGACCTCGCTCCAACCGCCCACCACGTCGAAGCCTACGCGGCGCAGCCAGGCATTCCATAGCCTGGACGCCCGGCGGTGTTTGTAAGCCGTCTTGGTGCGTCGCTCGGTGCGTATCGGAAACCTGGCTCCCCTGGGAACGCCCCACATTCGCAGCGCCAGCGAAACCCCCTTTCGGGTTATCTCCCAATACGGCCAGCGGTTGGTTCTTTGCACCACAAGTCGCTGCTCTTTCAATCGTTGCAGCGCCTTGCGTGCCGTGGGAAGCGAGACCATGCTCAGCGAGGCAACCTCGGCGGTGTATCCCTTGTTTATCCTCGCCAGCACGCCCAGCGCCCGCTCCTCGGCTTCCGAAATCTCCGGCCAGGAACCCGACAGCCGACCGGCCGGCAGGGGCGAACGCGTCACCTTGGGGGGGTAGGAAAAACGCGCCGGCGATGGGATTTTTTCCCCCACGGCAACGGGAACCGCCACCGGGCCCAACGAACGCACGACCATCAGCCGCCACCAATACCCGGTTTCCTCCAGCGGGGGGACACGAAGCCAGATAGACGCCGTGGGGCGCGAGGCGTACAACACCTTCCCGGCCTCTCTTACCACCCGTCCCCACAACCATGGAGGCAACCCCATGCGGGGAGACGCGTCCAGGACGAACACATCACCCACGCCAGCCTCCCAGTCCGGGGTGAGGTGGTCGTGGAAAACGGCAGACCCCACGCGCACCTTGGGCAGCATCTAATGAAACCTCTGGCACCCTTTGGTTTCGTAGTTATTGGCGGGCGCCAACCGATACCAATCGCAGGTCTTGGTCTGACCCGGTAGCATGACGGTGGGCGGGTCGAGGGAGACCGCTCCTTTAGGATCCACACGGCGGATTTCGAAGTGCAGGTGCGGGCCGGTGGAAATGCCCGTGTTCCCGCTATAAGCCACCACCTCACCCGCCGTCACGATGTCTCCCACTCTCACCGTGACGGTGCTGTTGTGGGCCAAAAAAACCTGATAGCCCCTGTTTTCTATGACCACCAGGTTGCCGTAGCCCACCGGCGAGTAGGCGGCATACACCACCTTCCCGCCCATCGGCGTTATCACCGGTGTTCCCACATTGACGCCGAAGTCCATGCCGTGGTGGTAGCCCCACCGCCTGGGGGAGCCGAAACAGTCGGTCAACATCACGTCGGTGCCCTGAGCAGGCACGGCGCAAACGAATGAAGCCGGGCCGTCATAGCCGTCATAGGGCACCTTCCAGCCACCGATGGGCAATACGGCGTCCGAGCGGTCGGGGACGCCGTGCAAAAGCCACGCCCAGTACATAGACTGGAGCGGTTCGGGGAGAGCGTTCCCCAAGGCGGCGGCGGAAAAGGCGATGACGAGCACTACCAGGAAGACCACGGCCATGAAACACCCCGCGCCGCCCATGACCACCGCCGCCATGCCCTTGAGGATTTTCATAGCACCTTCCCCAACCTATCCAATTGGATTTCGCCTTCGCCGTTCTCGCCAATGCCCACCGCCGCATCCACACTCAACCCGTTGCGTATCTGGCGGATGGAGAGCATCCAGGTCAACCCTGACCCTATGAGGGCAGGCAAAATCAACAGGGGGTTACGTCGAAAGGCCGCCCCCCAGGTGGAAGCCAACAGGGAAAGCAGCGCCAGCACGATGACCGGCCAGAAGGCGAGAAACTTGGTTTGCCACACAATGCCCTGCGCCTCGGCGTGGGTGCGCCGGAGGGTATCCGTGACGTCCATGATGTTCTCTCGAAGCGTGCCCACCAGGGGGGCTACTTCGATACGCGCCTCCAATGCGGCCAGCAGAGCGGCAGCGAGCATGTCCACCGAGGGGTTGTCCCAGGCTTCATCCCATTCCCGAATGGCCGTGGTGATGTCGCCTGCTGGCACTTGCCGGATACGCAGTACCAGGTCTTCGAGCACCTCCCGGCCTTCGGGTGGCGAAGCCTGGGCAGCCTGTTCCAGAGCGTCTTGCAGCGGGCGTCCCTGGGAAAGCACGGTTTCAATGATACCCATCGCCCGTGCGATCTGCACGGCCTGCTTGCTGCGGCGTTCCTCCCGTTTGTCGGCGAGGCTGCCCCAGTAAATCAGGCCACCGGACACCCCAAAAATCAGGGCCACGATCAACCCATGAGGGAGCCCCAGCAAGAAGCCCCCCACCGACCACGCAAGCAACCCCAGCACAATTTGGTGCGCTTCCAGGCCGGTGCCGCTTTCTCGCGCTATTTGAGCCAGGTCAACACGGCGGCGCGTATGCGCTACACCCATTGCCTTCGCGATGCGTTTTTCCTGCCCCCATTCCCAGCCAATCGTAAGGGGAATAGCAGCAGCAGCAAGGGCGGCCAGCAAACCGATGAGCATGGTCACGGTGTCACCTCCCGATGAACATTTGCAACGAATGGGCGAGGGCGGCGTCTCCGCCCCGCCACAACCAGCCGATGAAGACCACACCGGCCACCACGAAAATCACGGCCATCGCGCCGAAGTACGCCCCTCTGTCCTCGGCAAAGGTCACGGGGGTCACCGAAGGCGGGGTAGGCGCAGGGGGCGGGGAAGCCACGGACGCCGGGCGCTGCGGCTGTTGTCCGGGCTGCACGTAGGTGTACCGCTTCACCGACCGGCTGTACCGCCAGCGGCGAAGCAGATACTCCTCCAAGGTGGCGCGGTCGGGGCCAAAGCGCCCCAGCGCCAGAAACATGGCTACGGCCAGGACAAGGAAAGTCCACAACATGCCCAGGATGACGTTGCCGCTTATAAACAGCCCCGCCACCGCCAAAATCCCCGCCCCGCCAAAGATGATGACATTGCGTTCCCATCCACCCATCGCTCACCTCTAAAACGGCGGTGCGGGCGTGCTGGATTTGAGCATGTCAATGAAGGACGGGATGACGTTGAACGCTCCCAGCACCAGGATGAGAATGCCCACAATGCCCATCACGGCAGCCGCCGCCATCTGGCCGCTGCCAAAACCCAGGGCGGTGGTGCCCTGGATGGCGCGGTAGAGCATGAACAGGGACGCAATGATGAGCAGGACGCCTATCCCGAACGTCCAGAACTCTACACCGAGGTCGGTCAATTGGGTGAGTAAGGGTTGTAACATAGGTTCCTCCTTTTCAACATCCCAGCAGGGTGGAGGCCACCCCGCCGATGAATGGAATAAACAGCATAGCGGCAACAATGCCCGCCGCCTCGTTGAGCAACATGGCGGCGGCTTCGCCGGTGCCAATCGCCTCGGCAACAATGGCCAGATAGCCGATTTTGAGCATTCGGAAGGCCATGAGCACGGCCAAGAGCCGCTGCGCCCAGAGCGTAAGGTCTTCGAAGGTTCCGGTGCAGGACGTGATCTTCGTCATCGTTTTGAGCAACGGCGGGACACCCAGAAAGAGAAACAGACCTACCGCAAGGGGGCCTATCAGCCCCATTGCCGCTTCTCCTAACCCTGCCCCGCTGCCCATCCCCACGGCAACCGTACCGCGGATGGTGTGAGCCAGCAGGACAAGGGAGAGCACAATCAGGAAGCCCGTAATCAATACCGCCCACGTTTCCGAGGCGAGCGCCATGATAACTTGCATAAGGTCGTTCATTCTTTTGCTCCTATCCTTTTCCACAGGGAGCGTATCTCCCACTCCGTGGCCGCCAGCCACAGCAGGGCGGCGGTTTGCACACCCAATGTGGGCAGCCAACTGTCCCAACCGGTGGTGGCGTACCCCAGGAGCGTGAGAGCAAGGGAGGCCAGCGAGATAGCCAGTTGCCCGAAACTCTCCGGCAGCAGCGGAGCCCAGACCACCGTCAGCAGCACGCCCGCGACGGCAAGGGCCAGGAGAAACCGACCGTCGGGGGTGGAAAAAAGCCACCAGGTGAAATCCATTGCCGTCTCCATAGTCAGCCTGAGTTTTGCACCACGGGCAGCGTGCGTTGGCCGTAGAAGACGACCTCGCGCACGCCTGTTGGCCCCAGGCGGTTTTTGGCCGTCAGCCACGCCCAGCGGTGGCAGCAGCCACACGGCAGGGTTTCGAGGCGGTACAGCACGAAAACACGGTCGGCCTCGTACACCAGCCGCTCGTCGCCGAGCAGAGTAGCCAGCGCCTGCTCCGGGTTGGTGCGTAGCCGTTCCAGGTCTTCGGTGGTAAAGAATTCCTTTTCCATCGCCGAAATGCCCACCACCGCCCAATTGTGCTGCAACGCCATGCGTTTCAGCGCGGCAGCGGCCTCGCCGGCGCGTGTGCCCTCGCCCACCAGTTGCCCCATCCGGTTGACCACCGGTGCGCGCTGGATGTAGTCCAGCACCACCAGCGCGTGCCCCCTGGCGGGGAAGCCTTCGTCATGGAGAAGAATATCCTCGAAAAGCCGTAGGGTGTCGGTTTCGCTGTTCAGGTGCAGCAGCACCGCGTTCCCTGCCCGCGCCAGCAGTTCCTCCACCTGGGGAGCAAAAATATCGTTGGGGTCTTCGGGGTGTGGCCCGAAAATCTTGCCTGCGGCCTGCCTCCGCAGGCGCTCGCCGAGTTCCTCCTCGGTGTGTTCGTAACAGCCGATGACGGCGGGGAAGCCCTGCGCCGCAGCATCGGCTATCATATCCAGGGTCCAGGACGTTTTCCCCACGCCCGGCGGTGCGGCTATCAACGTAAGGCCGCCGCCCCAGAAGGGCACCGAGGAAAACGTCCCAAAAATTTCGTAGGCTTGCCTGCCTTGTAGGGCGTTCAAGCGGGACATAGTTTCAACGCACCGTGATACTTACAGGCAAATAAAAGCACTTGTCCAGCACTGCATCTGGGTTGTCCTCCGAGGGGGTTCCTGAGCAAAAGCCTACTTGCCCATTCCAGGTTGTTCCCCCGACATAACTTTTCATGCCGAAAACAAAGGTTTGCGACGTACCTGGAGAAACTGTTACGCAGGGGCTAAGAATAGCCCCTTCTTCAAATTGGGCACCACCGTCCACCCAGTAATCTTGGCCAAGCGGGGAAACAAGCCCTTCGTAAATGCTCGTAATGCTGCCCCGAAAGTTCACGGCACAAACCCGGTACGGAGCGCCCATCAGGTTGGCGACTTTCAGGGTGAGGCGGAAGGGCTGCCCCTTCACGGGGGTTGCCGGGGATGTGTCGTAGCGCACGTCCAAAGCCGTCCCCTGGCCGCTTACTGGACGTTGCGCCTGCGGCGTGGGCTGCATTGGCGCCTGCTGCGCTTGTGGTGTGAGGTACTCAGGAGCCCGTTGTACCTGTGGTGTGGGCTGCCGGTGAGCGGCGGGTTCCTGCTTTTTCAGGGACAGGAACACACCGAGCATAGCGTTCCCCACGGCCAGTACCAGGCCCAGGACGGACAACACTATCCCCACGATGGCCAAGACGCGGCGTGAGGATCTCAACCCCAACACCCCAACAATAATGCCTACCAAGGCCAGCGGCCCGCCGCAAATAGGCAGAAACCAGGCCCCAAGATTTACAATGCCCAACACAAGTGCAGCCACCGCCCAACCGGAGCGGTCTTTCTGCGGTGTTCCAGGTTGCCAAGTAGCCATCATGCCTCCTTGTAAATTTGAGATAAGGGTAAATTTGAGACAAGGCGGGGCTTACAACCCCAGCCGGTTGTCGTCTTCTTCTGCCGCTGCCCGTGCTGCTTCCACTACCCGGGTAACGGCTTCATTGTCCTCGCCCAACGCCAGCCCAAGAGCCGCCTGCTGCGAGGGCGGCAACAACTGGATGAGCGCGTCCACGATGTTCTGCCCACGCTCCTCCAACGGCGCGAAGTCGTCCGGGTGCGCTTCGATGGCTTCGTCTATGAGACGCTGCACCCGTTCGCGGTTTGCCGTAGCCAACGGCTTCACCCGTATCAGCGTGGGAGGCTGCCAGCGCCCACCCAGGCGCGCCCGCAGCCAGCATTGCAAACTGGGGAGGTCGAAGGTCAGTTTTCCGTACCGTAACCCGGCCCGTAGCGTTTTCTCGATGATTTCCGTGTCATCCGGGTCAGGCGAGAAAAACATTTGGGTGCTGGTGTTGGCCAAAAGCGCCTGCACCACACTCTCGAAGCCCTCGATTTGCCGCAGCATGGTCAGGGACTGGGTGAGCAGGAAAACCCGCAGCCCGAATTTCCCGCCCTCGGCCAGGGGGTTTTCCAGTTTCATGCCTGCGGCCACTTCCTGAGCCTCGTCCACCACGATGTAAAACGGCTTGGGGTCGTTTGCCGTGACCGTCTTGCGGTACACGGCCTCGAAGACGTTGTAGAGCACGGCGGCGGCAATTCTCGCTGCGGGCCGGCCCATATCGCCGGTGGACAGCCGTAGGACAATCCAGTACCGGTTGTTTATCCACCGGGCCATATCCACGAACCGGTCACGGTGCAGGGCGTCGAAAAGCCAGGGAGACATTTCCATCGCCATGAGTTTGGAAATGACCGGCGAGATGACCTCCGTCAGCCAGGATTTGTTCCCTGCGCCCTCCATCTGCCCCAGGAGAGCATTGAGCGCCAGGGTGCCTACGCGCTCGTCAGGGCGCAGGTACTGCATGGCAACGTCACGGAAGTCGCGGTTGTAGGCCATGAACACCGTATGAATGAGGCCGAGTTTGGCATCAACCCGATGGGTGTTCCAAGCATGGCCGAGGCGGAACAATCCCAGGAGGGCGGCCTGCATACGCGGTCCCCAGTAATCCTCCCAAATACGCCGTCCGAGTTCCACCAATGCCCCTCCTGCCCAGGAGTAGTCGGGCAGGGTGAGCAGGTTCATGGGCACGACCTCCGGGCGGGTGACGTCCACCACGATGAGACGCTCCACCGCTTTCGCCCGTTCGTCAGGCGGAAGTTGCGCCACGGCATCCAGGAAGGCATCGGCCAGGGAGAGATGAGGATCCACCAGGAACAGGCCGGGGGCGTCTTCACCCTGCGCGGCCAGGTTTTTGAGCAAGCCGTACACGGCAGAGGATTTACCCGACCGGCTGCCGCCCACGATGAGGGCGTGGGCATCGGGGTCAATGCCCACCGGCTCGCCGGTGGCCACCGCCGTTCCCAGCAGCAACGGCGCGTGGGTGAGTGCGCGGCTCGGCGGTGGTGCGGGGATGTCCTGATAGGCATCTTCGGCGAAGCCTGCCGCAGCCTCCGACCGTGCCGGGGGGCGGATGAGCGCAGCGAGGTTCGCGCCGCCCACCGGACGCCCCATCCGGCGGATGTCCGGCCAGGGGGACGGCCTATCGAAAGGCAACCAGCGGGTTTCCCCGCCCCAGATACGCAGTTCTGGGGCTTCGCCCCGGCGAGGTTCGTGCAGGCTGAACGCCGCGGCGAACAGCGGCCCTTGAACGGCCTGTTCCACCACGTCCTTGGGGATAGACCGCCAGCGGATGAAGTCCAGCATCCCCAGAACGCCGCCGGTGAACACCATTCCACCGCCCGCCAGAAGCGGCATTCCCCAGGTGAAGTTGTGCAACGCCAGAAAACCCCCGCCCAGGGCGGCCACGCCACCGCCCAAGAACAACAGAAAGCGGGAGAGGCTCAGGCGAAGCCCCCACAGGTTGGGCGTGCGGTCGGAAACGCCGCTGTCCACGCCGTACTGATACGACAGCATCCGCCGCAAGAATGCCTGCAGGCGGTCCTCCCGCCCAATCAGCCATATTCGCAACCTGCGTCCATTTTGCAGGTGCGGCAGCAACGCAGGCAAAGCGTCTGCGGTTTGCAGGGCGAAAGAGGGCAGCCTTTCAGGGGTATAGAGCGCCCAGCCGTGAGGCAGCGGCTCCGGGGGCTGCGCCACCTGCTCCAAACGCATTCTGCGCCGCGCCAGCGCCGACCATGCCTCGGCGGTGGTCCTGTCCACCGTGCCCGGCGGCACGGCCAAGCGCACCCGCAGCCCGTCCTCGTGCGAAATCTCCAGGAACGCGGGCAACGGGAGCATCCCCAGCCATTCGCCCCATGCCTGGGCGACTTCCTCCTCTCCTTCGCCGGTGGGCAAGGCGGGGAAAATCAAATCCCACCACGCCCAGCGGTCGTGGCACAGCGGGCACTCCGGCGGTTCACCCGGCGCGGGGGTGTACTTGTAGCCGCATCGGAAACAGGTAACGGTCATGCCGCCTCCCGTTTACCCTGCCATGCTCCCCACTCGCGCCAGGCGTCACGCCAAGCGGGGGGGACGAGCACCTGCAAGGGGAACAGCGAGCCGCGCCCGCCGGAGGGGGCGGCCATGAAGCGCCCCTGCCCCAGCCGGGAAACCTGCCCGGCGCGGCGTTTGGCTTCGTCGTCGGGTACACCCATGCCACGGAAGAAGCGATAGGCTTCGTCCGGGGGCAGGAAACCGATGAACGCCGTGGACGCCAGGGAAAGCGATGTGGGGTCTTTCAGCAGGTCGTGAGGCAGGTGGGTAATGAAAACAATACCGACGTCCCGTTTGCGCCCGCGCCGGCCAATTTCATCCAGCAGGTCACGAAAGGCAGGCGCTTTCAGCAACCGCCAGCCCTCGTCCACGAAAATGTCCATCGGCTGCCGCCCCACGGTGATGGCGTGGTACACGAACCAGCCGAGCACGGCCATGACCACAGCCTTGTTCTCGTCACGAAGGGCGGCCAGGTCAAACGATCGCCATGCGCCGGGCTCCAGTCGGGGCGACAGCAATGCTTTGGGACGGTCGAAGAAGCCTTCCCACAATCCCCCACGGGCGTATGGCCGCAGGGCGGCGGCCAGGATAGCCCCGTCGGGTGTTTGGGTGAGCGAAAGCGCTTCCATGAGGTCGCTCACGGCCATTGGGCCCGGCCTGCGCTCCCAACGCCGCTGCACGGCCTCGTGGATGACCGCGGTGGACGTGGGGGTCAGCGCCATATCGCCCAGGATGGCGTACAGGAAAAAGCGGGCAGCAGAGAACATTTCCTCCGGCGTGTCGGCCTGAAGGGGGTGTATCAAACAGGTTTCCTTGTCTTCCGGCACCCCTGCGGGCACGACCTCCCCGCCCAACGCCTTGACCAGCCGGTTGTTTTCTCCTTCCGGGTCAATGCTCAGCACGGCGCGGCCTTGCAAAAGCCGCTGCACCAGCATCAGGCGCATGAGCGTGGTCTTGCCGCTGCCTTGCTCGCCCAGGATGAGGGTGATGTTGTGCGTGGGCTTCTCGCCGGTGGGGTCAAGCCCCTCCCGGAACGAAAAGTGGACGTCACGCCCCTCGGTGACGTGCCGCCCCAACCAAACGGCATCGGGCGCAGGCGGCACAGGGCGGGACGGACGGGGCAGCATGGGCAGCACCTCGTGGAGAAACGCCAGGGCATTGTTGTCTTTCCCAAACAGGTCGCCGCCGGGTTGCAGGTGGTACACGGCCTGTTCGGGGACGTAGTACAGCCGTTGCGGAATAAGGCCGGCAGCGCGCAGGCGGTTTTCCAGCATTCGCCAAACGCCCTCGGCCTCCTCCGCCGTCTCCGGGGGAGCAAACAACGCGGCCATGAACGCCACCCGGTAGAGATCATGGCCCAGGGCAACCGCGCTTTCCACACCGTCCAGAGCCTGGACGGTGGCGACCTCGGCGCTGGACGGGCGGCGCTTGGCTTTTTCTGCCATGACCTGCGCCAGCGCCTCGGTTACCACTCGGCGGCGTTTGGCCGCTTTCTTGGCCTCCGCAGGAGGAAGTTTGTGGACGGCCACGGAGTAAAGCATGGGGAAGCCGGTGAGCACGGTTTCCGGGCGCAGACTGCCCCAGGGGTTGGTATTGGTGCCCGGCGTGGCGTTTTCGGCGCGCGCCGAGATGGGTAGGAGAAGCGCACGAGGATAACGCAGCGCATCCGGCAGCACTTCCACCGCTTGCGGCGCCACACGGTCGGGGTATCCGCTATCATCTACGGGTACAGGCGGTTGCTTGGGCCCAAAAAGCGGCATGGCTATACCTCCGGGTTGAACACCCGCTCGGCGAGTTTTTCTACGCCTTCGGGCGATACGGGTGTGCAGGTCAGGCCGTACCCCGCCAGCAATTCGGGAATGCCCAGCAGCCATTGCGCCTGCTGCTCCTGCGGCGGGAGGGAAAATTCCAGTATCAAGGTGCGGTCGAAAGGCAGCGGGGTATGCACCGCCGTGTCCAGCAGCGCCTCGTACAGTTTCTTGCGCTCCGGGTGGTCTTGCTCCGGCCACGTCCGGGCGTGTTCCACGAACGCCAGGCGTTGCGCTTCCTCCGGCCACCACGAGAGCAAAAAGCGCACGGTGGCGTTGTGCGGCAACGCTTTCAACAACGCCTGCCACGCCTCCTGCGGACGCACGCGGGGGTTGTCCGGGTCGGCCTGGACGCGGAACAGTACCCGCATCCAGCCGCGGGCATCCACCAGGGCGGTGAACGGCCCGAACCGGCGGTATCCCAACGGTCGCACGAAGATTTTGGAGTGGCCTACCTGCGCCTGCGTCATAGGATCCTCGCCCTCCGAAAGATGGTATCCGGCAGGTTGAGGTCGGAAGGCAGAAAGCCGGGCCGCATCGGTCGGTTGCCGGTTGCCTGGAGTGTTTCCGATTGCGGGTCGAACCGGAACAGAGGATTGAAAGACGGTCTGGCCGCGGTGCGCTCCACGATGGGCGTCACCTCGGCGATTTCCATCACCCGCTGCCCATGTACGGGATGACGCTCAATGTAAACCACGGTCGTGACGCCTTCGGCAAACGACTGGGCGATTTGCAACGGCGACAGGTGCTGCACGTCGGGGTGCGACTGCACCACCTGCATGAAGCGCGGCCAGACGTGCTCGGCGCTGGTAGCGTGGATGGTGAAGGCGCTGTGCCCGTGGCCGGTAGCCGTGGCGCGGATGAGTTCCCATGCCTCGCTGCCACGCGCCTCCCCCACCACGATACCGTGAGGACGGGAGCGCAGGGCTGCCCGGATGAGGTCGTACATGGTGACCGCAGGCGGCCCGCCTGCGATATGCGGGCGGGTGACGGTGTAGAGAATGTTTCCCGTGTCGCTTTTGGGGTCGCCATCCCACCCGTTGAGCACGATTTCGTTGCTGTCCTCCACGATGAACAGACGGATTGCCCCCCGCGGGAAGAAGTCCAACATTTCTTGCAGCAGGCGGGTGGAGAAAAAGGTCTTGCCGCTGCCCGTTGCTCCGGCCACCACCACCGTCCCAGCGTGTACCAGCACGGAAAGCAGGTAGTTGGCCGCCTCCGGGGTGATGACGCCCTCCCCCGCGGGAAAATCCCTGGGAGAAAAAGCAGGGCGCTTTACCGGCGGCAGGCGATGGGTGGTCAGGAAAGCCAGCGAGCCTTGGGAGCGCAGTTCCTCACCCGTGCGGTAGTTGCTGACCCGGATGGTGATACTGTCTCCGTAGGGCGAAGCCGGGGGCATGATGTAGTTGATACGCAACCCCTTGCGCCGTACCCCCCTACCGTCCTGGGTGGGCACGGTGACCTGCAACATGGCGTCTGCGATGGGAAAATCGGGCGAGGGCGGCTTCTGCCCGGCGCGGTCGATCAGCACCCGCACGGCTGCGCCCAGCCCCTCTTGCGCCTCGCCGATGTACTGCCAGCCCTGGCCGGTGAAATAGGCGTAGATGTGATTGAGGTTGACGGCGATGTCTTCGATGTCTGGCCGGGCGATGAGTTCCATCAAAGGCCCAAGGCCGGAGAGTTCGCCGATGAGGGTATAGAGCCAGGCTTCGGGAAGCCGCAGGCCGACGTCCAGGGCTTTGGCTGCAAACTCCTCGTACACGGCGCGGGCCAGGGCTTCAATCTCTTTGGCGTCCAGTCGTTGTTGCGCCGCTGCGCTGGCCTTGCGCGCCTGCGCCTCGGCCAGCATCTTTTCTCGCCAGCGTTGCAATTCACCTTCTGCCCTGTTGCCGTCGCCCGTGCCCGTGGGCGCGCTTCCGGGGGCAAAATCGAAGAAACTCATTTGCGCCCTCCAAACCAGCCGCGCTTTTTCTTCGTCTTCTCGGGGAGCAGGCCGACCCTGCTTGCCGCCTCCGGCGCCGAGGGAACGAAATGCGCCGCAAGGTCAACCATAGATTGGGCAAAGGGGGCAAGTTCGGGTTCGTGCCTGCGCTTGTAGCGCCAGGTGAGGATGTCGGTGAGGCGGTCGGAGTTGACGGCTGCCGAGGCAAACTCCGGCTCCACCAGCGGCACGATACCCTGCGGCGTGAGGTGCAAGTTCAAGCCGTCTTCTTTTCGCAGGGTTTCGTCCAGAACATTGCGGGCTTCCTTCCAGGCGTTGCCGTACACCTGGCTGAAGATGAGTTTCACCCGCGAGGCAACAAACGCCACCGCCTGCTCACGGGAAACCCGCTCGTGGTCTGTGAGCGACTGGATCATCTGAATGAACCATTGCCGGGCATG
>Ga0256833_1001539_pt1 | contig 16868 bp, 18 predicted proteins | sample 356284metaG_FD_190535 | JGI IMG/M metagenome (GOLD analysis project Ga0256833, IMG submission 190535) | Hydrothermal vent microbial communities from Mid Atlantic Ridge, Atlantic Ocean - 356-284 | ecosystem: Environmental > Aquatic > Marine > Hydrothermal vents | place: Atlantic Ocean: Mid...
CTATCAAAAGAGCCTAGGGGACGCAATGTTGTGCGATGATGGTTCTTTAATAATCGGAGGTCAAAAGGTGTTTAGTTTACGATGAGTGAAGTGATAAGTATAGCCAACCAAAAAGGTGGCGTAGGAAAAACAACAACAGCAGTAAATTTAGCAGCATCTTTGGCTGAAAAAGGGTTAAAAGTCCTTTTGCTAGATATAGATCCACAGTCTAACGCCACGACTTCATTAGGCTTTTCTAGAGGTGATTATGAATTCAATATTTATCATGTACTTATTGGTTCTAAAAAACTCTCAGAAGTAGTACTTAAAACTGCTATTGACAATCTCTCTCTGGCTCCATCTAATATTGGTCTTGTAGGAATAGAAAAAGAGTTTTACAATCCAAGTAAAAAAAATAGAGAACTCGTGCTCAAAGAGAAGCTCAAAGAGGTCTCCAAAAAGTTTGATTTTATTATTATAGACTCACCTCCAGCATTGGGTCCGATTACAATTAACGCATTGAGTGCTTCAGACTCTGTGATTATTCCTATACAGTGTGAATTTTTTGCACTGGAAGGTTTGGCACAATTATTGAATACTGTAAGTCTTTTGAAAAAGACGATTAATCCCAAGCTTAAAATAAAAGGTTTTTTACCTACGATGTATTCTGGGCAAAATAACCTTTCTAAACAAGTACTTGCAGACTTATCACATCATTTTAAAGATAAACTTTTTCATATAAAAAAAGGCAAAACATGTATTGTTGTACCACGCAATGTGAAGATTGCAGAGGCACCAAGTTTTGGAAAACCTGTCACCTCTTATGCCAATAGTTCAAAAGGGTCTGTAGCCTATAGAGATTTAGCCACAGTAATCGCAAGAGGTTAGAGTATGGCATTAGGTAGGGGACTAGGAGAGATACTCTCTGAAGTAGAAGAAGCATATGAAAAAGATTTATCTGAGTTAGATAATTTTGAGCTTGAAGCACAAGGGGCACGAATTGCTGAGATTTCAGTAGAGGCTATTAGCCCCAATCCTTTTCAGCCTCGTAAACATTTTAAGGAAGAAGCATTAAAAGAGCTTAGTCACTCTATCCAAGAGCATGGACTTCTTCAGCCTATTGTTGTAATAGAAAAAGAGGAAGGTTATCTTCTTATAGCAGGTGAACGTCGTCTTCGTGCACACAAACTTGCTAAATTAGAGACAATTAAAGCCATTATCGCAGATGCTAGTATCGATGATATTAAATTACGAGAACTGGCTTTACTAGAAAACATACAAAGAGAAAATCTCAATGCTATAGAGCTGGCTAACTCCTATGCTGAGTTGATTGAAGTGCATAAAATTACACACGATGAACTATCGAGCATCGTCCATAAAAGTCGATCTCAGATTACAAACACAATGAGATTACTGTTGCTTTCGAAATATGCACAGGATACATTAATTGCTGGTAAAATATCCCAAGGTCATGCGAAGGTATTGGTAGGGATTGATGATAAAAAGCAAAAAATTGTGATAGACAGTATTATTGGACAAAAACTATCTGTACGGGAAACTGAACAGATAATTAAGGGATATAAATCTAATATTTCAAAGAAAGACGTATTACCAAAAATAAAAAAGTCTTCATTGCTGGAAAAGTATAGAGCAAAATTTGAAACATTGTTTCCTTTTAACTATCAAATGAAAAATAAAAGTATTGAAATTACTTTTAAAAATGAAAAAGAAGTAGAAAAGTTTCTTCAGATATTTGATAAAAATAGTAGTATTTAAAGTAGAAAAAGTAAGTTATTATACTGAGAATGATATTTTCTTTCTTTTTTTACATACTGCGTCGTATTTTAATCAAAACCACATCTCATTCATGTTAAAATTCCTCGAAATTACATGAGGAGTTTTAATGCTTGACCTACATTTACCATTAATGTTGTTTGTCTTGGTTTTATTTCTAATCCTTCTTGTTCTTTTAAATAATATGCTGTTCAAACCCTTGGTAAAGTTTATGGATGACAGGGATGCCTCAATAGCAAAAGATTTAGAAGCTGCAAAAAGTTTTAGTGAAAACACAGATGAACTAAAAGCCAAAGCAGATGAAATAATTAGCAAAGCTAAAAATGAAGCTGCACAAATTAGACAAAAAACAGTTGATGAAGAAAAAGCATTGGCTGGAAGTAAAGTAGAAAAGAAACAAAATGAAATTGCACAAGAGTATGAAAGCTTTGTCACTAGACTTGCTTCTGAAAAAGAGAACCTCAAAAAAGAGTTACTTTCTCAAGTACCCCTTTTTAAAGAGAGCTTAAAAGCTAAGTTTAGCAAATTATAAGAAGGATAGATATGAAAAAATCAATAATGTTCTCTTTTTTGTTGCTCCCACTTATGCTTATAGCATCTGGGGATGCAGAATCAACACGTTACTTTGCTCAGACAGGGAGAGAAACAGACTTTTTCCCAAGAGTAGTAAACTTTATTATTTTTGCTGCATTACTCTATTATCTATTAGCTAATCCTATTAAAAACTTTTTTAAAGAGAGAAAAGAGGGGATTGCGAAGCAGTTAAATGAGATAGAAGAAAAACTTCAAGCTGCAAAACTTGCAAAGAAAGAAGCACAACTGCAATTAGAAGAATCCGAAAAGAGAGCAGGACAAATTATTGCTGATGCTCAAAAAGAGGCAAAACTTCTTGCAGAAAAAATTATACAATCTACACAAGTAGAGTTGGATAATCTAACTAAACAATTTGAAGAGCAAGCAACTTTAGAAGAGCGTAAAGCTGCCAGAGAAACAATTGATGAAGTATTAAGTGAAAATATTACAAATGATGATATCTCACTTGATGAGAAAAAAGTGATTGATATTATCTCTACAAATGTAGATAAGAAGGTGGCATAGGATGGAAGAATTAATTGCTAAAAGATATGTAAAAGCACTTTCCTCTGTGAGTAAAAATATAGTTGATATAGCAGATGCTCTTAATCTACTTACTGTAGCGATCGATGCACCTGAAATAAGAAAAATACTTCTTTCTCCTATTATAGAGAGTGATAAAAAAACTGAGATGATTTTGGCTACACTTGGCAATAGTGCAGATGTTACGCTTGTCAACTTTATTAAAATCCTAGGTGAAAATAAAAGACTTGATTTAATTCCTGCAATTTCAAAAGTATTAAACAGTAACTTGCAAAAAGTTTCAAATAAGTATGAAGGCGTATTAAAATCAAAAAAGAGACTTGATGAAAAAGCCGTAAGCAACCTTGAAGAGACACTTGCAAAATATACAGGTTCTACAATTAAGTTAGCTCAAGAGAAGTCAGATCTTGATGGCTTACGTGTTTCTGTAGATGATTTAGGTATTGAGGTAAACTTCTCTAAGCAGAGAGTTAAAGAACAACTAATTGATTTCATCAAGAAATCTTTATAGTTAACAAATAGAAAGGAGTAGTCAGTGGCAGTTAAATTGCAAGCAGATGAGATAAGTTCAATCATTAAAGAGAGAATTGAAAATTTTGAAATTGATGTAGATATCAATGAAGTAGGTAAGGTAGTAGGTATCGCAGATGGTATTGCAACAGTATATGGTCTTAACAATGTTATGGCTGGTGAAGTTGTAGAGTTTGATAATGGTGCTAGAGGACTTGTGCTTAACCTAGAAGAAGCAAATGTAGGTGTGGTTGTACTTGGTTCAAGTGCAGGTATCAGAGAAGGCATGAGTGTAAAAAGAGCGGGAGAACTTCTTAAGACCCCTGTAGGTGATGGACTTATGGGTAGAGTCGTGAACTCTCTTGGTGAACCTGTAGATGGCAAAGGTGCTATTGAAGCAACTGAGCATAGACTTATTGAAGAAAAAGCACCTGGTATCATGGCTAGAAAATCGGTACATGAACCACTTCAAACTGGTATCAAAGCAATTGATGCACTTGTACCGGTAGGACGCGGTCAAAGAGAGCTTATTATTGGTGATAGACAAACAGGTAAAACAACTTTAGCTATTGATACAATCATCAACCAAAAAGGTCAAGATGTTGTATGTATCTATGTTGCGATTGGTCAAAAACAATCAACTGTAGCGGCTACAGTGAAAAAACTTGAAGAGCATGGTGCAATGGATTATACTATCATTGTTACTGCTGGTGCAGCTGAATCTTCAGCACTTCAGTTCCTCGCGCCTTATGCAGGTGTGACTATGGCTGAATACTTTAGGGACAATGGTAGACATGCAGTTATCTTTTATGATGATCTTTCTAAACATGCTGTTGCATATAGAGAGATGTCACTTATCCTTCGCCGTCCTCCAGGTCGTGAAGCATATCCAGGGGATGTTTTCTACCTACATTCAAGACTTCTTGAAAGAGCTGCAAAACTTTCTGATGCATTAGGTGCGGGTTCTATTACCGCATTCCCGATTATTGAAACACAAGCAGGCGATGTTGCAGCATATATTCCAACAAACGTCATTTCTATTACTGATGGTCAAATCTTCCTTGAGACTGACTTGTTTAACTCAGGTATTAGACCAGCGATTAACGTAGGACTTTCTGTATCTAGAGTTGGTGGTGCTGCACAAATTAAAGCAACGAAACAAGTATCTGGAACGTTAAGACTTGACCTTGCTTCTTTTAGAGAGCTTCAGGCATTTGCACAGTTTGCTTCTGATCTCGATGATCATACAAGGGGACAATTAGAACGTGGACAGAGAATGGTAGAGGTACTAAAACAAGGACCATATGCGCCTGTACCTATTGAAAAACAAGTGGTGATTATCTTTGCTGGTGCCAATGGTTATCTTGATGATATTCCTGCATCTGCTGTAACGAAATTTGAGGCAGACCTTATGCCATTTATGGAAGCAAAATATTCAAATATTTTAGATGCTATTAGAAATGAGAAAAAAATATCTGATGATACAGACGCAGAATTACGTAAAGCTATCGAAGACTTTAAAGCTTCATTTGCAGCATAAGAAAGGCTAAATATGGCTAATTTAAAAGAGATAAAGCGTAAGATAGGATCTGTTAAAAATACACAGAAGACTACAAACGCTATGAAACTTGTCTCTTCTGCAAAACTGAAAAGAACAGAAGAGCTGGCTAAAAAGTCTAGAGTCTATGCAGAAAAATTGACGGAGCTTCTTACTGAGATTGCTCAGAAGATGCAAAATGCAAATGCTGAGGGTATAGACAATGTTTACTTTAAAGATGGAGAAAACCCTAAAAGAGTAGATATTGTATTTATTACAGCAGACAAAGGTCTTTGTGGTGGATTTAACTCTCAAACGATTAAGAGTGTAAGTAAATTACTCGAAGAATATAAAGCAAAGGATGTCAAAGTACGTCTTAGAGCAGTGGGTAGAAAAGGAATTGATTTCTTTAAATTCAACAATATTGAATTGAGTGATGAAATTATTGGTCTTTCTGCTGCACCAGACTTTAAGACGGCATCTGAGTTTATCTCTGAGATAGCAGATGCTTATGTAAGTGGTGAAACAGATAAAGTAATCATTGTTCACAACGGCTATGTCAATATGATTACCCAAGAATTAAGAGTGGATCAAGTATTGCCAGTGGATACGACAAGGTTGGAATTAGATACGGTATCTACATCTGAACTTGAAGTTGAACCAGATGATGATGACACATTATTAGATGCATTAGTGAAGCGATATGTGGAATATACTATGTATTATTCACTTATTGATTCGTTAGCAGCTGAACATTCAGCTCGTATGCAGGCGATGGATGCAGCAACCAAAAATGCAAAAGAGATGGTAAAAGAGTTGAACGTCAAGTACAACAAAGCCAGACAAGAAGCAATTACGACTGAGCTCATTGAGATTATCAGTGGTATGGAATCAATGAAATAATTAGGAGAAAAAATGATAGGTAAAATAGTACAAGTCTTAGGTCCAGTAATTGATGTGGATTTTACAGACTATCTACCAGAGATTAATGAAGCTTTAGAGACAATCAATGTAGTTGATGGTAAAGAACAAAGATTGGTTTTAGAAGTAGCAGCACAGCTTGGTGACAATAGAGTAAGAACTATTGCTATGGATATGAGTGAAGGTCTTGTAAGAGGTCAAGAAGTGAAAGCTACAGGTTCTTCTATTAAAGTACCAGTTGGTGAAGAAGTACTTGGACGTATTTTCAATGTTATCGGTGAAGCTATCGATGATGCAGGTGATGTGAATGCAAAAGAGTACTGGTCAATTCATAGAGATCCACCAGCGTTTGAAGACCAAAGTACAAAAACGGAAGTATTTGAAACAGGTATCAAAGTAGTTGATCTTCTCGCACCATATAACAAAGGTGGGAAAGTTGGATTATTTGGTGGTGCGGGTGTTGGTAAAACCGTTATTATTATGGAGCTTATTAACAACGTTGCGATGAAACACTCTGGTTACTCAGTATTTGCTGGTGTTGGGGAAAGAACACGTGAAGGGAATGACCTTTATTACGAAATGAAAGAGTCAAACGTACTTGACAAAGTTGCACTCTGTTATGGTCAAATGTCAGAGCCTCCAGGAGCACGTAACCGTATTGCACTTACTGGTCTTACTATGGCTGAGTACTTTAGAGATGAAATGGGACTAGATGTATTGATGTTTATCGATAATATCTTTAGATTTGCACAATCAGGTTCTGAGATGTCTGCACTTCTTGGGCGTATCCCTTCAGCTGTGGGTTACCAACCAACACTAGCTAGAGAGATGGGTGCACTTCAAGAGCGTATTACATCTACAACCAAAGGTTCTATTACATCTGTCCAAGCTGTATATGTTCCTGCGGATGACTTGACAGACCCAGCTCCAGCTTCTGTATTTGCTCACTTGGATGCAACGACAGTGCTTAACAGATCTATTGCAGAAAAAGGTATCTATCCCGCGGTTGATCCACTTGACTCAACCTCAAGAATGCTTGATCCACAAATCGTTGGTGAAGAGCACTATGGGATTGCAACAGGCGTGCAGCAAATTCTTCAAAAGTACAAAGACCTTCAGGATATCATTGCGATTCTTGGTATGGATGAGCTTTCTGAAGATGACAAACTTGTGGTTGAAAGAGCAAGAAAGATTGAGAAATACCTTTCTCAGCCATTCCACGTTGCGGAAGTCTTTACAGGTTCTCCAGGTGTATATGTTACTCTTGATGATACAATCGAAGGATTTAAAGGTCTTCTTGAAGGTAAATACGACCATATGAATGAAGCAGCATTCTATATGGTAGGAAATATGGATGAGGCGATTGCTAAAAACGAAAAGATTAACGCCAAATAAAGCGTAATCCTTATCTTTAAAGGATATTTATGGAACTCATGAAACTAGAAATCATTACGCCTAATGGTGTGATATTTGATGGTGAAGTAAAACAAGTAACTCTACCAGGGTCAGAAGGTGAATTCGGTGTTTTAGCTGGTCACGCTACTTTGGTATCTTTACTTGATACTGGTGTTATTGTTTATGAAAGAGCAGATTCTAAGGAGACAGCAGTAGCTATTAATTCTGGATATGTCAAAGTAGATGAGGGTAAAACCACATGTATTGTTGATGGTGCAGTAGCACTTTCAGGAGAGGATAGTGATTTAGCAAAAGCATTAGAAGCAGCCAAAGCGTTACTAGAAAAAGCACAGGCTTCAAGCACAGCTATTGCTGCAGCTGTGTCTAAAGTGGAACAAATAGGGAAATCTTTATAGTTTGGATACACTTCTTCATTATTTCACCCAAAGTAGTGCAATCACCATAGTTGTGCTCTTGGGACTTTCTATCTATTTTATTGCTACATTTTGGATATTTTTAGATAGGTTGTATGTACTCAACTCACGCATTAAATCAGAAGCAATCTCACTCAAATCACTCTACACAGGTCAGTCAAAATCAGTGACAAGTAATTCACTTATTTTTACTTATCTTTCTCGAGTAAATCAGCCTAACAAAGCAATACTAGAAGCTGCGTCTTCAGATGCCATAAGGGTCTCTACAAAAGGACTCACGTGGCTTTCCATTATTGCATCAACTTCTCCGTTTATTGGTTTATTTGGAACTGTTATTGGTATATTGGAAACCTTTTCTAAGCTAGGGTCACAATCAAGTGCCAGTTTATCAGTAGTCGCTCCAGCTATTTCGGAGGCGCTTATTGCAACTGCAGCAGGGATTGCTGTAGCGATATTTGCATATACTTTTCATCTTATTTTAAAAAGAAAAGCATACGAACTCTCATCTCTTCTTTCTTCTCAATCAGAAGTGATACTTTCTCAGGTCAATGAGGATATGTAATGTTTTCATGGGATGATAGTCCAGATTTAAATATCACTCCTTTGGTAGATGTCATGCTTGTCTTGATGGCTATACTCATGGTCACAGCCCCAACAATCACTTTTCAGGAACAGATTGAACTTCCTCAAGGTTCTAAAACAGTTAAAGTGACAAAACCTCAAACGTTGACAATACGCATGGATAAAAATCAGAAAATCTATTTAAAAAATGATACATATAGTTTAGAGACTTTTGCAGATGATTTTGTAAACCAATCGGTAAAATATAATAAAAATGCAGAAGTCTATATTCATGCAGATGAAAGATTACAATACAAAAATGTAATGTATCTTTTGAAGTCAGTAAAAGCGGCAGGTTTTGAGAAGGTGTCGCTTATTACGGAGTAGGTTACATCTATGTTAATAGAAAAGTCACCTAAGTTTATTTTTGGTATTTTAGCCTTTTTTATTTATTTTTCCTTGATGGGTGTGTTGATATATTATTTTAATACGCATAACGCTATTCAACCTAAGCACTATGTAAAAAAAAATGAAAATCGTATACACGTATCACTCGCTGCACCTAAAAAGAAAATTTCCCACGCTTCCTCAAAACCCAAAACGCCACCTGTAACTCAAATAAAAAAGAAGAAAGAGAGTAAAGTAGCACATAAACTTTCAAAAAAACCTTTAAAAGAGAAAAGTAAAATAGAAAAAAAACGTAAAGTAAAGAAGGTAATTAAAGAAAAACTAATAAAGAAAATAAGTAAGAAACCTTTAAAGAAAAAAGATGAAAGCAACAGTACGAAACCTTCTAAAAAGAAAAAAATAATCAAAAAAGAGACAAAAAAAACAAAAGAAAAAAAAGAGATAAAGAAAAAGAAAAAAATTGAGAAAAAAAAGCACAAAAAAATAGAAAAAACATCAGAACTCTTTTCAAAAATTAAGAGTAAACCCAAAAAAAGAGTTAAAAAAGAAAAAAAAATTCATACTCCAAAAGTAGAGAATAAAAAAAGAGCGAAATCATCAAGTGCTTTAGCGATGATAGAGCATGCAACGAGCAATAAGCAAAGTGACAGGGGGATAGAGAATGCTTATTTTGCTAAAGTCCAAGCAGTATTAGAAACTTGGCCTGCACAGAGTGAATATGCAGGAGAAAAAGCGATGGTACGTATCTATGTAAAGCCTACAGGAGCGTTTACTTTTAAAGTGAAATCTAAATCAAATAATGTAGATTTTAATCTAGGGTTAATAGACTTTTTAGAACAATTAAAAAAATTAGGACTTGGCAGTCACAAAAGTGGGAAAACGTATGAAATAGAAGTAGAGTTTACTGCAAAAGAGTAGGATTATACTTTAAAAGTATTACCTGCCAAGTAATCAATTAATGTTATCATACTGCCTAGATTAAAAAAAGAGGGAAAATGACGTCCTTATCCTATATTTTACTATTTTTCACTACCATGCTATTGATATATTTCATTAAGTCTCATGCAGAAAAATTTGGACTTATAGATATTCCCAATGGCAGAAGTAGTCATAATAATCATACACCTAAAGGGGCTGGTATAGGCTTTTTTTTGGCAGTTGTTATTATTTTCCCTTTTTTGTATAGTAGTATACTAAAAGAATATATTTGGGTTTTTCTAGCTATTTTTTTGGTTTTTATTGTAGGTATTTTAGATGATCGTCATGATGTATCACCCAAAACTAAGTTTGTCATTATTATACTCTCTACATTTTTACTTTATATGAATAATTTATATATTTCTACACTTGGTATTTACTTCGGGTACGAGATACGTTTGGGTTGGTTTGCTTTACCGTTTACTATATTTGCTGTAGTTGGGTTTACAAATGCTCTGAATCTTGTAGATGGTCTTGACGGATTGGCAGCTACGCTTAGTATTATTATGTTAAGTACATTTTGTATGATAGGGTATCAAAATGATGATCTATTTATGTTATCACTTTCTAGCATGTTTATTGTTTCATTGTTAGCATTTATGATTTTCAATTGGTATCCTGCGTCTATTTTTATGGGAGATAGTGGCTCTTTGACTTTGGGGTTTGTGATTGCAGTCTTGGCTATTAAGTCTTTGGCGTATGTCCCAACATCGAGTATATTACTTATGACGGCTGTACCTTTACTAGATACCATTATTGTGATGTTACGTCGAAAAATAAATGGTAAATCAATGTTTGTGGCTGATAGATGTCATATGCACCATATACTGAGGCATGTTTTTTCTGAAAATACGCCTAAAACGGTATTGTTCTTAGGGACTTTACAGCTTATTCTGTCATTTTTTGGTATGCAACTACATAAAGGAATAGGAGAGGAGTATATGTTGGGTTTATTTTTACTTAATATAATATTTTTATATAGGTTTTTGGCAGTAATGCTTAAGAAACAAAAGAGAGTATGCTAAACATATGGTCTGTAGATATTTAAGAATAAGATATAATATACAATTAAATTTTGAGGGAGTATTGTATTGAAGATAGCCATAGTAGGAACAGGGTATGTAGGGATTTCAAATGGGATTTTATTGGCACAGCACAATGAAGTAGTAGCATTGGATATTATAGATGAAAAAGTAGAGATGCTTAATAATAAAATATCTCCCATTGAGGATGCAGAGATAAGCGATTATTTACGTAGTAAAGCATTAAATTTTAGAGCTACACTGAACAAAGAGGATGCCTATGCAAATGCGCAGTTTGTTGTGATTGCTACACCAACAGATTATGATCCTGAAACTAACTATTTTAATACTAAAAGTATAGAGGCAGTGATTAAAGATGTTTTATCCATAAATCCAGATACTACGATAGTCATAAAGTCAACTGTTCCTGTGGGGTATACCCAAAAGATAAGAGAGCAGTTTGATACCCAAAATATACTCTTCTCTCCAGAGTTCCTAAGAGAAGGAAAAGCCCTCTATGACAATCTATACCCAAGTAGAATTATTGTTGGAGAAAAAAGTAAGCGTGCTGAAATCTTTGCAAATCTTTTGGCAGAAGGAGCGATAAAAAAAGATATCAATGTCTTATTGACTGATTCAACAGAAGCAGAAGCAATAAAACTTTTTTCAAATACCTATCTTGCTATGAGGGTTGCATTTTTTAATGAGCTAGACTCTTATTCTGAAATGCACGGACTTAATTCACAACAGATTATTGAAGGTGTAGGCTTAGATCCAAGGATAGGGACACACTATAATAACCCTAGTTTTGGTTATGGTGGTTATTGTCTACCTAAAGATACGAAACAACTTCTAGCAAACTATAAAGATGTCCCAAGTAATATCATTGAAGCGATAGTCAATGCAAACAGTACAAGAAAAGATTTTATAGCATCTCAAATCTTAAAGAGACATCCTCGTATTGTAGGTATATATAGGCTTGTGATGAAGAGCGAGAGTGATAACTATAGAAGCTCTGCTATCCAAGGCATTATGAAGCGTATAAAAGCCAAAGGGATTGAAGTGGTGATATATGAACCAACCTATAGCAAAGAGACTTTCTTTCATTCAAAGGTCATAAAAAACTTAGAAACATTTAAGGAGATGAGTGATGTTATTGTAGCCAATAGATTACATGAAGAAATGATAGATGTGAAAGAAAAGGTGTATACAAGGGATATCTTTGGGAGTGATAGTTAGGGTATTAATCAAATTAAACGATGGGATAAAAGAGTTATAAGTGGTAAAAAATTTTATGGAGTTATATATTGAAAAAATTATTATTAGTATTTGGAACTAGGCCAGAAGCTATCAAGATGGCACCTTTGGTAAAAGCATTCCAAAATGAAGCAGACATTTTTCAAACCAAAGTATGTGTAACAGCACAACATCGCGAGATGCTAGATCAGGTATTGGATCTTTTTGAGATTACACCTGATTATGATTTAGATATTATGAAATCAAAACAAGATTTGTATGATGTAACTTCAAATGTGCTACTTGGCCTGAGGTCTGTATTGAGTGAGTATACTCCAGACATTGTTTTTGTGCATGGTGATACATCTACTACGTTTGCTGCTGCATTAGCCTCTTTTTATCAGAAAATCAGTGTGGCACATATAGAGGCTGGATTGAGAACGGGAAATATCTATTCTCCATGGCCTGAAGAAGCCAATCGTCAATTAACCACACAAATTAGTGCATATCATTTTGCCCCAACAGAAACAAGCAAAGAAAATCTGCTTAAAGAAAATATTAATAAAGATATTATTTGTGTAACGGGTAATACTGTTATTGATGCACTATTTCTCGCACTTAATAAGATAAAAAACAATGAAGAGATAGAGATATCTATTATTGATTCGATCAATAAACTTTTACCTCATAATTTTCAGTTACCTTATACACATATACCTTTTTCAGATGTAAAAGATGAACATAAGATGATTCTAGTCACGGGACACAGACGAGAAAACCATGGTCAAGGGTTTATTAACATTTGTATGGCGCTTAGAGAGATAGCCTATAATAATCCTGATATTGAGATTGTGTATCCTGTACACTTGAACCCAAATGTTCAAAAACCAGTAAAAGAATTACTCTTAGAAGTGTCAAATATTCATCTGATAAAACCACTACAATACGAGCAATTTATCTATATGATGGACAAATCAATATTTATGATTACAGATAGCGGAGGTGTACAAGAAGAGGCTCCCTCTCTAGGAAAACCTGTGTTGGTGATGCGTGACACTACAGAGCGACCCGAAGCATTAGATGCAGGTACGGTAAAATTGGTAGGTACAAATACCGAACTGATTATAAAAGAAGCACAAAAATTAATAGATGATACTCATGCGTATAGCAAAATGTCTCAAGCCTCCAACCCCTATGGTGATGGTAAGGCCTGTGAAAAAATTGTAGAATTTATAAAAAGGAAAGTAGCATGAAAAAAATTTGTGTCATAGGATTAGGATATATAGGACTACCAACTGCGGCATTATTAGCAAATAGAGGATATGAAATTCATGGTGTTGATGTTGTGCAATCAACAGTAGATACTATTAATAAAGGTGAGATACATATTGTAGAACCAGAACTTGATACGTTTGTAAAGAGTGCCGTCAATAGTGGCAAATTAAAAGCTGATACAAAACCTGTAGAGGCTGATATATTTATTATAGCTGTTCCCACCCCTTTTCATGAAGGATTTATACCCAATATAGATTATGTGGTAAGTGCTACTAAATCTATCGCACCGTATGTAAAAGAGGGAAATATTGTCATTCTTGAGTCTACTTCTCCTGTGGGAACAACAGATAAAGTAGCAGAAGTCTTAAAAGAAGAAGGTATAGATATTTCCAACATTTATATTTCTCACTGTCCAGAGAGGGTATTGCCAGGAAAAATCATGCGTGAATTGGTAGAAAATGATAGAATAGTAGGTGGAACAACAGCAGAAGCCACAGCACAAACAGTAGCATTTTATAACACATTTGTAGATGGAGAAGTGTTATCCACTACAGCAAGAACAGCTGAAATGGCAAAGCTCACAGAAAATAGTTTTAGAGATACCAATATCGCTTTTGCAAATGAACTGAGTATGCTTTGTGATACGTTCGATATAGATGTTTGGGAACTTATCTCATTGGCGAATAGACACCCTAGAGTAAATATACTTCAACCAGGTGCAGGTGTCGGAGGGCATTGTATTGCTGTTGATCCATGGTTTATTGTTCATGCTGCAAAAGAGAGTCATATAGATGCAAAAATGATTCGTACAGCAAGAGAAGTCAATACATATAAAACAGAGTGGGTTATAGAAAAAATAAAAAATGCAGCCTTATCTTTTGAAAACAAGCACGGTAGAAAAGCAAAAGTTGCTTGTATGGGCTTGGCATTTAAACCTGATATTGATGACCTTAGAGAATCGCCAGCACTTCATATCACAAGACGTCTCATTGCTGATGGTCTTGATGTTCTAGCCGTTGAACCTAATATTACAACACATACTGAATTTGAAGTTGTAGAGTATAAAAAAGCTTTATTAGAAGCAGATGTAGTTACTTTTTTGGTTGCCCATAAGCAATTTAAAGCGTTAGAAGTAGAGACAGATTTAGATTTTTGTGGAGTAATAAATCATGTTTAATGAAAATTCGAAATTATTAATACTCACATAAGTTTAGGATTAATGATGAAAAAAATAAAAATAAAATTAGCAATAGGATACATGATAAGCATATTACCAACAAGTTATATAAGAGTATTCTTTTATCGGTATATTTTTAAATATGATATTCAGAAATCTACTATTGGTTGGGGCACAGTTATTGTCGTGGAAGATGTAAAAATGTATGAATGTTTTATAGGCAAAAAAAATAAATTTAAAGGTCCTATGAAGATTACTATTCATAAAGGAGCACGTATAGGATATGAAAACATATTTAATTGTGGCTGGTGGGTACTAGAAAAAAAGTTTATATCAAAAAATTATAAAAAGAGTTTAGAGATTGGAAAAAATACACATATTTCAAACAGACATTATTTTGATATTGTTGATTCTTTTATGTTAAGAGACTTTTCATGGATAGCGGGATGTGCTTCACAATTTTGGACACATGGTGCAAGCACTACAGATCGTGAGATCAATATTGGAGAACATTGTTATATTGGTAGTGCAGTAAGATTTTCACCAGGCTCATCTATAAATAATAATACAATTGTTGCATTAGGAAGTGTTGTTACACGAAAATTTGATATGGATAATGTTTTGATTGGTGGGCAACCTGCAAAAATTTTGAAAGAAAATTATGATTGGAAAACTAAAAATATTTATTGAGTTCCAAAAGAAGTTTGACTTTCATTAAAATATATTGATTTTATTGAGTAGAAAAATATTTTCGCAAAAACTTTAATTGGAATCATACCTATATTTATTAACAAGAGGTATATACAAATAAAGGCAGATTTAGATTTTTATGGAGTAATTAATTAGTGTATAATATACAAAGAATAGAAAGATTATAAATATATACTTTCATATATAAGGAAGTGAGTGTAGAATAAAATATTATTTTACTCCTTTTATTGCAGTAGATAGCTACATTGTTAAAATTAAATAGAAATATAAACAGGAAATATAGTATGAAAAAGACCGTTGGGATAATTACACTTTTTGGAAATACAAATTATGGAAATAAACTACAAAATTATGCATTACAAAAAGTTTTAGAAGATATGAATTTCAATGTTCAAACAATAAAAACTTTAAAAATATCGAAAAAGAAAACTTTTTTTGAAAAGATTTTGATTTATAGAAGTAATTTACTTGAAATTATTATATCTAAATTAAATAATAGAAAAAATAGAATGATTGAAAATAAAAGACTTGAAAAATTTATTCAATTTTCTAAGCAATATCTTAATGAAACAGAAAGTATTATTTTTGAGAATGCAATTCCTGAAAATTTGAAGAATGAATATGATTTTTTCATTACAGGAAGTGATCAGGTTTGGCATCCAACTTTTGGTGCATCTTCTTTAGAATTTCTATCATTTGTACCAGAATTTAAACGTATTTCATATGCTGCAAGCTTTGGTATTTCAAATATTCCAAGTCACTTGAAAGAGTATTATAAAACAGAGTTAGAAAAAATGAAGAGTATATCTGTTAGAGAAGAAACAGGAGCTAAAATAGTAAGAGAATTGATAGGAGATGATGTTGATGTACATGTAGATCCAACTATGTTACTGAATAAAAATAAGTGGTTGAAGATTATAAATACATCTAAGGTAAAATCACATAACTATATTCTAACTTATTTTTTGGGAGAAGCATATAACGAATATAATAATTGGATAAAGACTTTTTCAAGAAAACATAATCTTGAAATAATCAATATATTGGATATAAAAAATGAACAAATATATACATCTGACCCTAGTGAGTTCTTGGGTTTGATTAGTAATGCAACATTAATGTGTACAGATTCTTTCCATGGGTCGGTTTTTTCAATTATTTTTGAAACAAACTTTATGGTATTTGATAGAATAAAAAATAATGAAGCAGTAATGGGTTCAAGAATTGAAACTCTTTTAGAAAAGTTTAATTTTAATTCTAGAAAATGGAAAAATAATATAAGTGACAATGATGTTTTAAATATGTCTTTTATGCACTCAAAAGCTATTTTAGAATATGAACAGCATAAAGCATTAACGTACTTGCGTAAAGCATTAAAAGTAGAAGATTAGAGCAATGAATCAAAAAAACTTTTCAAGAGATCATTCAAGTATTAAAAATTATTTATCTAATTTTTCATGGTTATTTGTTATTAGAATATTTCGAATAGTATTATCTTTATTTATTACTATTTGGGTCGCTAGATATTTAGGACCAGAAAATTTTGGTTTGTTTAATTATGCTTTATCTTTTGTAATGCTTTTTTCTATATTTTCCAGTTTAGGAATTGAACATGTATTTACAAAAGATATCATCAATAATCCTAATAATGAAAATAGGCTGATGGGTTCATCTTTTGTATTGAAATTGATTGGTGCTATTTTCCTTATGTTACTAAGTATTGGCCTTATTCGTTATCTTAAACCAAATGATACACTAATATTAGAAATGGTATGTATATTTTCATTTGGATTTTTATTTAAAAGTTTAGAGAT
>Ga0256833_1001540_pt1 | contig 16862 bp, 15 predicted proteins | sample 356284metaG_FD_190535 | JGI IMG/M metagenome (GOLD analysis project Ga0256833, IMG submission 190535) | Hydrothermal vent microbial communities from Mid Atlantic Ridge, Atlantic Ocean - 356-284 | ecosystem: Environmental > Aquatic > Marine > Hydrothermal vents | place: Atlantic Ocean: Mid...
CGGGCCTCGGCGGCGAGTTCCTCCTGGAGCTCGGCGATCTCGGCCTCCAACCGGCGGATCTCGGCCTCGCTCTCGGCCACGTCCTCGGCCGCCCGGGCGGCCATCCGGTGACGCGCGAGGGGGGCGGTGAGGGCCCGCCGTCGCCCGCCGAAAAGCGCCATGGCGGCGTCCAAAAAGCCCCCCATCTCCTCCAGCCGCCGGCGCTTGAGCTCGGCCTGGTCCTCGGTGAGCTCGCGCTTTTCGCGCTCAAGCCGGTGCCTAAGGGTCTCGATCCGCCGCCGGTACTTGCGCTTGAGCTTGGCGATCTCCTGCTGGGCCCTCAGGGCGGCCTCCTTGGCGACGCGCTCGCGGAAGGCCGCGGGGTCCTCGTCCGGCTGGGCGTAGAGCTTGAGGCCGGGGTGGGCGAGGATGCGGACCTCGGCGCTCTGGTAGACCCAGTCCTTGAAGGCCCGCTCCAGCGCCCGCATCCGCCGCGCGTTTTGAAACACCGCCGGCAGCGGGGTGTAGCGGGCCCGCCCCGGGGGCCGGTCGGGGTAGTCGGCCTGGGGCTCGGCGCGGTGCGCCTCCCAGCGCACCCGGCCGGCGAGGGCCTCGGCCGGCACCCGCACCGCCACCTGGCCGGTGGCGTGGAGGCCGTACTTCTGGCGGGCCACCCGGTAGGCGGCCTGGGCCAGGAGGTGGGGGCGAAGCGTGCCCTCGCCGAGGTAGTAGACCTCGAGCCAGGCGGGGGTGGCGGGGGGCTCCGCAAGCTCCCCGGCCTCCGCCTTTCGGGGCCGGGGGGCGGCGGGGGCGGCCGGGGCCGCCGCCCCGACCCGGGCGTTCAGCTCGGGGATCCGCTCCTTTCCCAACGGGCCCGCCAGGTAGTTCATCGCCCAGCGGGTGGCGAACAGTTGGGGGGCGCCCTGGTGGACGTTCTTGGCCAGGAAGACGCGTTTTTTAAGCCCCGAGATCAACCGGTCGAGCTCGCCCCGGTCGAACCCGCCCGCGACGCTTTCCAATCCGTCCAGAAGGCGGTTTTTATCCTGTTCGGTCTGCAGCCGGCCGACGAACCAGGTGCCGGCGTTGGAGAGCGCCTTGTAGTCGAGGTCCACCGGGTTCTGGGTGGCCAGCACCAAGCCCACCCCGAAGGCCCGGGCCTGTTTGAGGAGCCTGAGGAGCGGGGGCTTGGAGGGCGGCTTGCGGGTCGGGGGCAGGTAGCCGTAGACCTCGTCGAAGTAGAGGAGGGCCCGGAGCCGGTCGGTCCCCGACTGGCGGAGGGTCCAGTCCTCCAGGGCGCTGAGCAGCAGGGTAACGAAGAACATCCGCTCGGCGTCGGAGAGGTGGGCGAGGTAGAGGACCGCGTGGCGGGGCCGGCCGCCGTCGAAGAGGAGCCGTTCCACGTCGAGCGGCACCCCCTGGGTCCAGAGCGCGAAGGCCGGCGAGGCCAGCAGGCTGTTGAGGCGGAGGGCCAGGGCGGTGCGGTCCTTTTCGGGGAAGAAGGTCTCGAGGTCGAAGACCCCAAGCCGTTCGAACGGCGGGCGCTGGACCCGGAGGATCAACTTCTCCAGGGTGAGGTCCTCGCCCTTTTGCCAGGCCTCGAGCAGGATCCGGGAAACCAGCACGTGCTCGCGATCGGTGACCGGGTCGAGGTCGGTCAGGCCGGCCAGGCCCAAGAGGGCCGAGGCGGTGGAGGCCACCCGGTCGGAGAGGGCCTCGAGGTCGCCCGCCCCGGCGGGGGCGGCGAGCTGGGCGAGGATCGAGACCGGGATCCCGGCGGTGGAGCCCGGGGTATAGACCGCGTAGCCCACCCGGTCGAGCTCGGCGATCTCGTCCCGACCCAGCCCGTCGCCGGCGAGGCCCTTCCGCCAGAGGGCCGCCTTCTTCTCCGCCAGCTCGGCCACCGGGACCCCCGCCCTCCGGGCTTCCTCGGGGTCGACCCAGGGGGCGAAGTCCTCGGCCCGGAGCTCGGGGAAGTGGAGGAGGAGGTTGGTGAGGTCCCCCTTGGGGTCGAGGACCAAGGCGGGGATCTCCCGCCGGGCGGCCTCCTCGAGGAGGTCGATCCCCAGCCCGGTCTTCCCCGACCCGGTCATCCCCAGGATCACCGCGTGGGTGACCAGGTCGTCGGGGTCGTAGAGGAACCGCTCCCCGCCTCGGGTCCGCTTGCCCAGGTAGAAGTTTGGAGCCATGCCTCGATTCTAGTAGGCTCGGGGCGATGACCCCGTTCGCGTTTGGACTGGTGCGGGCGATCGCCTGGGCGCTGGCCCTTTTGCTCGGCTTCCTCGCCGCCCGGGCCCGCCCCGGCCGGGTGCGGGGCGGGCTGCTGGTCGCCGGGCTCCTCGGCGCCCTGCTGGCCCGGCCGCCGCTTTTGGGCCTCGCCCTGCTCGCCGCCGGGTTTTTGCTCGGCCTCTTCCCTAGCGCAAGAGGCCCCGCATCAGGATGAGGCCGAGTGCGAGGAAGAAGAGGTCCGGCCCCCAGGCGGCCAGGGCGGGGTCGAGCCGCCCGCCCAGGGCCAGGATCTTGCCGGCGGTCTCCATGAAGTAGTAGAGGATCGTCACCGAGAGGGAGTAGCCGAAGGCCAGGCTGGTGCCGGTGGCCTTGCGGATCGCGATGGGGAGCGAGAGGATCACCACGATCAGGTTGGCGAACGGCAGCGCCAGGTCGGAGTGGAGCATCACCCGGGCCTCGAGGCGGTCGCGGGGGCCGAGGCCCGGCTCCTTGCTCCGCTGGTACCAGTAGCGGATGCTGTGGGTGTCGCCCCAGAGCTCGCCGGCGTTGCGGGCGATCACCTGCTCGCGGGACTCGGGGAGCTTGAGCACCAGGCGCTTCCCGGCGCTCTCGGCCCGGAGGAGCCCCTTCAAGATCGCCTCGGCGGGAGCCTTCTCCGCCAGGGCGGCGAGGTCGAGGCGGTAGACCCGGTAGGCCTCGAGGGTGAGCCGCCGGTCGCGCAAGCGGCCGCGCTCCGCCAAGACCACCGTGAGCCGCCGCCCCTGCCAGCGTTCCAGCCGCACCCCCCGCAGGGTCCCGGTGCGGTCGTCGTAGCGGTCGAAAAAGAGCCGGTAAGGCCCCACCGCCACGTCCTGGCCGGCGAGGTGGGCGAGGCCCCGGCCCCGGCTGGCGAGCTCGTCCCACCAGATGGCGGTGACCTTCTGGTTGGCCTTCGGGATCACGAACTCCGCCATGTAAAGGGCGAATCCGGTGGCCAGCACGGCGAAGAGGAAAACCCAGCGGGTGGTGCGCAAAAGCGGGATTCCCCCCGCCCGCATCACCAAGAGCTCGTTCTCCCGCGCCAGCCGGCCGAAGGCCAGGAGCACCGCCAGCATCAGGGCCACCGGCAGGGTCTGGTTGATCACCAGCGGCACCTGATAGAGGAGCCACTTCGCCACGCCCCAAAAGGGGAAGCCGACGATCCACTTGGCCTGGCCCAGCAGGTTGGAGACCAGCAGGAGGAAGATGTAGGTGAAGAGCCCGAAGACGAAGGGCGGAAACGCCTCCTTGAGGATGTAGCGGTCGATGCGGGTCATAAGAGGCTCAGTCCCAGGGCGAAGCGGACCCCCGGGGTCTCCCCCGGCCAGGGGGCCCAGACCGCCCCGCCGGTGAGGCGGTAGACCAGGCAGCGGTCGGCGAGGGCGAGGGTGAGCCCGGCCCGGCTCACCCGTCCCAGACCGAAATCGTACCCCAGCGAGGGGGAGAGGGCCAGGCCGCCGGGGCCGGGGTCGGGGGCGCGGTAGCCGAGGACCGCCTCCAGCCGGGCGGCCTGCCCCCCGAAGCCCTTTTGCAGCCGGAGCCAGACGGGCCCCTGCCAACGGGCCGCGACCCTCGACCAGCCGGCGGCGAAATCGCGGTACCAGTCGAGGCCGAAGGGGCCGTAGGCGAGCCCGGCCGACGCCACCTCGGCCACCCGGCCGGCCTCCCAGAAGGAGCGGGGGGCGCCGATCCGGTGGCTCCGGGCGTAGCGGAGGCGGAGGCCGCGGTAGGCGACCGAGACGTCCGCCCCCACCCCGGCGAAGGCGGGGGCGTCGGGGTAGGCCAGGGCCAGGGCCCAGGGGGCCAGCGTGAACGCGGCCTCCCCCACCCGGCCGGCGAGGCGGGCGCGGGCCTCGAGGCCGTACCCCAGGTAGGCGCCCCCGGCGTCGACCGTCGCCACCGTGGGGGCCAGGGTGAGGGGGCCCAGGGCGAAGGCGGGGGCCAGCGCCAGGTAGGCGGTGCCGTCGGCCCGGCGCTCGCTGCGGACCCCGGGGGCCCAGACCTTGAGGGCGAACCCGCCGCCGGCGTCGAGCCCCATCCGGAACCCGGCGCCCTCCCGCGCCAGGCCGAAGGTCACCCCGGCCTCCCCGCCGCCGAGGTGCTCGGCCAGCAGGGTGAGGCGGGTCCGCCCCTCGCCCAAGGGGACCCCCTCCTCCGGCAGGGGCAGCCCCTCGACCCCGAGGCTCAGCCCCTCCTCCAGCGAGAACCTTAAGGGGAGGGCGAGCCGCGGGGGCCTGCGGGTGTCGAGGAGGAGCCGGGCCGGCCGGGCCAGGCAGACCCCGTAGTAGCGGACCTCGCTCGCCTCCATCAGCAGGCGGCCGGTGGCGACGTCGAACACCGCCCGCCGGCCGGAGAGGGCGAGGGCGTCGCCGGCCCGGCAGGGGGTGCCGGCCACCCCCTCGGCCACGAACCGCCCGCCCGCCAGCCGGCCGCGGGCGGCGGTGAAGCGGTAGCGGGGGGTGCGGGCGGCGAGCTCGGCGAGCACCACCGCCGCCCCCTCCACCCGGGCCCGCCGGGCGGTCACCCTGAGCCCGCCGCGAACGAAGCGGGCGTCGGCCAGCTCAACCCGCCCGTCGTCGGCGGTGAGGCTTTTGGCCTGGAAGCGAAAGCCCCGGAGCTCGCCCCGGGGAGCGCGGGCCGAAAGCCGGCCGCTCGCCTTCCGGTAGACGATCCGGGGGCTTTGGAAGCGGAGCCCCTCGGCCTCGAGGCAGGCCCCGGTCAGGGTGAGGGCGCCCCCCTGGTAGACGAGCCCCGCCCCCACCAACCGCCCCAGCGGGGTCTTGAGGGCGTAGGGGGCGGACGGGCAGCCGGCCGCCAGCGCCAGCCCCAGGAGGACGCCGAGGGCGAGGGCGCGGCCCACCCGGCTACTCCTTCAGGAAGGCGGTGAGCCGACGGAGCACCTCGGGGGGCACCGCGGTGCGGGCCTCGGGCTCCTTCCCCTCGGCGAGCTTGAGGTAGAGCCGGGCGTCCTTCCCCTTCCCGGTGAGCTCGATCCCGAGCCCGGGGTCCCGGTAGGCGAAGTCGCCGAGGAGGAGGACCTCCCCGGTGCGGGTGTCGGCGACCAGGGTCCGGGCGGTGAAGGCCGGGTCCTGGCTGGCGACGTGCCCGGTGAGGACGGCCACCCGCGCCTTCAGGTCGAGGCGGCCGGCGTCGGCCTTGAGGCCCTTTAGGAACGGGGCCGAGAAGGCCACCCCGCCGGTGAGGCGGACCCGCCCGGCGGCCACCCGGTAGTCGAGGGCGCCGGCCTCAAAGTGCACCTTCCCCTGGTCCAGCCGGGCCTTCTTGGCCCGGACGAACGCCCCCTCCTTGTACTCGATGAAGTCGGCGACCAGGACCAGGCCCCGCTCGGCGTCGACCAGCCGGCCGCCCGAGGGCAGGGTGGTGACCCCGGTGGTGAGGTCGACCACCTGGTCGCCGGCGGGCTCCACCGTGAAGGCGGCGAACTCGGCGGCCAGGGCCAGGCCGAGGGCGAGAAAGAGGGCTAGGCTCCGCATCCATCCAAGCCTAGCCCAGGGCGGTGAGAAAAACCTAGAGGCCGAGCAACACCGCGAAGGCGTGGCGGAGGGCGGCGAAGGCGGCCCCCGGCCAGACCCCGAAGAGGACGGTGAGGGCGGCGAGGACAAAGAGCAGCGAGAGGGCGGCGGGGTTGGTGGCCAGGGCGGTCTCCTCGGCGGGGGCCTCGAGGAACGCCGCCGCCAGCACCCGGAAGTAGTAGAAGTAGCCCAGGATGGTGGTCACCACCGCCGCCACCAGGACCCCGTAGAGCCCCGCCTGGGCGGTGCCGGCAAAGACGTAGAGCTTGGCCAGGAAGCCCGCCAGGCCGGGCACCCCCGCCAGCGAGAGCAGGGCCAGGGCGAACAGCACGGCGAGCGCCGGGGCGCGCCGAAAGAGCCCCTTCCAGCCGGCCAGGGTGGCGGGCACGCCGGCGGCCTCGGCGGCCTCGAGGGCGAAGAACGCCGCCGTCCCCGCCAGCAGGTAGGCGAGCAGGTAGTAGCCGCTGGCGGCGAACCCGAACGCCCCGCCCACCGAGAGGCCGAGGGCCAGGTAGCCCATGTGGGCGATCGTCGAGTAGGCCAAGAGGCGCTTCAGGTTCTCCTGCCCCAGCGCCCAGAGGTTGCCGAGCACGAACGAGAGCACCGCCAGCGCCAGGATCCAGCCCCCGGCCACCGAGAGGGGGGCGAAGCCCTTGACCAAAAGGGCGGCGAGCCCCAGCCCCACCGCGATCTTGGGGGCCGAGGCCAGGAAGGCCGCCCCCACCGGGCGGGCCCCCTGGTAGGCGTCGGGGACCCAGGCGTGGAACGGCACCAGCGCCAGCTTGAACCCGAGCCCCACCAGCGCCAGGGCCAGCCCCAGCTCGGCGAGGAGGGGGGCGCCGTGGGCGAGCGCGGCCCGGATCTTGACGAACTCGATGCTGCCGGTGCCGGCGTAGACCAGGGCGAAGCCGTAGAGGAGGGTGGCCGAGGCCAGCGCCCCCAGGATCAGGTACTTGATCCCGCCCTCGGCGCTCTCCCGCCGGTCGCGGTCGTAGGCGGCGATCACGTAGGTGGCGTAGGAGGAGAGCTCAAGCCCCAGGAAGAAGAGCAGCAGGTTGTTGGCCCCCACCAGGAGCACCCCCCCGAGCGCCCCCCAGAGCAGGAAGGCGTAGAACTCGCCGGGGCCGCCCCTGAGCGTCTCGGGCCGGACCAGGTTCCCCCAGGCCACGAAGAACCCCGCCGCCGAGAGCAGCAGCGCCGCCACCGCGGTCAGGGGGGCGGCCTCGAGGGAGCCGAAGATCACCGCGTTCTCGCGGTAGGCGGCCAGGGCGAGAAGGGCGGTGAGGGCAAAGAGCGCCAGCGTCGCCCCCCCCAAGACCCCCGCCCGCCGGGGCAGGAGGGGCGCCGCCAGGGCCACCCCCAGCCCGCCGAGGGCCAGCGTCACCACGATCCAGAGCGTGCTCATAGGATCCCCCTCACGAACGCCAGCAGCGGCTGGATGCCCCCGTCGATCCAGGGCGTCAGCAGGGCCGGCACCAGCCCAAGCAGCACCGCCAGGAAGACCAGCGGGGCGGCGGCGGCGAGCTCGATGGGATCGAGGTCGGGGTAGTCCTTCTCCTTGGCCCCGAGGAGCACCCGCTGGATGGTCCAGAGCATCGCCCCCACCAGGATCAGGATGCCGAAGATTGCGAACCACACGTAGCCGCGGGTCAGGCCGCTCTCAAACGCCCCCCAAAGCGACTGGTACTCGCCCAAAAACCCCGCCAGTCCGGGCAGGCCGAGCCCGCCCAGGAGGGCCAGCCAGAGGATCCCGCCGAGCACCGGCATCGAGGCGTAGATCCCCCGCATCGCCCCGATCTCCCGGGTGTGGGTGCGGTCGGCCAGGAGCCCCACCATCAAGAACATCAGCCCGGTGATGATCCCGTGGGCCACCATCTGGTAGACCGCCCCGTGCAGCCCGATCGCCGACATCGAGGCGATCCCCAGGAGCACGTAGCCCATGTGGTTCACCGAGGAGTTGGCGATCAGGCGCTTGAGGTCGCGCTGGGCCAGGGTCACGTAGGCGCCGTAGAGGATCGAGATCACCGCCAGCACCGCCAGGAAGGCGGAAAACCGCTTGAGCTCGGCGGGGAAGAGCCCCAGGTTGAAGCGGATCAGGCCGTAGCCCCCCATCTTCAAAAGCAACCCGGCCAGGAAGATCGAGCCGGCGGTGGGGGCCTGGGTGTGGGCGTGGGGGAGCCAGGTGTGCAGGGGGAAGCTGGGCAGCTTGATCAGGAAGGCCAGGGCGAACCCCCAAAAGAGCCAGGCGGCGGCCGGGAGGGTGGCGAGGTAGGGGGCGGCCTTTTGGAGCTTCGGGAAGTCGAAGGTGAGGCCGCCCAGCGTCCCGCTCGCCAGGTAGGCGGTGCCCAGGATCGCCGCCAGCATGAAGACCGAGCCAAACAGCGAGTACAGCAGGAACTTCACCGCCGCGTAGCGGGCGTTCTCGTAGCCCCAAACGGCGATCACGAAGTACATCGGCACCAGCACGATCTCGAAGAAGAGGAAGAAGAGCAAGAGGTCGAGGGCGGCGAAGACCCCGGTGAGGGCGCCCTCGAGGACCAAGAGCAGCGCGAAGAAGGCGCGGTCGGTCTTCCTCCAGCTGGCCAGCACGCTGACCGCGGTGAGGAGGGCGGTGAGCACCACGAAGGGCAGGGCGATCCCGTCGAGCCCCACGTGGTAGCCGGCCCCCAGGGAGGGCAGCCAGGGAAGGCGCTCCTCGAAGGCGAAGCCCTGGCCGGGGTATCGGAAGTAGAGCCCCAGCGCGACCAGGGTCAGCACCCCCGAGACCCCCAGGGCGAAGCGCTTGGCGAAGGCGGCGTCGTCCTCCTGCCACAGCGCGATCACCAGGGCGGCCAGGAAGGGAACGAAGATCAAGAGGCTTACCACCGCACACCTCCCAGCACCAAGGCCAGCGCCCCCAGCACCAGGTACAGGGCGTAGGTCGCGAACCGCCCGCTCTGGAGGCCCCGGAGCGCCTGGCCGACGACGTAGGTCAGGTAGCCCACCAGGTCGACGAAGAGGTCGACGACGTAGGTGTCGAAGAGCCACAGGAGCTCGGTCGGCCACTGGGCCACCCGGCCCACCACCTGGTAGTAGAACTCGTCGATGTAGAGCCGCCGCTGGAGCGCCGCCACCACCGGGTCGGGGAGCCGCTGGGTGAGGGGGTCCTTGAGGTAGAGCCCGACGGCCAGAAGGAGCCCGGCCAGGGCCACCCCGGTGCCGATCGCGTAGCCGCCCAAGAGCTCCCCGGCCGGGAGCAGCTCGGGCTTGGCCCCCTCATAGAGGAAGCCGAGCAGCCCGGGGCCGAAGAGCGGGCTGCCCCAAAGCCCCACCGCCAGGCTGAAGGCGGCCAGGCCCAAAAGGGCCAGGGTCATCACCGGCTCCGACTCGTGGGGGCGGTGATCGGCGGGGGGGGCGGGGTCGGGGGGGCAGTCCTCGGGCCCCAGGTTCAGGGCCGGGCAGCCCCGGTTCCAGGGCGCCTTCTTCCAGGGGGAGGGCAGGCTCGGGTGGTGGAAGGCGATCAGGATCATCCGGGTGGTGTAGAAGGCGGTGAAGAAGGCGCCGGTGATCCCCAATAGCCAGAGGAAGGGGGCGTGGGCCAGGGCGGCGTGGAGGATCAGGTCCTTGGACCAAAACCCGGCGAACGGCGGCAGGCCCATCAGCGCCGCCGCCCCGATCAGGAAGGTGGCGTAGGTGATCGGCATGTACCGGGCCAGCCGGTTCATCTCGAAGATGTCCTGGGTCTTGGCCCCGTGGATCATCGAGCCCGAGCCCAGGAAGAGCAGGGCCTTGAAGAAGGCGTGGGCCAGGAGGTGGAAGAGCGCCGCCGCCCAGCCGAAGACCCCGAGGCCCAGGAACATGTAGCCGAGCTGGCTCACCGTGCTCCAGGCCAGGATCTTCTTGACGTCGGCGAAGGCCGCCCCCAGCACGGCGGCGAACAGCGCGGTGATCGCCCCGATCCAGGCCAGGTAAGAAAGGGCGTGGCCGGCCTCGAGGACCGGGTAGAACCGGGCCATCAGGTACACCCCGGCGGCCACCATGGTGGCGGCGTGGATCATCGCGCTGACCGGGGTCGGGCCCTCCATGGCATCGAGCAACCACACGTGGAGGGGGAACTGGGCGCTCTTGCCGACCGCCGCCAGGAAGAGGAGGAGGCCGATCGCGAGCGCCACCCCGGCGGCCAGCTGCCCGGCCATCGCCGCCACCTTGACCAGGTCGAGGGTGCCGAGCTCCTTATAGAGCCAAAAGAGCCCCAGCATGAACCCGAGGTCGGCGAACTTGGTGGTGATGAAGGCCTTCTTCATCGCCTGGCGGGCCGAGGCCTTCTTGAAGAAGAAGCCGATCAAGAGGTAGCTCATCAGCCCCATGACCTCCCAGGCCAACAGGGCGTGGAAGAAGTTGCCCGCCATCACGAAGGCCAGCATGGCGGCGGTGAACAGCTCGAGGTAGGCGAAGAAGGTGGGGTAGCGCTCCTCCCCGTCCATGTAGCCGATCGAGAAGAGGTGGATGAAGAACGAGGCCCAGGCCACCATGGCGGTCACCGCCGCCGCCATCTGGTCGATGTAGACGACCAGCGAGATGCCGGTCTCGCCGTGGATCTGCAGCCAGGGCCACTCAAAGCGGAAGGGGAAGCCGGAAAGCGCCGGCCGCACCAGCTCGGCCTCGCCCCCGACCAGCCGCCAGTGGGGGGCGGCGCGGAGGGCCTCGAGGAAGACCCCGCTGGCCAGAAAGGCCACCAGCGCCATCACGAGGGTGGCGAACCAACCCCCGCTCCGCCCCTTAAAAAGCGGGTTCAGCAGGGCGAGGACGAGAAAGCCCAGGAAGGGCAGCAGGGGGATCCAGTAGGCCACGGGCGCGTAGGTAAAGGTGTTCACCGCCTCACCCCCTCATCTCCTCGACCACGTCGGTGGCCACGCTGCCGGCGTGCCGGAAGACCAACAGCAGGATGGCGAACCCGATCGAGAGCTCGGCCGCCGCCACCACGATGATGAAGAGCGCGAAGAGCTGGCCGGCGAAGAACACCGGGTCCTTGTAGGCGGCCACGCTGGCGAAGGCCAGGGCGGCGGCGTTCAGGAGGATCTCCACCGACATCAAGACCGCGATCAGGTTCCGCCGGGTGAGCACGCCGAACAGACCGATCGCGAACAGCACCGCCGATAGCGCGAGAAAATGCCCCAGGGTGATCACTTTTCCAGCCTCCTCGCCAGCACGATCGCGCCCACCATCGCCAGCAGGAGCAGCACCGAGGCGACCTCGAAGGGCAGCAGGGTCACCGAGAGCAGCCGGGCCCCGAGCCCCTCCGGGCTCACCGGCCGGAAGGCGGTCTGGGGCGCCCCCAAAAGGCCCCACAGCCCGTAGAGGAAGGCCCCGGCCAGCACCACCGCGATCAGGTAGAGGGCCCCCGAGGCCGGCCGCACCCGCCGGCTCTGGGTGGTCATGATGATGAAGATCGTCAGGATGGGGATGGCGGCGGCGTTGACCGCGAACTGGATCACCGCCAGCATCGGGCTCCCGAGCATCAGGTAGAGGCCGGCGATGAAGAAGAAGGTGAAGGCCAGCGCCACCGCGGCGTGGACCACGTTTTCGCTGAGCACCACCACCAGCGCCCCGGCCAGCACCAGCCCGGCGAGAATGGCGAATCCCACCGCGCTCACGACGCCTCCCCCCCCTCCCCCTCGGCGAGGAGCTCGGCCAGCCCTCCCGGCTGCATCTCCGGCGGGGCCTTCTCGATCCGCCCGTCGGGGGTCCGGATCTCGACCCCGAACTTGGGGCTGTACCAGGTCTTGGCCTCGTGCCCGATGTGGTCGAGCATCGCCTTGTCGGCCTTGAGCAGGTTGATGTCGTAGACGGCGTGCTCGAACGCTCCCACGGTGACGATGGCGGAGACCGGGCAGGCCTCGACGCAGTTGGCGCAGTGCATGCAGTTGGCGAAGTCGAGGTCGAACCGCTCGAGGACGAACCCCTTGCCCTCGGGGTTCCGCTTCCGCTCGATGGTGATCACCTGGCTGGGGCAGACCCGCTCGCACTGCAGGCAGGCCACGCACCGGTCGGTGCCGTCCTCGTTCTGGATCAAGGCCAGAAACTGCACGCTGACCGGCGGGATCTCGGGCTTCTTGTAGGGGTAGAACTCGGTCACCGCCGGTTCCGAGATCCGCTTGTTCACCGCCCCGAGCCCGGCGCCCACCGCCTTGACCGCTTCCCATACCTCGGCGAACAGGCTCATAGCACCTCCAGGAACATCCTGAGGAAGGCCGCCACCAAAAGCCCCACCAGGGCCAGGGGGAGGAGCCCCTTCCAGGCGAGGTCCATCAGCTGGTCGTCGCGGAACCGCGGCAGGGTGGCCCGGATCCAGAGGAAGATCCAGACCCAGACCGCCACCTTGACGAGGAAGTAGAGGCTTTGCAGCACCCCGGCCGCGAAGCTCCCCGGCTCAAGGCCAAAGAGCGGCCCGTGCCAGCCCCCGAAGAAGAGCACCACCATGAACCCGGGGAGGAGGAAGAGCTCGACGAACTCGGCCAGGAAGAAGAAGGCGAAGCTCATCCCCGAGTACTCGGTGTTGTACCCCGCCACCAGCTCGCTCTCGGCCTCGGGCAGGTCGAAGGGGGTGGCCTTGAGCTCGGCGATGCTGGCCACCAGGTAGACGAGGAAGGAGAGGAAGAGGGGCACCACGTGCCAGAGCCCGTACTGGTGCTCGACCACGTCGGAGAGCCTGAGCGAGCCGGAGTAGACGCCCACCGAAAGGAGCGCGAGCGCCAGCGGCACCTCGTAGCTGACCAGCTGGGCGCCGGCCCGAAAGCCCCCCAAAAGCCCCCACTTGTTCCCCTGGGAGAGGCCGCCGAGCACCACCCCGTAGGCCCCCAGCGTGCTCACCGCCACGATGTAGAGGAGGCCCACGTTGAGGTCGGCCATCACCCAGCCGCCGGCCACCGGCAGCGCCACCATCAGGAGGAAGGCGCTCACGAAGACGATCGCGGGGGCGAGGCGGAAGATCAACCAGTCCACCCGCTTGGGGGCGAAGTCCTCCTTGCCCAACAGCTTCAGGGCGTCGAAGACGGTCTGGAAGACCCCGGCGGGGCCGTAGTGCATGGGGCCGACCCGCTCCTGAACCTTGCCCAGGTACTTGCGGAGAACGACGATCAGGATCAGCGCCACCACCGCCGCCAGCAAGAAGGCGAACACCGCCTCGACCGCCGCGTAGATGAGGAACCCGGCGGTGGTGGAAAGCCAGCCGTAGTGGCGGAAGAGCGCCGGCACCGCCCCGTAGGCCAGGATCACCATGACCCAAAGCGCCGAGAAGAACAGGGTGTAGGCGATCCGCTCCAGCCAGGGCCGGGGGTGGGTGGGGTCGTACCCCACCAATCTGGGCTGCACCAGTCGATCGGCGGGTAAGGGCATCCGGCTCATCGGTCCACCTCCCCGAAGACGGGATCGAGGGACGAGAGGATCGCGATCGCGTCGGCGAAGCGGGCGCCGACGAAGAGGTCGGGGATGAGCTGGAGGTTGGCGAAGCTGGGGGAGCGGTGCTTCACCCTCTGGGGCCGCTCGCTGCCGTCGGAGACCACGTAGGTCCCCAGGTGCCCGCGGCTGATCTCCACCGCCCGGTAGCGGGCGCCGGGCTTGGGCTTGACCCGGGGCGGCACCTTGCCCTTGTAGGGGCCGGTCTTGGGGGTCTTCTCCAGCGCCTGACGGATGATCTTGACCGACTCCTCCATCTCCTTAAACCGCACCCAGAACCGGGCGAACACGTCGCCCTCGGGCCGGGTCGGCACCTCGAACTCGAGCTCGGGGTAGGCGTCGTAGGGCTCGGCCTTGCGCACGTCGTAGGCCACCCCGCTGGCGCGGATCACCGGCCCCGAGGCCCCCCGGGCGATCGCCCGCTCCCGGCTCAGCACCCCGACCCCCACCGCCCGGGCCTGGAAGACCGGCGAGTCGAGGACCAGGGCGTAGTAGTCGGGGAGGCGGGTCTCGAAGAAGTCGAGGAAGTGGGCGACGTCCTTGAAGAAGTCGGGGTGGACGTCGCGGCGCACCCCGCCGAAGGTGAAGTAGTTGGGGAGCATCCGGGCCCCGGCGGTCTTCTCGGTGATCTCCAGGATCATCTCGCGGTCCCGGAAGGTGTAGAGGAAGGGGGTAATCGCCCCCAGGTCGAGCATCCCGGTGCCCAGCCAGACCAGGTGGCTGGCGATCCGGAAGAGCTCGAAGAAGATGGTGCGGATCAGCTTGGCCCGGGGGGGGACCTCGACCCCCAGAAGGTCCTCCACCGCCAGGATGAAGGGGAGCTCGTTTTGCAGCCCGGAGACGTAGTCCATCCGGTCGGTGTAGGTGATGATCTGGGGGTAGGTGCGGGCCTCCTCGATCTTTTCGTGGTTGCGGTGCAGGAAGCCGATGTGGGGGACCGCCCGGGTGATGCGCTCGCCCTCGACCCCGATCACCACCTTGAGCACCCCGTGGGTGGCGGGGTGCTGCGGCCCCATGTTGATGATCAGCTCGTCGGTGCGGCCGGGCACCGGCTCGACGGTGGTGGGACCCCTCACGCCTCGCCTCCCTCCCCGGCGGCCTCGGGCTCCTCCCAGGGCGCCGGCTCCGGCCAGGGAGCGGGCTGCCAGTCGGGAAGGGGATAGCCGCCGGTGTCGTAGCGCTTGAGCAGCGGGTGGATCGTCCAGTCCTCCTCCAAGAGGATCCGGCGCAGGTCGGGGTGGCCCTTAAACCGGATCCCAAAGAGGTCGTAGGCCTCCCGCTCGAACCACTCCAGCCCCGGCCAGAGGTCGGTGACGCTTTCGAGCTCGGGGGCGTCGTAGGGAAGGTCGGTGTAGACGGTGGCCTTCCGACCGCTCTCGATCCCGTAGAGGTGGACCACCACCCGGAGGCCGTAGCCCATGTCGACCCCGGAGAGCGAGCGGGGGTAGTCGTAGCCCTCGGCCTTGAGGGCCTCGAGGAGGGGCCGGTAGTCCTCGGGGTGAACGGCGTAGACCTCCTCGTCGAACTCGGCGGTCTTCCTAAAGCGGAGCCCGTTCATAGCACCGGCACCCTCCCGTCCCGGCCCGGCTCGGCGAAGACGTCGTAGTCGGTGCGGGCGAGCCGGGGCTTGCGGTAGCGGAGCCGACGGTCGGCGATCTTGTCCCGAAGGAGCAAGAGCCCCTGCAACAGGGCCTCGGGCCGGGGGGGGCAGCCGGGGACGTAGACGTCGACCGGAACCACCTTGTCCACCCCTTCGACCACCGAGTAGCCCTGCCGGAAGGGGCCGCCCTGGTTGGCGCAGGCCCCCATGCTGACCACCCACTTGGGCTCGGCGAGCTGCTCGTAGAGCCGCTTGACCCTCTTGGCGATCTTCTTGTTGACCGTCCCCGAGATGATCATCAGGTCGGCCTGGCGCGGCGTGTTGCGGAAGAACATGCCGAGCCGGTCGGCGTCGACCTTGGGGGTCCAGGCCGCCATCATCTCGATGGCGCAGCAGGCGATCCCGAAGGTCAGCGGCCAGAGGCTCCGGCTCCGGGCCAGGTTGATCACGTCGTCCAGCGTCCCCAGGATGATGTTCTGGGGACGTTCCTCGGACCCTAGTAGACCCACTTCAACACCCCCCTCAGCCAGGCGTAGGCGAGGCCGGCGGCCAGGATGGCGACGAAGACCGCCACCTCGAAGACCCCCAGCCAGCCCAGCTTGTCGAAGGCCGGGGCCCAGGGGAAGAGGAGCGCGGCCTCGACGTCGAAGACCAGAAAGAGCAGGGCGTAGAGGTAGTAGTGGACGTCGACCCGGGCCTCGGTGGTGCCGATCGTCACCTCGCCGGACTCGTAGACCTCGAGCTTCGCGCCGGTCTTCGGCCGCTCCCCCACCAAGAGGCGGGAGAGGAAGAGGGTGGCGTAGACGATCGCCACCCCCACCACGGCGAAGACGGCCACCATGAGCGCCGCCTGGAGCTCTGCTTGATAGCCCACGTGAAAGGCCCCCTTTCCCGCGCCCCGCCGGGCGCACCCCGCTTATCTTAGCGGACCATGAAGGGGCGTTTGCCCACGTGGCTCCCATTTCTCAGCGTAGAATGGTGGGCGCAGCATGCCGCGGCTCCTGGTCCTATTCCTGCTGGCATCCCTCGCCCTCGCGAACCCTCGGGTCGGCCTCCACCAGGGGTTCACCCGGATGGTCCTCGACCTGCCCCAGGGCAGCCACTACCGGCTGGTGGACCGGGAGGGGCGGCTGGTCTTGGAGCTCGAGGCCGCCCTGCCCCCGGCCCAGGTCCGGGTGGATAGCCCCGAGCTCCTCGGCTACCGGGTGGCGGGCAAGACCGTCGAGCTCCGGCTCCGGCCCGGGGTCGAGGTGCGGACCTTCGTCCTCGAGGGCACCACCCCGGGCACCTACCGGCTGGTCCTCGACTTCAAGAAGGCGGCCGCCCCCAAGGCCAGGAAGCCCGACCCCCCGAGGCCGGTGGTGGTCCTCGACCCCGGCCACGGCGGCCCCGACCCCGGGGCCACCCACGTCTTCCCCGGCCTCGGCCTCCTGATGGAGAAAACCATCACCCTCGACGTCGCCCTGCGGGTGAAGCGGATCCTCGAGGCCAAGGGGGTCCGGGTGGTCCTGACCCGCGCCACCGACACCGACCTCGCCCCCCCCGACGAGCCCGACCTCTGGAAGCGCAAGCTCGCCGACCTCAAGAAGCGGGCCCGGATGGCCGACCCCAAAAAGACCCTCTTCGTCTCGATCCACGTCAACTCCGCCCCCCGCCCCGCCCGGGGGGTGGAGACCTACTACCTGGGGCGGGCCGCCGACCCCGAGGCGCTGAGGCTGGCGGTCTGGGAAAACGGCGGCGGCGAGGTGGGCCGGCGGCTCACCCGGGAGACCGAGACCCTCACCGACAAGGTCCTAAAGGACCTTCTGGCCCAGGCCAACCTGTCCTTCTCCGAGCAGCTCGCCGGCAAGATCGAGGCCCGGCTGAGCCAGGCCGCCGCCTCCCCCGACCGGGGGGTCCACTCGGCCCCCCTCTACGTCCTCCGCTACGCCCGGATCCCCGCCGTCTTGGTCGAGGTGGGGTTCCTCAACCACCCCCAGGAGGGGCGGGCGCTGGCCACCCCCGCCCACCGCCAGGCGGTGGCCGAGGGGATCGCCGAGGGCATCCTGCAGTTCCTCTCCAACGGCGCCTAC
>Ga0256833_1001541_pt1 | contig 16857 bp, 19 predicted proteins | sample 356284metaG_FD_190535 | JGI IMG/M metagenome (GOLD analysis project Ga0256833, IMG submission 190535) | Hydrothermal vent microbial communities from Mid Atlantic Ridge, Atlantic Ocean - 356-284 | ecosystem: Environmental > Aquatic > Marine > Hydrothermal vents | place: Atlantic Ocean: Mid...
ACAGAAAGAGCATAAACAAAACCCGAACATGCAGCAGATATATCAAATGCTTGAACATTTTTAATTCCCAATTTATCTAAAATAATACAAGAAGTAGCAGGCATATTAAAATAATCAGGTGTAACCGTTGCACAGATAAGTAAATCTATATCAGAAGCTTCTAATCCTGCTCTCTCAATAGCTAAAATAGAGGCTTTAGTTGCCATATCACTGGTATATTCATCTTCTTTGGCAATTCTACGTTCAGAAATTCCTGTACGCTTCAAAATCCACTCATCACTGGTATCGACCATTTTTTCCAAATCGTTATTGCTTAATATTTTAGAAGGAACATAAGCCCCAATAGAATGAAATTTTGCGTACATTATTTACCTTGTGCATTGTTTTTTAAAAGTAGCTCCTCAATGGCACTGTTTACCCCTGAGTCACTATATGCTATGGCTTGAAAAATTGCATTTTTAATCGCCTTAGCATTACTTTTTCCGTGTGATATAATAGCACAACCCTTAACGCCAAGTAAAGGTGCACCACCATATTCTGCGTAATCTACCTTCTCTTTGAGTTTTTTAAACACTTTTTTCTTCATCATAAATGCCCCAATTTTTGCAGGGATTGATTTTTTGATATGTGTCTTCATTAAATCAAATACAGTAGAGACCACACCTTCACTTGCTTTGAGTACAATATTTCCTGTATAACCATCACAAACAACCACATCTACCGAGGCATTAAAGATGTCTGAACCTTCAACATTTCCTTGAAAACCAGGAACATTTTGCATTAATTTAAAAGCCTCTTTTGTCAAGGCATTACCCTTGGAGTCTTCTTCTCCATTAGATAATAAGCCTACTCTTGGTCTCTCTAAACCCAATACTTTTTGAGCATAAACTTCACCCATAATAGCAAATTGATAAAGATTAGTTGCCGTACAATCAGTCACTGCACCCACATCTAAAAGTAAAGTTTTAGAGGCAATGGTTGGCATAATCGTTGCCAAAGCAGGCTTATTAATACCTGATAATCTACCTATTCTAAGTGTTGCTAAAGTCATTGTCGCACCTGAGTGTCCTGCTGAAACGACTGCATCAGCTTTTCCATCTCGTACCAATTCAACTGCTTTAAAAATAGAAGAGTCTTTTCTTTTTAAGGCTTGTGTTGCTTGGTCAGACATGGAAATAACATCACTTGATTCTACAATCTCTACTTTATTATGATAAAATTTTGGAAGAAAGGAGATAATTTGTTTTCTATCACCTACAAGTATAGGGATAAACTTTTTTTTCTTTAGTGCATCAACTACACCTTCAATAATAGGTTCAGGACCGAAGTCCCCACCCATAGCATCAATAGCAATTCTAATCATCAGAACTGCTTACTTATGCTTTTGTTGTGTTATATTCACCAGTTGTCATGTTCATGTGGTGAGGCATTCTCCATGTACCATCTGCATCTTTTACAGGTCTTGGTAATGTTAATTTGTAATGTGTTCTTCTTTTCGCTGATCTTGTTTTGGATACACGTCTTTTAGGTACTGCCATAATATTTTCCTTAGTTTAAGTATTAAAATTCTTGTTCAAATTCTTCTTCATCATTATCACATTTTTCACAATAATGATAAGAGTTTTCAATGGAAGCTATTTCACTTTGAACAATAAATTCAAGATCAATAACCCCATCAATAAATTCGATTATATCTAAATCATCTTCAGTCTCAATCACTTCATCTGAAAGTGTCAAATGAAGTGGTGACTTCATGTTGTAATGATACTCATCACCACATCTATCACAAGTGAGTCCTACTTGACCATCAAGGTTTCCCTTTAAGCTAAGCCGATGATAACCACTTTTTACCAAAGTTCCTTCTAATCTAACACCATTAACCGTTAAATCAAAAGGTTTTACACTTTGACCAATTTTATCAAAAACTATTTTCATAGATTTGATTCCTTATACAAGCTCTCTTTGTGCAAAAAAGAAGTTAATTTCATTCACTGCATTTTCAACAGAGTCAGAACCGTGAACTGCATTTGCATCAATGCTTTCTGCAAAATCAGCTCTAATAGTTCCTGCTTCTGCTTCAGCAGGATTGGTAGCACCCATTAAGTCTCTGTTTGTTTGCATTGCATTTTCACCTTCTAAAACAGTTACAACAACTGGTCCAGAAATCATAAATGATACAAGATCTTTAAAGAAAGGACGCTCTGCATGAATTGCATAAAACTCTTCAGCATCTGCTTGAGATAATTGAATTTTTTTAGTTGCTGCAATTTTTAGGTTCGCTGCTTCAAATCTTGCAAGAATTTGTCCTACAACATTTTTAGCTACTGCGTCTGGTTTAATGATTGATAATGTTTGTTCCACGATTTTGCTCCATTAAGCTTATAATTTGAGCTGAAATTATATCGGAAAAAGTTTAAAAAAGAGGTTTAAAAAAAAATTTAGAGGAGTTTCAAAAGAAATTTTGATAAAAAAGAGATTTTAATTACAAAAAAAGTAGAAGAACATAACCATAAAGTTATGCTCTTCAAAAATCACGAATTAGTCTTCACAAACATCTTCGCCTTCTTCACCTCTATCTGGGTGAAGTGTTAAACCTTCTTTAGGAGCGTCCCAAACAATACATTCGTCTGTTGGACAAGCTTCAGCACAAGCTGGAGCATCAAAGTGACCTACACACTCAACACATTTATCTTCATATACGTAATAGATGTCTTCACCTGTTGGGTTATCATCCTCATCTACAATTGCTTCTGTTGGACATTCGTCAATACAAGCCGCACAGTTGATACAAGTATCTAAAATTTTTACTGCCATTTTTATTCCTTAATTTTAAGTTACCAAACTATAACCAAAGTAGTTTAAAAAAATCTTTAATCAAGAGCTTTTATGCTACTTTTGTGATACATATTGTAGCAAATAATCATATTTTTTATTTTAAATAAAAACGATAATCATTTGCATAATTATCTATAGTTCTAAATATTTTTTAATCTCTTCTACTCTATCTGTTTTTTCCCAAGAAAAGCCCATATCTTCTCGACCAAAGTGTCCATAAGCAGCAGTTTTTTTATAGATTGGCTTAAGTAAATCTAAGGCCTTGATAATTCCTGCTGGAGAGAGGTCAAAAAGTTCTTTAACACACGCTTCAACTTTACTTTCATCAATGCTTGATGTTCCATGTGTATCTACCATAATTGAGACAGGTTCTACTATCCCAATAGCATAGGCTACTTGAATGGTTAATTTTTCAGCCACACCAGCAGCCACTAAGTTTTTTGCCACATATCGTGCTGCATACGCTGCTGAACGATCAACTTTTGTAGGATCTTTACCAGAAAAAGCACCTCCACCATGAGGACAAGAACCACCATAAGTATCGACAATAATTTTACGACCTGTAAGACCAGCATCTCCTTGAGGTCCACCAATAACAAAACGCCCTGTTGGATTAATATGATAAACAATATCATCAGATAAAAGCTCTTTTGGAATAACAGCTTCAATGACCTCTTTCATAACAGCTTCTTGTAACACTTCAAGCGTAACATCTTCATCATGTTGGGTTGAAACAACAATCGTATCAATAGAAACTGGTTTATCATCAACATATTTCACACTTACTTGTGCTTTTCCATCTGGTCGTAAAAAAGGAACTGTTCCATTTTTTCTAACTTCTGCTAGTTTAGCCGTAATTTTATGTGCCAAAGAGATAGGTAAGGGCATAAGTTCAGGTGTCTCTTTACAAGCATAACCAAACATAAGACCTTGATCTCCTGCACCAATATCACCCGACTCTTGATCAACACCTTGATTAATATCTGGGCTTTGTTCTCCAATACCATTCAACACAGCAGCTGAACGGTAATCAAATCCAAACGCTGCATCAGTGTAGCCAATTTCACGTACTACCTCACGGGCTATCTCTTGCATTGGTGCATAAGCTGAAGTCTTTAACTCACCTGCAATCACACAAAATCCATTTGAAAGCAGTGTTTCACACGCTACTCTGGCTTTAGGGTCACGCTCTATAATATAATCTAAAACAGCATCAGATACTTGGTCTGCCATCTTATCAGGGTGACCTTCTGTCACCGATTCTGATGTAAAAATATATTCTTTTATCATTAATCTTTTCCTTAACTTAATTTTTAATTTTAATTATAACACAAAAAATGTTATTTTTTAATTAATTTTTGTGGCTAATTGCTCAGGTAGTAGTCCTAAACTCTCTTCTACCAATTTTGTATTTCCATGGGTAATAAAAGCATCTTCATATTCAAAACTTATTACTTCCACATCTGAAATTTTTTCTTCAGATAAAAACTCTAAAATAGCTGAACCTACGCCACCCATTTTAACTGAATCTGAAAATATATACCATTTCTTATATGTTTTTGCTAAATTTAATAGCATTGCTTTATCCAAAGGCTTAACAAACCGTAAATCTAAAATAGTTGGATTTTCTTCTATAAGTTCTGCTACCTCTTCAGCTCTACCTACCCCATTACCATAACCTATAAAAAGATTTTTTTCTCCCTCTTTGAGTAGTTTAGATTTTCCTAATTCAAAAGGCGTACTATCTTCATCTTGTGAGATAAATGCTCCTCTTGGGTATCTGAAGGCACAAGGTGTTGGAAAATCTTTGGCAAACTTCATCGCTTCAACCATAGAACTGTTTGATGATGGTGCAAAAATGGTCATATTGGGTATGGCTCTCAAATAAGAAATGTCAAATACCCCTTGATGCGTTTCGCCATCTTCTCCCACAAGCCCTGCTCTGTCTATTGCAAAGGCTACGCCTAAATTCATCAGACAAATATCATGAATAAGTTGATCATAGCCTCGTTGTAAAAAAGTAGAGTATAAAGCACAGAAAGGTTTAAATCCTTCTTTGGCTAAAGGTCCCATGGAAGTAACAGCGTGTTGTTCTGCAATGGCAACGTCCCAAAAACGATTAGGATATTTTTCCATAGCATTTGCCATTCCTGTTCCACTTGGCATCGCAGCAGTTACCCCAACCACCTTTTCATCTTCATCAGCCAAGGCGACTAATGTTTCAGCAAAAATGGCAGTTGAAGCTTTGGCTGATTTTTTCTTTTTAGAAACACCTGTTGCCACATCAAAAACCCCTACACCATGCCAATGCTCTTTGTCTGAACCTGCCCCTTCAGCGACTTCATAGCCTTTACCTTTAGTGGTTTGAGTATGAATAATTACAGGACGCTTCATCTGCTTTGCCAGTTTGAGTGTTTCTATCATCGACTCGATATTATGTCCATCAATAGGACCAATATATTCTAAGCCCAACTCTTCAAACAAAATTCCAGGAGTAATTAAGTGAAACGATTCTTCAAAACGCTTCGCTAAATAGGTTGCCCCATCAGGTAAAGACTCTAGCATCTCTTTGGTTTTAGCTTTAAACTTCTGATAAAAAGGTGATGCCATCTTTTGAGATAAAATTCGGCTCAATGCCCCAATAGGTGAAGCGATACTCATCTCATTGTCATTTAAAATAATAATCGCAGGATATTTTCTATCGCCCAATTCATTCATCGCTTCATAGACCATACCTGCTGACATCGAGCCATCACCAATGAGTGCCAATGGAACACGATGCTCCTCTTCACCCTTTAAAGCAATGGCTTTAGCTGCTCCTGTGGCGAGTGAAATAGAGGTTGAAGAATGCCCTGCCATATAGTAATCACAATCCGACTCTTTAGGTTTGGTGTAACCTGAAAGTCCTCCAAATTGACGCAAAGTATCAAAGCTATCCCATCTATTGGTTACTAATTTATGGGCATAAGCTTGATGTGAAACATCAAAAATAAAGGGGTTTTCTTTTGCATCAAACACCGCATGCATCGCCACAATAATATCAGTTGCTCCCAAAGTTGAACTTAAATGCCCACCATTAACACTGACGGTATCAAGAATTTTTTGCCGTACTTGCGAAGCAATCTCTTCTAACTCTTCAATACTTTTAGTTTTTAAATCTCCAAACTTATGCATTTAATACCTCTTTCATCACCTCAAAGAGTCTATCATTTTGTTCTTTTGTTCCAATGGTGATGCGAACAGCATTCATTTTGTAAGAGGCTAAATTTCTAATAATCACCCCCTGCTTTAACAAAGCATCTGAAATTTTTGTGGAATCAAAATTTTCATCAAACAGATAGGTAATAAAATTCGTATAACTTTCTATATAAGAGAAGTTATGCTCTTTCGCAAATGCTTCATAACGTTGAATCTCTTCTTGATGTAAAGCGATAGAGTCTGCTACAAAATTTTCATCTTTCAAGGCTTCAATAGCTGATACCAAAGAGAGTGTCGTAATGTTAAAAGGAGGTCGCATTTTGTAAAGTTGTGAAATTAAATTCGTATTGGCAATCCCATAACCCACACGCATACCCCCTAAACCATACGCTTTAGAAAACGTTCCCAAATAGATAACATTAGCATAAGCCATAATATCTTTTGGCTCAATACGATAGGCTTCATCTTTAGCAGCTGCATACTCCATGTACGCCCCATCTAAAACTACTAAGGTCTCTTCATCTATGGCTTCAATGATTTTTAAAACATCTTCTTTGCTTGTGGCATCACCTGTTGGATTGTTCGGCGTACATAAATAGACAATTTTAGGTTTATGCTCATTATACGCAGATATAAACTCTTCTACTTTATGTTCATAAGAGGCTGTTCTAATAATTTTAGCACCCATCTGTTTGGCGTAAATCTCATACATCGCAAAGGTTACTTGACTCATTAGCACCTTATCATTAGGCATCAATAAAGCACGAGCCACAAACTCTAACACTTGGTCTGAACCAGCTCCTATAATAATGTTATCACTCTGCACTTCAAACTTAGAAGCCAAAGCACTTTTAAGCTCATGCATCGAATCATCAGGATACAAAAAAGCTTTATGGGCATTTTGGGCAATGGCTTCGGAAACTTTAGGGCTACACCCTTTTGGGTTTTCATTGGAGGCCAGTTTCACCACATCTTTAGGCTCAATCCCAAACTCTCTCACCACCAATTCAATGGGCTTTCCTGCCTCATAAATTTTAATCTCTTTAAGTGCTTCATTAAATTTCATTTTCATCCCCTTTATATATCATCATTTTCTTTAACATATGAGCCTAAGACCTTAATCACATCTCTATGTCGGTTCATAATACTCTCAATATGTGCATCATCTTTGTGTCCATTAAACTCAATAAAAAAGAGTGATTCACCCTCTAAAATATGTGATTTAATTTTGGTTAAGTTCACCTCACAACGTTCAAAATCATTTAAAAAGTTCACCAATGCTCCAGGAGTATTTTTAAGACGTACTAACATAGAAGTTTTATCATGACCAGAAGGTAAATTGTCAAAATTACTGACAATAAAAAAACGTGTTTTATTATCAGTACAATCTTCAATATTGTTAAAAAGTATGGGTAAATTATACATTTTAGCAGCCACATCAGCACAAATGGCTGCACTTCCCTCTTCTTCCATAGCTATTTTAGCCCCTTTGGCTGTGGAGTCTAAAAAAACATGCTCTACTTCATCTAAAGCACAAGACTTTAAAAAGAGATGACACTGGTCAAAAGCAATGTCTTTAGAATAGATTTTTTTAATCTCTGAAATCGAGTTACATTTGGTCGCTAAAGTATGATGAATACCCACAAAAACTTCAGCAATAATTTTTAAATCATACTCTTTAAGACAATTAATCGTCTCACTCACAATACCATTGGAAGAGTTTTCAATGGGAACAACACCAAACTTAGCCGTTCCTTTTGCCACTTCTCTAAAAACAGAAGAGATTGAGTTTAAAGGAATATAGGCACTCATCGCTCCAAATTTCATCTCTGCTGCTTGATGCGTAAAGGTGGCTTCAGGTCCAAGATAAGCAATGGCTTCTGGACGTTCTAAGTTTCTTGCTACGGCGAACATCTCTAAAAATAAAGCATCAATGGCTTTATCGGTTAATTTGCCCGTGTTTTGAGCTTTTAAACGATTTAAAATTGACTGCTCTCGTTCTGGTCGATAGATAGGAGCTCCTGTGGTATTTTTAAGCTCACCCACTTGATGAACATACTCCATACGCTTGTTGTATAGCTCTAGTAATTGATTGTCAATGCTGTCAATTTCTATCCGTAGTTCATCTAATGTCATCATCTATCCTTTTTTATTTAGCTTTTAATTTTGCCAACTGGTATCACACGACGTTTCAAGCCGTATTTGGTCTTCAAATGTTTCACGTTCACGAATGAGATAATCTTTTCCATCAAGCACAGCTACTTCAGCTGAACGTCCACGCGTGTTGTAATTACTAGACATCGTAAATCCGTAAGCTCCTGCTGAATGGACGACTAAAATGTCATTGTGTTCCATAATAGGCAGTTCAACATCTTTACCTAAAAAATCGCCACTTTCACACACAGGGCCTACAATATCTGCTTTAGACTTCTCACCCTCTTTTTTAACTGCTTCTATTTTATGATAAGCATTATATAAACTTGGACGTAACAAATCATTCATTGCCCCATCGACAATTACAAAACGTTTCTCACCATTGATTTTTTCATACAATACTTTGGTTAAAAAAATACCTGAATTTGCCATCATGTAACGCCCAGGTTCAGACAAAATAGTTACATCAAGCCCTTTAATTTGGCTCAAAATTGCTTTAGCATAATCAGCAGGTCGTATGGTGACTTCATCATCATATACCACCCCAATACCACCACCAACATCAAAAAATTTAATCTCAATACCAATGGCATCTAATGAACGTACCAAATCAGCCACTATCCCACACGCTTCGGTAATAGGAGAGAGTTCAGTTAGTTGTGAGCCAATATGAAAATGGATTCCAACAGGATTTAAGTGTTCAGATTTTTTAGCATAAATATACATGCGTTTTGCACTGTCTAAACTCACCCCAAATTTGTTTTCATGCAGACCAGTTGAGATGTAAGGGTGCGTTTTAGGATCAACATTTGGGTTTACCCGAATAGAAATTCTAGCTTCCACTTTAAGTTCTTTAGCTATCATCTCTACCCGTTTCATCTCTGCTTCACTCTCAAGGTTAATGAGTAAAATATCAGATTCTAGTGCTTCACGAATTTCATCATCTTTTTTTCCCACACCCGAAAAAATAATTTTATATTTTTTAATCCCTGCTCTTAAAGCACGTCTCACTTCTCCAATACTCACACAATCAGCCCCTGCCCCAAGGTTTGCTAAATGCCGAATAACAGCTAAATTGGAGTTTGATTTCACTGCATACGCCACCAAAGATTTCTTACCACCAAAGGCATCTTTAAGCTCATCATATCGGTTGGTGATGTTATTAAAATCATACACATAAAGTGGTGTGTTATATTTTTCTACTAAAGTTTCTATCTCTACGCTCATAAAAAATCCCATTGTTATAATGTCGCGATTTTATCTAAATGTTGATTATAGGTTGGTGATGTGTGGATTTATATTCTTTTTTGAGATTTAATAAGTGAGTAAAAAGCATAAATCCATAAAAGTAGCACAGGCAGAATAATCGCCCCTTCAGGATTTAACGAACCGTTTTTTCCAATGCCCAAAAGTGCAAAGAGAATACCCCAAACAAAGAGTGTTCCTCCAATTGCTTTAGTAGTAGTTACAGCCATGTTCATGTAGCGTGCATGAAAAGGAAAATTAAAGAGAAGTATCATTAGTAATGCTATGGAAAAAAGTGGCATAACTACTTTTTTATAAATCTCAGCACGAATAGCATAGGTTTCTAAAGATTGATTTTGAAGTAGTTTTAATGCTTTTATATTTCTATCTAATGTTAAAGCTTTACCATCATAGATAGATTTTAATATTTGAGGCTGATACCCCTTTAGTGTTTTTAAGATTTTCAACGATTCAGTTTTTAAATGTTGATGCCCAAATTCATCTACTTCAATAGTTTTCTTTAAAGCATTGGTAGCAACCCATTCATCAATATTGTACCATGCTTCACTTGCACTAAAAGTTTCTATTACTTCACCATTTTTTAATTTAAACAGTGTTATGTTTTCCATTTTATATTTTTGAGGGATTAATGCACCAATATAGACAAAGTTGTCATCATATTTAAAAAATAAATCCTTTGTTTCACTCACTTCATAGGCATTGTCAAGCAGACTTAATGCTGAATCTCTAGCAGTTGCAAAAGAGGTGAAATTAAGTAATAAAAAAATTAAATAGATAAGGATACTCACGACAAAGAAAGGTTTAAACAACACTTTTCTTGTTACCCCCAAAGAGTACATCGCGGCAATAGAGTTCTGTTTAATGAAAGCAATTTTTGTCCATATGGCTCCAAAAACAATCGCCAAAGGAAATAATAAAGAAAGTGCCTCTTGCCATTCAAAAAAAGCATATAGAACTTTAATGTTAAAAGAGGGTAAAGAAGAACCATTCATTAAAAAATCTAAACCAGCAAAGAGTCCAGAGAGTCCCATAAGAATAATTAATATCTTTTTTAAATAGTGAAATGCAACATAGTTAAAAAGCATCGGAATCACTCCAGCACTTATTTTTGAAACGATTTAAGAGAATACTTTGATTTAACTTCTACTAATGATTCTGTTTTTAAGACTTTAATTGCAGTAGCCGTATGCTCTATCCAAGCGTCTAAAATTACCTCTTCTTCTTGTGAAAAATCATGTAACACATAATCAGCTACTTGTGATTTATAGGCTGGTTTATCCACTCCCATTCGTACACGAAGATACTCTTTTCCAACCATCGCATCAATGGAACGTAAACCATTATGCCCACCATGTCCTCCACCTTTTTTAAAACGCAATGCTGAAAATGGCAAATCAATGTCATCATGTACTACAATAATATCTTCTAGTTCTATCTTATAAAAGTTTTTTACAGCTTGGACAGATTCACCCGATAGATTCATGTAAGTAGTGGGTTTTAAAAAAAGTAGATTGGAGGATTTAAAAAGTTCGCCTTTAAAAGCGTTTTTGGAGATTTCATTGGCACCAGAGTCAGAGACAAGTCTGTCTATAACTCTAAAGCCTATATTATGTCGTGTATTTTGATATTGTGTGCCTGGATTACCAAGTCCTACAATTAACAACATTAGCTAAACTTATTTAGCTTTAATGACACCAACAACAGCAACATCTTGTCTGTCCATTAGTTTACATTCAGCAGGTGCTTCCATATCTCTAATAAGAATAGAATCATCTCTATCTAAATCAGTCACATCAAGAACAAATTTATTAGGAATATTTTCAATAGCCCCTCTAACTTTTAATCTTCTTTTTTGAAGCATAAGAACACCTTTGTTCTTAATTCCTTTAGCTGTTCCTGTTGTTTCAACTGGTACTAAATAGTTTGTTACTTGACCAGGTACTGCTACTCTTAAGTCAACATGTACAACATCTCCATTTACTGGGTGAAGCTGATACTCTTGAATTACTGTTTTAAATTCAGTATCTCCAGCCTTTAACGATAGTGTTAAACCATCTTTGGCTCTTACAGCTTTCATAAAATCACCTCTTTTAAAAGCGACTTGTACATTCTCTACACCATTAGCATAGATGTTAGCTGTTAGATAACCATCTCTTCTTAACTTCTTTGCTGAAGCTGAGCCGATACTCTCTCTAATAATACCTTCTAACATTTTGTTTCCTTAAATTAAAATAGAAACGAATTCTAGCGAAATTTTAATTAAGCACTCGTTATTTTTTTATAAGTTTCTCTAAAACTCTTAACGATTGCACCATCATCACTCTCTTTAAGTAAAGAATTTAACTCTTTTGGGTTATTTCTTTGTGCTTCTATCATATTAGAAGTTTTTTCTATTTTTTGAATGAGTTTATTATTCTCATTTTTATAGAATTGAAGCTCTTTTTCATAATTTCTTAACTGCTCTTCAATTTGAAGAAATTGTTCTCTCGTCATAATAAATTCAGCCCGTGAAGTATCTGCTTGATAGAGCATTGTCTCCTCTTTTAATTCATCAATTTGTTGAAGATAAGACTTAATAGATTTTTTATCTATTTTTGTTACTAATTTTAATGCTGAAATTTTATCTTCTAAAGCTTTCACCCTTGATTTATGATTTTTTTCATTTTCTGCTATTTTCTCTTCAGCTAAAAGTAATATGGCTTCAAAATCTTTTAACTCATTTTCTCTTTTGCTGTCTTTTTCTTTCAGTTTTTTAATTTGCATTAAAAGTAGATTTTCATTCGCATTACTATTAGCATTTTCAAGAAGTTTTTTATTTTCTTTTAATTCTGATTGTGTCACTTCTAACTTTTTAAGAAGTTCTCCAGAAATAGATTTTTCTAACTGAAGATTTTTTTCAACATTAACAATGGCATTATTTCGTTCTGTAACAATATCTTTTAAGCGTTTACTTTCAGCTACATGTTTTTTTGTATAAATAGTTTTAGATAAAAACCATGCAATCACAAAACCTAATGACATTGCAGTAACAAGCCAAAATACCATTTTTATAATTAATTCTGTCATCTCTTTTTTTCCTTATTGACTTAAGCTATAACTACTTCTATCACGTAATCTTATTTTTGGCTGAACAACTAAAGTATTACTTATTCCATCAAGTACTTCTAATTCAGTATAAAATTTTGATGCATTAAGTGTAATACATGCAAAAATCAACAATAAAGAAGAAAGAGTTCCAAAGAGAATTATTGAAGTGTTATTCATCATTAAACCTTAAATATTAATAATTGTTTAATTATATTATAAAAAGTTTTAAAGATGACTATAATTCTACTAATTCTTCCTCTTTTAAGTCAAATATATCTATATTACTCTCATTCTTAGCTTCTTTTTCCTCTGCAGTGGCATTATTTAACTTTAATTTCATATCAGATGCATTGGTTGCATGTTCTAAAACGACCTCTTCTGAAATTCTTTTTTCCTTATAAAGTGCTAAAAGTGCTTGGTCAAATGATTGTGAACCATAAATTTCACTCCCCTCTTCAATACTATCTAAAATTTCACTATCTCGATTTTGAGCGATTAAATCAACTATTCTTGGTGTTTGAATCATCACTTCTAATGCTGCGGCCCGTTTACCATCAACAGTTTTAACAAGTCGCTGACAAATAATTCCTGAAAGTACTGAAGCCAGTGTCACACGAATACGATTTTGCTCCTCTTTTGGAAACATACCAATAATTCTATTGACCGTCTCTTTTGCATCTAATGTGTGTAGTGTTGAAAAAACCAAGTGACCTGTATTTGCTGCGTGTAGTGCAATCTCAATTGTCTCCAAGTCACGCATCTCTCCAACCAATATGATGTCTGGATCTTCACGCAAAGCACCTTTAAGTGCATTAGCAAACGAATGAGTATCTTGACCTACACCTCTTTGAGAAACAAGTGATTCTTTATCTGGGTGAACAAACTCCACAGGGTCTTCAACCGTAATAATGTGTTTTTTCTTTGTTGAATTTATGTTATTTAACATCGCAGCTAAGGTAGTTGATTTACCAGAACCTGTAACCCCTGTCACCAAAACCAATCCTCTATGCATCTCAGAAAGTTCTTTAATCGCATTGGGTAAACCTAGCTCTTCTAGGGTTAAAATTTTAACAGGAATAATTCGCATAACAGCAGAAAGTCCATCTAATTGATAAAAGAAGTTTACACGAAAACGGTTATCGGCATCAAGCACATAAGTACAATCTAGCTCTTTGGTAGTTACGAGAGTCTGATATTGCTCTTTGCTTAAAATAGCTTGTGCAATACCATCTAACTCTTCAGCACTAATAACTTTGTCACCTAACTTTAGTAAGTCACCCGAAACACGAAGACGAATGATTGAACCTGATTTTAAATGCAAGTCACTGCCCCCATTATGTATGAGGTTTTTTAAATAAAATTGTAATTTTTTTTCCATAGTATATTCACTTTATTAATTTTTTATTAAATTATATCATAAATTTTTAAATAAATAATTTATTAAGCTACGGCATCCAAACTTTCATGAATACTATCAACTATTTTATAAGGAAGTTGTAATTTATTTGCTAACAGTTCCAAATATTCTCGTTCTGCTTTATTGTCAAGGTCAATGGCAAAAAGGCTCATGTAATAAACGTGTTCTTCCATGCCTTTAGGCACTTCTTTTAGAAAACTTTCCATATTAGATACTTTTTTAAATTCATATTCAACAAACATCTGTTCAACCTTAGACATGTCCCCCATGAACTCCATAACTCTTTTCTCTTCTAGTTCACTAAGCATTCCATCGGCTTTAGCAGCATTGACCATGGCTTTAAGTAAAATATATACTTCCGTACCAGAACCTACTTCTTCTATGTCTTTATTTAAAATTTGAGAGATAACTGCTTTAAGTGTACTATCTCGATAAAATATCTCCTCTCCCATAAACTTATTAAACATCTCTTCTAGTCTAGCTATTAACTTCATTTTAAATCCTTATATTAATATTTTAAGTTAAGAATATTTTAACATTATAAATTTAAGATTTTATATTTTTTCGACATTTCTTATAAAATATTTAAAATTTTTAAGTAATTTAATCTAAATTTAAAATATTTTAAATATAGATAAATACTAAAACATAATATTTAATATTTATGCCTCTATTTAGGGTGAATTATTACCAGACGACCAATTGTAATCTATTATACATACCTATTTGCACTTTTTTTAAGTTAATATATGTTTTATGTTTTGGCTTTAAACTTTTATTCTTAAAATAGATTGGATAAGAGTTATTATCTATGTATAATTTATTATCTTTATAGATTCCCTCTATATGTGCTATCACTTCATTTTGTAACTTATTATTCTTAAAATCTAAATCACCTCTATAATACAAGCTTGATATATCTTTTTTTCCATAATCATACTCAAGTGAAAAATTAATAATTTCACGTAATCCTTTATGGTTTTTTAACTTTGTGACCAATAAATCATAACAATGACCTTGGATTAATCCCTCTGCCCCATAAATAAAAATAGCCCTTCCCGTTGAATGTTGCTTAATAATCGCATGATATTTCGTTTTTAAAATCACACTTACTTTTTTAAGCATAATCGAACTCTTTGAATTTTGATATAAATCTGAAATTGTTCCTATTTTTACGCTTACGCTTGATTTTTCTTGATGGTAAGCTTTTGTAGAAAAAGTGGCGACTATGGGTAAATGGTCAGAATAGCCTTTACCTAAATGTCGTCCATATTTATATTGCCATCGATAAACATAGCCCTTTTTATGAAAAAGATACGCAGGCTTAAATACTTTAAAAGAGTTAGTTACATAATCTAAACTTTTACCATCAAACAGTGAAGAAGGTAACAACATGCTATCTAAAGCTTGTTTCTTTCCATAAAAGTCATGACTCCAACGTTGAAAAGTGGGAACATCTAACCATAAGTTATAGTGTGCAAATGAGAGCTTAGAAATCTCCTGCTTTTTAAATAGTTTTTGATTATTAGAAGTTTTGAGTATATGATTAATGCCTACTAGCCCTTGTGTATTATTTAACTTACGGCTAAGATGTTGATATTCATTATAATCACTATTAAAATCCCCTAATAAAATATATTCTGAACTTTTAGGAAGGCTTAAAACTCTTTTTTTTAATCTCTTAGCCGATAAAATCCGACTGCTTTCAGATGAATGTTTTGATGCCCAATGGTTATTAAAAACATAAAAGGGTTTAGCATCAATGAGAAATTTGGTCTCCAAAATAGGACGATATTTTAATGCTTTATTAACATTAATCTCTTTAACACTGCTTATTGGAATCTTAGAGAGTGTTGCGAGTTGTATGGCAGAATGCTTTTTATGGGTAATCGCATCATATTTATAAGAACAACCAATCGTTCTTAAACGTCTTTTTAAAAGTTTTAAAACATTTTTGTTTTCAATCTCTTGTAATGCGATGATGTCTGCATCAATATCACAAATTACCTCTGCAATATTAAGTAGTTTTTTCTCAAAGTTTTGTCGTGTCCAGTTATGCTTGTTAGGTAGATACTCTTCATATTCAACGCCATTGTTTTTCATGTCAAAAAGGTTTTCAACATTATAAGAGGCTATTTTTAGTGTTGCAGAATTAAGCGTAAAAGGGAAAAGAAGAAGAACAAGTAGCCGTAGGGTGCAATTCATTGCACTACCTACAAAAAGATTATTTAACTGGAAAATAAAGATTAACCCTACTTAAACATCTTACCAAGCATACCCATAGCACCATCAACACCACCAACTTGAGCTAACATATCTTCAACAATAGACCCCTCACCTTCTGTCGCTTTGTCAATAACATTTGGAAGAGCATCAGCCAATGCACCTTTAGCAGACTCTTCAGAAAGTCCTAAAGAAGAGGCAAATTCAGAAATCTTATCAGCTCCAAGTAAATCAGTAATAGAATCCATAGAAATTGGCATATTCTCACCACTTCCTAACCATGAACCAACAATGTCACTAAGACCACCACCACTTGTCATACCAGATACAATTGAACTTAAATCAATGCCACCATCAGCACCACCACCTAGTAGTGAACCTAATGCATTAGTAATCGCATCACTATCTAATCCTGTTGTTGCATCATCTGAATTGCCTTGAATAGCACTCGCACCCATTTTTAATAAATCTGTTAAATCCATTGTTTATCCTTATTTAATTTTAATAATTTTAGTATAGCAAAATTAGATTAAATAACTAACAAATCTTGATGCCATTTTCAAAAAGTTCTATCTTCTTAGAAGCAATAAGCGAAGTAAGCGAACGCTTAAAGTTCTTTTTACTCATGCCAAACACTTTCATAATCTTTTCAGCATCACTTTTTGAGTTTACTTCTA
>Ga0256833_1001542_pt1 | contig 16854 bp, 13 predicted proteins | sample 356284metaG_FD_190535 | JGI IMG/M metagenome (GOLD analysis project Ga0256833, IMG submission 190535) | Hydrothermal vent microbial communities from Mid Atlantic Ridge, Atlantic Ocean - 356-284 | ecosystem: Environmental > Aquatic > Marine > Hydrothermal vents | place: Atlantic Ocean: Mid...
GTCGCCGCTGTCTCCTCCCCGACAAATATGCTTGGAGAGGACCGCGTCGCCGCCACGACATCGTATAGCTCCGTGTAGCACTCCCGCCGAACCCTCATGTAGAGGGGTATGATCCGGGGATTGTTGAGACGAGGCACTGCTAGTAACAGGACCCGGCCGATGACCCCCGCCTCGCTTAGCCTGCGATACGCTTTGTAGAGCTTACTATAGCTCAGCCGGTGCCCAGGTATCCTCTTGTCGAGCCGCTCCCAGTAAACAATATTGATGTCCGTGAGATCCTGCAGCGAGGCCAGGGGCTCCCGGTCGAGGATCGCGTAGAGGAGGAGATCGAGTAGGCTCGGCCGGTATTCGTCGGGCAGACCCTGTATCCTAGCAGCTATGTCTCCGCAGGGGTAGACCGGCATAGTTATCCCTGGCTCCGGTTCACCAAGCTCGCCTAGTTTGTCCAGGAACTCGTCCAAGAGCTCCCTGGGGGCCAGGTAGCTGTACACGTGCTGGTTATCGAGAGTAGCCCTATAGGAGTAGAGGTACCGGTACAGCGGAACCTTCCCCACAAGGTCGCGCATCATCCTTATCTCTCCAAGCGGCTTATCAGAATGAACCACGACGGTATTGAGCCCCAAGGGGCGTAGATCGCGTATATGCTGAGGCCATAGCTCTAAGCCCTTCTCCCTCAGCTTCCGCAGAATCTGGCGAACATAGTTGACAGAGGCGTGCAGCCTCCTAGCTATTAGATCAGCCTCTAGGCGGAAATCATAACACGCTATCAGCTCCGCAACCTCCCTCTCCCTTGGAGCCAGCCAAAACATTTCAAGCCCTCTCTTACTTAGCGATTAAGGATGCGACTACTTACTACCAGGAGAAGAGATTCCTCTTCAGACCCTTTTAGCTTTGACAGAGTACTTGGCTCTACTCTATGAACAACGCTGCGATGCCACAATGTGATAGCTTATTGCCCCTAACTCTATAATGTTAATGTTTTTAAAGGAGAATACCATGAAGTATATGGAACGGTGTTATAAGTGGCCTTCCTCTACGCCATCGGGCTAGGAGGCGCTGGTAGCAAGGTAATAATAGAATTTGCTGAGATGCTGCGAAGATTGGGAATTAGCACCCCTAATATAAAATTTCAGATATTTGATATGGCTCATGAGCCAGAGGTGCTTGAGGCCTTAGAGAAAGGCGTGCTTGACCCAGAGGATGTTAAGCTAATACCAGCATACGTTGTCGAGAATGCAAGGAATCTCATGTTCTCGCTGGCCAAGAGAGAGGAAAAAAGGAAATGGTTTCCGGAGGAGCTTATCCCGGAGATAAATATCAGGATCCAGGGAGGAAGAGGTGTTGAGCGTCGAAGACCTCTCGCAAGGCTAGCTCTTCATACACCTGATATAGCTGGTATCATAAAAGATGAAATATCTAGGGATCTAGAGGAACTAGCCTCAAGGGCGCAGGGAGAGAACATAGTCGTCGTGATAGTTTCGTCTCTTGGTGGAGGCTTTGGAAGCGGCACTTTTCTCGATGTAGCTGCACTAGTGCGGAGAGCTGCCAGGGATATAGGTATACCGGGAGGAATAACCCTGCTCGGTATCTTCATGCTACCCTATGGTTATAGTAGCTTCCCGCCAGCAGGTGTACGCGTAGAATTTGAGGAAGAGAATTCAATGGCTGCTCTCCTAGAGCTTCACTTACTAGAGGAGCTTACACGTAGCGGCGGCTTTTATGAAGAAGAGGTAGGGGGGTTCGGCAAATTATCCTATACACCGCTATATGATGGCTACTTCCTAGTATCGTATGGAGGCGTATCTGGGAAAGACTATAGGGAACAGTTCAAGAAAATAGATCAATCAATAGCAGAGATGCTACTATTCCTATCATTGGCGTCCACAAGGGCTGAAGAAACTAAGGTAAGTGCTGGCCTCGCTATAAACGAGAACATATTGGAACCGTATTCTAGTGTGCTAGAAAAGCTAGGAATTGGGAAGAACAGGTGGAAACCAATTGTAATGTCGTTCAATGTGGCATCCTTTAGCCTAGATCTCTCGGCGCTTTCCAAGTATTTCGAACTCCTAGATACGCATAAGGCCATGATCAGCGAAGCTAAAATGACTCGACAGAAGCTAGTTGATATAGATGAGAAAATTGATGAGAAACGTATAGAGATAGCGAAAATAGAACAAGAGTACGCTAATTGTATCGACCGTATAGAACGAGAACTAAGACGGGGAGAAGGCGAGATAAGCCCAGATACCCGCTCACTCATAGATGAATACTTTGACGACATATTATCCGGGGAAGTAGATATCAGCACACTGTATGACAGGATAGAGAAAAGCACTAAGGATATGCTAGAAATATACTTTGCACTACGCTACCTAGAGAAAAAGCTCCTATCAGCAATCCGAGAGCTCAGAGAAGAGAAAAACAGGCTCGAAAGCAGAATGGCTCTAGTTCTCAACGACTTAGAGGAGTTAAAATCAAGCTATGCTAGCCTTCCCCTCTATAAGCGCCTATCCCCCCTCGGTACAGGGGCACAGTTAAAGGAAAGCATTAAGGAAAAAGAGAAGGAGTACAAGGAGCTTGAAAAGAGGGTCGACCTAGTAGATACAAAGCTATCTCAGGTAAATACTGTACGAGAAAAACTAAGTAACCTAATAGCTACAGTGAGGAGTAAGATAGACCCCCAGTCCTATTGCTCGAACTATGAGCAAAGAATTAAATCTATGCAGGCAGAAATAGAGGATCTAGAGAGGGAGAGAAAGAAAGTAGAAGACGAGATATCGAGCATTAATGAACGAATAGAGGAGATAGAGCGAGAACTGAGGAAGATAAGGAATAGACCCGAGATAAGCGCTTTCTTCACTATATTCGGTAAGAATGCCGTAGAGGAAAACCTCTACAACCTTTGGAAAAACAAGGGAGACGATTTCGCGAAGCTAAGCCTAATAGAAATAGCAAGCGCCGCGGGAAGACACGCGACAGAGGCACTGCGTTCACATATTCATAGAGTCTTTAGTAAGCTTAATAAGCCAATGCTTAGCCTAAAGACGCCCCAGGACGAGCAAAAATACATGCTATGTCTACAAGAGTTCTCACAGGAATTAATGATAGAGGGGACAATACAGCAGTCAATGCTTAGAGGAACAAGAGTGATCCTAGCCTCAAAGAAGGACGCCGAGCTGGCAACGGGCATAGGTCAAGCTGTAGTTAAAGAACTTGATAATCTACAGGGAGAAATAAGAGCGGTATCAGTATTTCCTATTATCCCGTTGCCCTGCACGGTTGAGTACAAGGCCTTCGTGGAAGAATACCTAAAAGCCAAAGAGCGTTATCCGAGCCTCTATAAGCGGCTACATATACTACCGATAAACGAGATACTAAGAAAACTTGGCTATCAAGACTTATCATATATCCTATAGCGAGACGAGGGAAAAATAAATGACCCATGGGTTAAACCAACTCTATGTGCTGATGGACCGTTCGCCTAGTATGTGGAAACACATAAGCGTGCGGAAGAGAAGAATAGACCTAGCCGTTAACTTGCTCGAGGAGCTTGCGGAGGAAATAATGAATAGGAATCCTAATAGCTTACTACGTTTATCACTATATATATTTCCCTCAAAGACACCCGGGCTATACGCAGAATACATCGGGTCAAAAATACTAGCATCAAAGCTTTATGCGAAATCTCTGCTTAAGAGGCTTAATATGTGGCTAGAACCAGTACCCACTACCCCTCTTTTTAAAGCACTTGAGGAATTAGCAACAATGGCTCAAAGAAGTTCAAAAATTCTTACCCTCTCTGATGGCGAGGAAATTATCGGCTCCCCCACTAGCTCTCTCTATGAGAGTATAAGATCAAAGAATCTTAAAATAGTTTTTATTGTTATTAATAATTATCTGCCATCAAAACTACTAGCACTTAAAACAAAAGCTAGGGAGCTACGTCTATACACAGCTGGCACAGCAGCAGCAATAAGCGACGAACGAAGAAAAGAACTAGTAAAGGAGCTAGCAACATGGGTTATAGAGGAGCCATGAGGCTAAAAAGGATCGATGCACAGCACTAGGTTTCTCTAAACACGTAATCTATAGCTTTTTTGAACTCCTCCCCGATCTTCCTAACATCTTCTTTTACCTTGTTTACGCTAATGTTTTTCTCTCTTAGTATGTTTCTTGTTGCTGGCATTTCTAGCCAAGAATCAACTATTCTGTCTAGGTCTTCGTATATCCAGCGCTCCACGTAGTTATCTGCATTATAAATTGATGCAAGTGTCTTGATATACTCTTTTAGTATTTTAATATCCCTAGTGTATTTTAGGACTATAACTAGGCCGGAGTTCATTGAATCATCTATGAATTCCTCGAATAGGTCGATTCTATTAAGTCCGCTGTATTTTTGTTCAACTATTGGTAAAAGTTCTTTTGGTCCTCTATACGTATAAATACTGGAAGTGACTAACCGGTTTTTATCAGATCTCTTAAATACTGAAGCGAGAGTAGGAGATAATTCAACACTAAAGGAGGTATACTTTGTTAACCATTCTATCTTGCAGGAAATAAGTGTAATTTTTTCACTTATACCGCCGAGGCTAGGTAATTGACTTGCGGCTTCTCCGCATAGATAGCCTAGTAATGAGTAGATATGATAACTATAAATTCTATATTTCATAAGTATAGGGGCATCAAGTCCCACCATGGAGCCCGAGGGCTCGCCTGGACGTATCCTATAATTGAATGGGTTCAATGACAGAATTTTTTCAGGCTCAAGCCCAGTTGCCCTCATAAACCATTTAACTATGTATGCCCCTCCTTCAATAGGGATAAGGGTAAGCCTAGGGAGGCTAGAGTTATTAGCATTCTCATACTTGGAAGCTATATAGCTTAAATACGCAATAACATTAAGATACTCTGGTATCTCCTCTATAGAAGCTGCTTCGTTAAGGTTGCTCAGATAAATCTCATAAATCTTCTTAGCGTTTAACATCTTTTCGGGCAAGATATGTACATAGATTCTATGAAGCCTATCGGCTTTCAGCCCAGCTGACTCTAAGAGGTGTAATCCCCTTGAAAGACCAGTACCACCGCAGCCAGTAAAGTATAGGATCGGGTTACTAGTACTACCCGCTCCCTCCAGTACTGGCCTAAGCGTTGAATCATTTCTGGTAAATATATCACCCTTATATGTATAAAGACCTAGTACAATATTTTTACGATGCTCAACAACCGCCGCGCTTGTCCCTGCCGCTGTATAGTCATAGAGCTCGCATATAGCTCCCTCCTCTTTACTATTTGCCTGTTCTTTTTCGTGCCTAAGTTGTTTAGCTCTTCCCCATTTTGCGCCGGGATAGTACGTCTTTCCGAATATAAGATCAGAGCCTTTTAGCCTTATATTTACAAGCTTCGTTAATTGCCTGAAAAACGGATTGTCCAGCATTGTTTTAATGGCTTCTTTATCAATGGCCCTGCACATGCTCTCTGGGTGAATTTCAAGCCCGCTTATATGCAGTAGAAGACAAGCTAGAAACACGCCGCTATCGCCAAGAAATATTCGCATAGGAAGGTACCAGGAATTCGGGCACTGATCATTCGGTTTGCTGCTCATTAATATTAGGCACCTCCATTGTTTCATCTATGTCTAGCATCTTTAAGAGTATATTATTTAGCTCGCTAAGACTGTTTTCTAATATGTCTCTATATCCCATGCCTATAAGTCTTATATTTATACATGCGGGAGTAAAACCGCTAGCTTTATTCATTTCCTCAACCATGTTGTCCCATAGAGCACCAATATTTTCATTTTTCATTTTATCTATAATCGTATATAATTTTACCCTAACAGATTTTAGGCTAATATTTTGATCTTTATTTATTAATTCTTTGATTTCTTCATTTATATTATTAAGAATATTATAAATATTTTCCGCTGAAGAAGATTTACATATATTTATAACCCTACTTATATAATTTAATACGGACTCAAGGTTATTAGTAATAATTTTCAAAGAGCCAATCACTATACCCTTTAGTTTAATAGCTTCACTGCTTCTCATATTTTTCTCGAGTTCCTTAATTCTAGCTTTCATTTTCTGATTCTCTTTCCGTAATAGTTGTATTTCCTCATCACGAGTATGAATCTCCTTAACTAGAGATTTTATTTCATTATTTATATTAAATATTTTATTATCAATTATCTCCTCTATTTTATTATTTATGTTATTAGGTAAATTACTTAATAATATTTCTTGTTCATTAAGATATGAATTTATTTGCTTATGTAATTTTTCCAGCTCATCCATTTTATTAAATAGCTCGAAGAGCCTCTCGATTTTACTATCTATGCTATCCTTTAAACCAGAGAGTACCTGATTAAGAGAACGGCAAATAGCCTCCGCCTCTTTATTAGTAGTCTCTTGTTCCCTTTCTTTTTCGATCCCCTTTTGACTTTGTATTTGGATTACTTCATATAATCTTGCTAGTGCCTCTCTCTGCGCTCCCAGATAGGCTCTTCTTTCGCTACTTGTAAACGAAACCGCCATCACATATCACCTCTGCTTTGCAGCCTATAATCCTAAGAAGCCATTCCAGTCCCTGTTTCCTTAGCTTCTCTTCTTCTCTTTTTATACATGAAACATATTTAAATAAGGGGCCTCCATAATTCTCGTTGCACTTTCCCTCCCGATAGCATTTTGAGAGTTTCTCCTTGAACTCTCTTAGCTCCTTATAGTTATTAAATAAGAGTCTATACTCGTTGCTTGCGGGTTCTCCTCTGAATATATAGAGGAGTACCGGGGTATGGAATATATTAGCTACCGTCGATGCAATATCTTTGAACACTTCTTCTACCTCAACATTGATGCTGCTTGTTGAATATATTTCAAGTATATTAGGCGGCTTATATATTATATTAATTTTTTGTTTTTTGTTCTTTGGCTTATTGTATAATAAAGAGTTATAACTAGTAAAGGAATCCCTATAATTAGGATATACGGTAATTGTTTTAACAAGGAATCTATTCTTCCTATATTTAATCCAAAAAATAATCAACATAACTGCTAGGATTACTATTAGAGACAGCATTACTATAAGGAATAATTTATTGGTAAAAATGGATCCCATTTCTATCCTAGTGCCTAGGCTGGCAGTACTAGTAGTGGTTGTATGGCTTAAAGCATTGGCCCTAACCATGGCTACTGTATCACACTCCTATTATTTTTCAGCTTCTTTTCCTCTATTCTACAAAATACTATTTCATCTTTATTAATTGGTTTACATGGTATTACTTTACCCACCCCGCTTAGCTTTTCATATATATTTCCAAGCGCAATAAGATATTCTGCTAAATCAGAACCTATGCTGGTTTGATACCTGTAAATAGGGAAAGAGTCTGGTAAATAAACGCCTTCGTACTCGCTGTCCTTTAGCGATGCTTTATCCCCCTCTATCAATTCTATCGATATTATTTTCTCTCTAATAGTTGGTAATTCTTCCTCACCACTAAGAATTCCTTCTATTTGTCTACATAAATGCTCGCCTAAGGGACATAGAAACGGATCCAAACCAGTCCGCCGCAGGCTGTTCACTCCATTTATGTCAAACGAGGCTATCGCCCAAGGAAGCGAATAGAGCCATGTATCTATTTCTCCGCTAGGAGATGGACCAATAACTATGCAAAGAGACTTAACAGGGAAGCCAGAACGATTGACTATATTAACACAGCATGGTTGTACATAGTTACACTTATTATTTAGACTAGTATTATTAAATCCAATATTAAAACTAATAATTTCTTTTGATATATTATTAGAATTTTCTAGCAATCTATATAGTAGGTCATATAGACTTCTAATACATTCTAGCTTACATATATCTATATTTTCTATTTCTAATCTTTTTTCAATATATAGTTTATTTATTTTCTCTAAAAATTCTACCAATTCTTTAATGTCTTTAATCTCTAATGTAAGTAGTTTGTCTACTAATGGTCTTCTTACCTCCAAGCTATGCTGTCCCCATTAGTATTGCTATACTAGAGACTAAGGCTATAATACTTATAATTTCCCTCTCTACGATATATTAGTAATTTCCTGGAGGATGCTAATGGAATTAGAAAAACATGAGGATGATGTCAGGGAATTTCTAGAGATCATTAAGGATTCGCTAAGGAGAGATAACAGTTTTTGGAAGGAACTTATAGATAATATAACTAGACTGATAGAAATAAGGAGGAGATTAGGTCTTCCTATTAAAAATGCTGGACTAGTTACAAGACTATTTCTACAATGTCGGGATGAAATATTTCCTATTTATTCCTATATAAATAATAAAGAGGATGTAAGGGAAATAATAGAAAAAGTAGATAATATAATTAATTGTATTAATAATAATAATAAATTAAAAATTTGTATACAAGCGGAAATAACATCGTCAAGAAGTATGGAAAATAGGTACTCTAAGAATGTACCTAATTGTAAAGAGGTGGAGCTTCTTCATATAAATGAAAAGAACCATATATATAATATAATTAATTTTATTGATAAATATGGTATAAAAGTAGGGATCCCAATTATTCATGGGTCTGAAAAGGGATTAAAATTCTACGAGGATTCCTTTGCAATAAATTATATAAATCCATCATTTTTTATAGTGAATCCGTGGAATTATTGGATAATGCGTCCCAAAAGCAGGAGTTATAGAGATGCTTGCTTATGTGAGCATAGTAGCGAATTTGAAGATGATATGAATTTTCTTGAACTTTTCTTAGAAAAATATAATAATCTATGTATATACAGAATAGATGTGAGCCCAAATAGTGAAAATTGCAAGGGAATAAGCCTTAAAATAGGCGATAAAAAATATTGTATTAATTTCATGTATTTAAATAAGAAAAAGCACATATATCTTAAAATGACGGAATCCACCTATATGCTCACAAAGATGTTTTCTCGTATTATTGAATCGTACAAGGCAGATAAGGAAGAAATCCTCGACATAAACTACTTACTTAGCTCAGAGAAAAAAGGACAAAATGATACAAAAATGGAGCTATGCAAGGCCGCCTTTTCCCTAACTATAGAGAGAATACTTGCCCGTAACTTAACACCACAACTATATCTGCTGAGCACCGTGTGCCCAACCCGTGACGGCATAAATGCATTCAATTTGCTGAAATATTTAGCCATGCTGGAGCATTTACCGTTAATTGTTCTATATGAAGAATGTAATTCATGTAACACAAAGGAGTGTGTAGAGGAGGCAAAAGAGCGGGCTAAAGAGCTAAGTATTGCTAGTAGCTATGTGAATAGACTCCAGGAAGTAATAGGAGTGCGGCTCGAAGAGCGCTCCGGGAGACGTTATGTACTACGTAAGAATGATTTCGTGAAATGCAGGGATGGTGCAAAGATAGTTGACGTATGCGAAATAGTAAAAGCGTTCCTAGGAGAGGGCAAGATTAGCTCTGTTTCATTCCGACTCGAGAATACCTAGTCTATGTGAGGTAGCTATGTAATGAGGGAGGGGAAAATAGTTGCATATATGCTGGTATGTCGTAGAGATGGAGGGTTCCTTAACTTAGTACGGCTTGAGGGCAAGATAATCGAGCACGAGGGAAAAACTGTAGCGAAAATGAAAAGTATAAACATCGATAGTATTAGTGATATTAAGCTTTCTCTTCCTGGTCACGATATAAATATAAATGTTAATTTCCGTGAGATAGATGATGATGGTAGATGCGTATACACTGTAGGGTTCGCTTTGAAGCAGGGAGAAAATAAAAATATCACTATTAGAATCATAGAGCACGAAGAGATCGGATTATGGGACCTAATTCATCAATATAGGGGATGCTGGCACCTAGATAGTAGTTATGAAGTTTATTGCGGACACTTAGGAGGAGACGGTCGTGGCTACTTTAGTCTGAAACCAAGACTTAAAATAAGTACGAATCGGTACACATCTTTGACGGGAATTTTTAAAGAGATGAATAGGCTTGAACCATTGTATGAGGAGTACTTAGTCTCATGGCTCCTGATAATGGGATCCATTGTAAGCCGTTATTACACTTATGGGCCTTACTATTGGAATGAGAAAGAGAAATTATGGAAACACGCATTAATAATATTATTAGATAAGATTATACCGCTTAATACGATAAATAATGGCGATAAACTGCTTAATATGAAGACATTGGTATTACTATATCATTTTAGAAGACTAAGAGGATGCCTTAGGCGAGATATAGATCATAAGAACCTGGATAGCATCGTTTATGACTGCCCGCTCGCAAAATTGCTTCTCCTAAAGGAACTCCTATATGAAGAAGATTGCAGACAGGTAAAGCCTTCTTGCAAAATCGATGGCAGGGAGGCGCTAAGACGGGACTTAACAGTGGCGGAGCTAGAGAGGTTGTTTGAGGATATACTTAGGGAGTCTGCTAAGAAGAATGAACCGATACAAGTATATATTGATAAAGATGAGTTGATTAGAATAAAATAATAATAGCATCATTGATGTGCTACTTGGTACTATTTCTTTGAGAAGCTTAAGTGCTCTAGAATAGATGGAATATTTACTCCCTTAATACATCTAAGGAGGTAAACTTTGCATTTATCATCCCTTAGTCTAAGAATAAGCTTAGCATCTGGTAACGGGTTTAAGGCTATACCGACTAGTAATTTCACAAAGTCTGGCTCCTTCATAATAAGTTCATGTATTTTATCAATGCATAAGTCAACTTTTATTTTATTATATTTATTAACTATATTAATAATATCAATAATATTTATTAATATAGATATAATTTTTTCTGCCCGTTCTATGCATCCACTTATATTTCTTTTCTCTAGAAGATACGTATCTATAATTTTTAAGTAATCTTTCATTTCGCTTAATTTATTTCTACTTCTTAGCATAATTTTAAATAAATTATATATATTTGTAATATTTCCTATATAGTAATATGAGGGAATATTTAATTCGTTGCTCTCAGTACACAGAATATATTTCCCATTTATAGCTATTATGCAGTTCCTATATCTATTCGTTGTATCATTGTCCCTGATGAGATAAAGAGAACCGTTATATATAAGCGAACCAGACAATTTATCTATATTATTAATATAAATATCCGTATACTCGTTTATTTTATTGCCATACATAATTATTGTCATAGACTTCTCAGCTTTTCTTTCCGCACCGATGTCGTCCTCCCAGCACATAAAATCTATTAGGCTAAGCATGGTCGTGATCCCCATCTTTCTATTATTTTTTCATAAAAATATTATGAATTTCCCATTCTTTCTGTATAGATCCTATTATCTCTATGACTTTGTTTAATGAATCTTCACATTTATTTCTTTTATCTAGCTCTTTTTCTACTGAGTTTAATATTCCCAGTATATATGAATCTTCGTCAAATATTTTTCTTATATTTTCAATATTTTCGTTTTTTATTTCATCTATATGTATATGTTTTTTAGCATTATTTATTTCTTCTTTAAGTTTATCTATTTCTCGCATATATGTCGAGGAGTACTCTTTTATCTTATTTACTGCAATGTAGAAGCCTAGGTAGATCATAAGGATTGAGCCTACTAATAGGATTATAGATAATACTGCATTAATATTTATGGATAATATGTTTATTATTACTATGATGGCTGTTATTAAGAATGCCAACAGTAAAGATACTGGTGTTACTACCAGCAATGTTCCAAACCAGTATGGTGGTATTCTTTTCTCAAGAATATTATTAATTTTATCCTTTATATTATAAATAAAGGAATAATTACAATTATTACTTATTTCCTCTCCTATGTTGTTCTCCTTATTTATGCCACCTAGTTTTTCCTTTAAGGAGGACGTTGTCCTCCGGAGATCAGTATAGAGCTTTAATATCTTTTTAGCATAGTAGAGTGTTGGTATACCTGCTACGAGTATTACTAGTATTGAGGTATAAATTTCATATGGTGTCATTATCTTATACCCCTCTTCACTAATGGTTGGGTCTCTGGTGGCTGTAAGGGTGTATTGCTACTGCTCTCCGTTTCCGGAATCTTAATTAATGTATAGTGTATTAAAGTATATCATCCTCCAAATATTTGGATTTTTAAGAGGGTGGTGGTTTCTGAGCGAGAGATCACGTGAGACTAGAGGATCCTCCTCTCTTCTTGTCTCTTTGCTCATCTATACTTCGCTCCTATTGCTCCCAGTTGCTCTCACTCTTCTCCTATATGGTTTATTGAGTATTATTCATCCTTCGGGGTCCATTCCTTTCATAGACGTACGAAAGCTTGCCGGAATCGTATTGATCGGATCTGTTTATGTATTTATAAAAGCCCTCTTCGCTGGCTATAGGGTCTCAACTCATATAGCTAAGAGAATGGCAGGAGCTGGTCTCCCGGTAGGGGCTAGGGAACATGTTGGCGCCCTAGTGATGACGCTTCAAAATACGTGGATTGACATATGGGATATGCTTGTAGATAACCTTTTGCTATTCCTAACCGTAGTTTTATGGAGCACCTGGAGAGCCATTGCAGGGGCTGATATAACGCCCAGCCCCGCAGAAGTAGCAGCTTCGGGGATTCTTGGATCTTTCTTTATCCATAAGGGTGCTCTTATTATTAGTGCTATTATTGCTCTCTTGTTTTTCTGGAACGACTTATCATTAATCAGTAATGTTAGGGTTGCTACAGCTACGTACTTTGTTTACGAATATTTTGGGAAAATTGGAATGAAGGATGCGGCTAGTTGTCTCAGGACAGCGCTGTATAGAGAAGGGAAGTGCCCAGCAGTAGATATTGACGGTAAATGTCTTAGAGAACTAGGTGAAGGTCTTAAGAAAATTATCGAGGATAGGTGCCTAAGGAGAGAAGTGTCTCTCCAGCTATGTGACTCGCTTGAGAGATGTATTAAGGGGAGAGAGAGGAGCTTGCGTAATATGTTTAGGCTAAGCTTTTGCGCGGAGAAAAGGTTTATTGACAGAATTAAATGTAGTATATGGTTTATTATTTCATCGGTACCGGCTATTCTATTAGCACTTATAGCGTAGCTGGGACTACAATAATGAGGAAGCGGGTGAGGCTTTGTTGGACATTAATAGTAATCTTATTGATGTATGTGATACTATTGATAATATAGATGATGCTTATGAGAGAATAATGGAATTAAAGAAGTTCTTTGAAGTAATGGATCATATCCGTAAAGGGCTTTATGGGATTCTGAGGAGTGGTTCTGAATGTATTAATGTAGAAGACCCAGAAAGAGTTGTTTTTGAGTTCATCGAATATTGCTTGGGAAGCCGTGAGTGCGTAAGCAGGGTAGCGTCTATAGGCGATAACATAGGGTTCCCTGAAGTGATTGTCGAGGTAACAAGGATTATTGTTGATACTTGGCCCAAGGAGCGTAATTACTTATCTCTTTTAAGGTTTCTCGGTAGACTTGTTAATGAATGGGGCTTATTTGTTCCGGTAAAGAATATTGACAAGAATGTATGTGGGAGCCACGCAAGTTTGGTATGCTTACATGAACTCTCCAATAGCTTGAGAAAAGAAGTAGCTCCAGTACAGAGAGGTATAGCGCCTGGGATGAGCTTGGCAGATGTTCTCGAAAAAGCCCTTGTTAGCGTGTTTGTATTTGGGGGAAGCGATGCTTGTAAGAGGGCTGAGTACGCCAGAGTATATCTATTAGCCTCGTTTTCCTCAAGTATTTTGGAGCACCTGGATAATGCTATTAATATCCTGGAGCAAGGCCACTATATTGGAGAAGAATGGCTTGAGAAAGCATTAGAGGCCGCCAAGGAATATAAAAGAATAAAATCTGCTCCTAATCAAAGCTCCGAGTGTCCTAGAAATATTAAGGATAGATTAAATGAAATAAATAGAAGAAAAATTAAGAAGATAGTAGGAGAAATTAAGAAGATTATTAAGAAATTTAGCGGATACGATATAAGTGAATGGGTAAACCTAGTTGACCTTATTAGCGCTTGTATAGATAAAGAAAGATGTAGTAAACTTCTTCTTGAAGAACTCTGGAGTTTTAAGGATCAGAATCAGCTTGCTAGAGCTGTAGTAGATTTTGTTAATTATTTATCCTGGTTTGGTGGTAATAGTTTACAGCTAAAACCGTGTATTGCGCATCATATATAGCTTAGTGCTGTGCATGGGTTCCGGGCTCTTTATTTCTGCGATTATGCTAAGCAGAATACCTATTATTTATAACCTCCTAGTAGTTATTACTTCTAACCAAGCAGGTGACTACATTATGAAGACTAGATGGGCTGGTTTTCTGATACTAGTGATCTTGGCGTTCTCGGCTATACTGGGGGGTATTTCTTGGGCGCAAAGTAACACTATCATGTTGCAGGGTGTTGCTGATCCTGATGGATTAGCGTTCATTCATGCTGTTCTCCCCCGGGGTGTTTATCGGGTTGCATCGATAAAGAGCTCTCCTCCCCTGTACACTGTTCGCCTCTCCTCCCCTTTGCTGTTCACTTTTCTCCCAAACCCTACTATTTGGGAAAAGCTACGCAGCATCGCTGTAGTAGGGCTAGTAGTTAATCACCCTGTTATTAGGCTTCAAGAGACCGGTTATGGTGTGGAAATCTATGCATGGGTTCCAGCAAAGCCTGGTAGCGTTGTCAGGGTTATCTTGGAGAAGCTGGGTTCTCTTAAGTCGAGGAGCCATGGGCCGGGTATGGTTATAATAGTTCCTCCTGACCCGTTGCTGTTGGCGGCTGCTAGGAAGATAGCGGGTCTTCACGAGGAGCAGGGGATTAGTGTAAGGATAGTAACGACAACTACTATCTATAGGGAGTATAAGCCCGCTAAGCCGCCCGTCACTATGTGCAGGGATCTGCCCAGGGGTTATAACGAGAGCCTTGCCCTGAGGATACTAGCCTTCCTTGATCATCTCCGGGGGAGCGGTGTCAAGTACGTGTTATTGATAGGTGGTGCGAGGGATGTGCCGCCGATATATTATTGTAGCCCCACTTTGCAGGACCTGATAAGCCAGAAGGAGGGTGTTGTGCCCAGTGATTACTATTACGCTGATCCTAACGGCGATGGTGTTGTTGATTTCGCTGTTGGGAGGATACCGTTCAGCGACTCGGCGAAAGTGGCTGCTTATATCAATAGCCTCGAGGAGTGGATGCGTGGAGGCTCTTGGCAGAGGAAAGCCCTCCTTGCCGGGGGGGCGCCCTTCGCCACGGATCTCTTCATAGGCGAGTCCGCCGTATTATCGACTATTGAGGAGATTGGGTCCCTCGGGCTCAGTGTATCAGAGCTCTTGCTCAGCACACCCGGCTACTCGGCGACGAGCTTCGCCTCGTACCTGGGCCGCTACGGTCTCTACTACGTTGTCGTCCACGGTACTGGGAGTGCTATGCTTGACTATGTGCCGGGAGGGCTATGGAACTATGATTTCCAGGAGAAACTCACAGCGAGCCAGGTACCCTACACTACTCACCCCGGCGTGTTCCTCACGCCCGCGTGCCGGGTAGCTTACTGGGACTACGACTTGTTTAACCCGCCTTTCACGCCCCCGAGCATAGCGGTGGCTATGCTTGAGCGCGGCGCGGCGATAGCCTTCATAGGATCCAGTAGGGTTGCCGTCGAGGCCGTTGACTCCGTAGAGCTGGGGCTCAGCGGCGTCGCGCTGAGCTTCGCCGGGGCTGATGCTCCTCTCCAGCTCTTCCTAGGCATGCTCCCGGGCTCCAAGACGCTCGGCGATGCATGGGTGCGGGCCCTCAACGCTTACCTGGCGTCGCCTAAGAGCAAGTACAAGGTATACCTCACGAGCGGCGAGGAGGAGATAGGCAGCCTAGTGGTGCACGAGATGGAGTTCCTCGGCGACCCCGCGGCCCCCAACCCGTGGACCAAGGCAGCTGGCTCGCCTGGCTCCGCTCCCTCTATGACGCCGCCTCTTGGCTCGCTCAGCGTAGACGCCTCGGTCATAGCGATGCCTCTCGCGAAGTACGTTACTGGGAGCGTGCCAGCATATAACCCTGGGCCAGGGACCCTGGTCAGCTTCACGATAAACGGTAAGTGCCCCGAGGACTTGGAGGCCAAGGCGCTGGTCAGGATAGAGGGCTACCTGCTCATAGGCCTAAGGAGCCTAGGGGTGAACGCTACAGCGACTAGTAATGGGTGCCGAGTATCGGTGAGGGTTCCATGGAGCTCTCCTAGCCTTGTGAGGGTGCTCGCTCTATGGAATAACACTGCTGCTGCCTACTACCTCCTAGTCGGTGGAGCGTACCTCGACAAGGAGCACGGTGTGCTGGTTCTCCGGGGCCTCGACGCCCTAGAGACGATCGGGGATGAGCCGCTCCTACTAGAGCTCAACAACACGGCTAGGTCTGTGATACCGGGCGGTGCGACTGGCTACAACGTGTCCCTAGCGCTGCTGGGCTCGTCCAGGCCCGGGGTCTATAGCGTGGCCGTGAGACCCATGTACCGGTACGACGTGATATACGGGGGCAAGCTAGTAGCCAATGCTATGAGGGAGCTGGAGCCCCTCTACACGGTAACAATGAATAATACATATGAGCAGAGCACTGTTAAGCAGCCAATGTTCACCAACCCGGGGCCCTCGCTTCTGCCAAGCCTAGCCCCTGGGACGAGGGCGTCGACAAGCGGGCCGGAGCAGATAACGGGTACGAGCCAGGTCTACGAGAAGACCATCATAGCCCTCTTATCGATAACGGTGTTCCTCTTATCACTAATACTATTGACTACTAGGGGCACGGCCCGGCCCTCCTCCGGGGCCACGTGAGCCGCTTAGATAGTGTATTGGCTCAGTGATAGGTTTCCTTATTAATGAGCTTGTTCTCGTCTCTTCTGCCCCGGGTTTTGTGGAATGGGG
>Ga0256833_1001543_pt1 | contig 16852 bp, 16 predicted proteins | sample 356284metaG_FD_190535 | JGI IMG/M metagenome (GOLD analysis project Ga0256833, IMG submission 190535) | Hydrothermal vent microbial communities from Mid Atlantic Ridge, Atlantic Ocean - 356-284 | ecosystem: Environmental > Aquatic > Marine > Hydrothermal vents | place: Atlantic Ocean: Mid...
GCGTCAACAAGACCGCCAGCGTTAACAAGGTATCTAATTACGTGATCAGCGGTCTGAACTACACCGCATTGGATGTCAACGTTACAGGACTTGCTACGAACTGGACGACGCTCTATGTAAACATCAACGGTTGCAATGCGGAGATCGTTGGTGTAAGTGTTCTGAAGAATGCCACTGCTATAAATGTTAGTGAACTCTCAAGTAGCTACTCGGCTACATCCGCCAAAATTATAGCAAAGATAACTTACAATAAAAACTATACGTCGCCCAGCTGGGTGTTAGTTCAGCTAAAGGTATTCCCGAAGACAACTGGAACGTTAACGATAAAGGCTCAGGCCTATAATAATACTACACTTGTCAACGAAACTAGCACAACTATAAATGTAGTTGCTTCTGATACTGGCACAAACTTACCGATCGACAACATCCAGCTCAAGTATTACAACGGAACGAGCGTTAAATACATGATCAAGTTCTCGCCGGCGAGCGACTACAAGTATAACCAGTATCCGAAAGTTATCCAATACGACTACGGCAACGTGATAACGCTCGACGTTTATAACTATCAACCGAACACCGATTACTACACGACCATAAACATAAAGAATTTGGATAACGGTCTAATCGCTAAGTCCTTCACGATGGGTAAGGGAGTAACCTATGCACAGTTCACTGTTGACACGACCGAGCTCGGTCCTGGCAACTACACGATAATAATAACCAACGGACCTAACTCCGAGTGGAACATTTCCGATCCGAATGCACCGACAAACGCTGGTGCTCACATAATATACGTCAAGTCCGTGTCTCCAGTAGTATCTATAAGCTTGATGAACCCGAGGACTCCGATCGCTATGGGAGACATCGCCAAGTTTAAGATAAAGGTTCAGGGATACGTCGGTAAGGTTACGGTTAAGGTCTACGGTCCGTTCGACAACTCGCCGATAACGAAGTATCTCTACTTTGGCGGATCCAACGGAACCGAGCAGATATTCCTCGTTGATACGTCCAACACGACTGAATTTAAGAACGAGACTTCGGGAACTTGGAAGATAAAGGTTATCGCGGGTAGCACTGTTGCTACTGAGAAGTTCGAAGTTGCAGATGTCAGCGTTAGTGCCACCGTTCCGAGCATGGCTTATCTGTCCCAGACGATAAAGCTTAGCGGAACGACGAACATAGCCGAAACCGGATCGTCGTACGATGCTGGTAACGACAACTACGTTTACATCTATGTCTTCACCCCCAACGGAACTCTGATCAAGTACGAGAACGGAGTTTGGAAGATTACGAACCTCAAGAATGTAAACCCTGAAACCGATCTCAATAACTGTTCATACAAGGCTAACGTTAAGTCAAATGGAGAATGGGTTTGCCCGTATGACCTCAAGCTCAGCTTGAGCTGGCCTACTGGTGCGTATAGAATCGATGTTGTAGCGAGAACGATCAGTAGTCCGAATGCACCAAGTTCGATGTACGATCACGAAACGTACTATCTCAACGTTAAGAAGCCAAAGATCGAATGGAGAATGGACAAGCTGACGTTTACCAATGGTGAGAGCATAAGGTTCAAGGGTATTGCAACGGTCAGTTCTGGAACGTTAGTCTACATAACGAGCACGAATGTAAATCTCAAAGACTTGCTTGAAGAAAATGTCGGTAGCTATATAACCGTTGCTGTGGGAACGGGAGGATCCTGGGTTTCAGATGAGTATCATATAAGTCCGAGCGCTGCAAGAACATCATACACGCTCGTTGCCTATATAACTAAGGACAACAAGTATCATGAATACACGTCAACCGATGTCCTGTGCTCGGCTTATGTGACTATAACCGTCGTTAAGGCGACAATAAATGCAACACTCTCAAGGACTGTGCTGGTCAGGGGTGCGGATGTAGTTCTCTCTGGATCCAGCCCGATTAGCACGCTGTACATCTACACGGACAAGTCGGGTGTGTTCGATAACGTTGCGAAGCTTCCAGACAAGTCAGAGTGGGACGTTAAGAACTATCCGACGATGATCGTAAAGACTGGAAGCAATGACCAGTTCAAGATAACGCTAACGGTTAGCAAGACTGTTGATTCCGGCACATACACGCTATACGTAATCGCCCCTGCGAACAAGAGTCACATCAACTTGGGTACTGATGCATATGTTCAGATACCGGTCATTATACAGGACATAGGATTCGTGCACGTACCCAGTAAGGTCGTCGTGACCAGAGGAGGACAGGTCGATGTTTACATTGCTGTAAACGCTGAGCCCGATACGGTAGTCGTTGCGGCATATAAGCTTAAGGGGCATGGTGTAGATATAGACACTGGTAACCCACCGGGCTTCCACGGATTCAACAAGTTCAGCAAGTGGAATGAATCCAATGGAATATACTGGATGTTCGTAACGATATATCCGTACACGAACAACTCATGGCTGTTCCCCTCATGGAAACCAGGACTTAAGGTGTTGCCAGTAGGTCAGTATGAGTTCACGATTAAGCTATACAAGAAGCAGGGTAGTGAGACCAATCCATACTGGGAAGAGGCTGACAGCGTTAAGATACCGTTTATAGTGCAACCCGTAAAGTTGACTGTCGATGTTCCATCAATAGTAAAGAAGGGAGACGACATCGTAGTCAAGATCAAGGAGAACAGAGTAGGTGAGAGAACATATGATCACATCTACGTTGTCCTAGACTTAGGCACGAAGCTAAGGAAGTATGAGTCTATATCATTGAACAAGAGCGGAATGGCCGTAGTAAGAATACCAACGAGCGACATCGATCCAGGAACTTATAAGCTCTATGTTAGGGATACACTCGGCGACGATGGTCCAAACGACATGTGGTTCACGAACAATATTAGCACGTATTATGATGTGCCACCAACCGATAGCTGGGCAAAGACATTCAAAGGAGATAACGACATTCTCGTGGTCAAGGAGGTAACCATCTCCGAAAACGTAACTCCAATGCCCACACCAACACCTACACCTACGCCCACGCCAACTCCAACGCCCACGCCTACGCCAACACCGACACCAACACCTACACCTACGCCCACGCCAACTCCGACACCGACCAAGACGCCCGTAACCACCAAGACGCCAGCTAAGCCAACTCCGACTCCAACGAAGAAGCAGCCCGGCTTCGAGGCAGTGTTCGCACTGGCCGGACTAATAGCGGTAGCCTACCTCCTCAGGAGGAGGCAGTAATTTCCCCAAATTTTTCCTTTTTTCTTTTCTTTTTGTTCTGTTGTGGGATTACACTTCAACGAATTCGTCTATAAACCTCTTGTAAATCTCGAAAGGATGTAGGTGTCCTCGATATCTTCTCGTTCTTACTGTAAAAATTCAGGAAGTCTTCATTGATCTTCGAAAGCTCCCTAAACAATTTGGTCAGGCTATGGGTTTTTCGGAAAGTATCCTAACTCCTTCGCGAGTATGTATTTCGTATAGAGTTGCAACGCCTGCTCGATGTGAAATGCCGCCAAATCGTAAATCCCCTCCCTCAGAAAGTGTTTTGCCGCATTGCTCAAAAACACTTCCACATCCTCCCTCATCGCATGATCTTTACCGGAGCAACTATTTTAAACCTCGTCCAATTCTGGTTATGGAAATTCCCGCCATGTTGAGAAATTTGGGATACGTCAGTGAAGATATAGAGGAAAACGTCGAAATCGTCCATGCGATTCTGAAACATCCTATTAAGATAGATTACGCCGTCCTTAAGCACGAGGGCGGATACGGAATGGTAATAAGATGTGGGGATATTAACGAAGAATCTTTGAAGGAGCTCTGCGGTATCTGCTCCCTGATAGGAGCACTTTACGGCATCCTTACGGACGGCAAAGACTTCGTCGTGATAAAACCGAAGAGTGGATACAGCTGGGAGCGAATCGATTACATCCCTTCGAAGATAGAGCTCGAGGAGGAGTTGGGAATTAAGAGGCACACGATAATAGCTATCTCCTACGACGAATACGAGGCTAAAGTCGACGACGTGAGCTTCGTCGTTGACAACAGCAGATACGTTTACTCCGACATGGACAGGGATGAGGTCGTTGTAATCCATCCGAACGCCAAGCTCATAAGATGGCTCATCGATAGGAACGTTAGGTTCAGGGAGTTCGGGGAGGAGGATTACATGAGACTTTTGGATCTGGATTAGGCAAACGTTTAATACTTTCCCGTATCATCCAGAATCATGCTTCCGATGAACGTAAAGCAGATGAAGAAGATGATGAAGCAGATGGGTATAGACATCGAGGAGATAGACGCGGAGGAGGTCATAATCAGGACTTCGAGCGAGGAACTGATATTCAAGAATCCGAACGTGACTAAGATCACCGGCAGGGGAGTCGAGATGTTTCAGGTTATGGGTAGCTACGAAGTCGTGAAGAGAAAGCCGGAGATAAGCGATGAAGACGTGAAGCTAATAATGGAGCAGGCGAACGTCGATGAGGAGACCGCGAGAAAAGCCCTCGAAGAGGCTGGAGGGGATTTGGCCGAAGCTCTGCTGAAGTTGCAGGGATCATGATCGAGCCGCCCGTAGTTTTGCTCAGGGGTAAGCACAGCTTCTTGGTGGAGAAGTTCGAAGGTCAACTCCACACCCATCACGGAATCATAAACTTGGAAGAGCTCAGGAACAAGAACTACGGAGACGAGATAGAAACGCATTTAGGCGTAAAATACAAGATACTACCTTTCAAACCCGCGGACTTCTTCAAGCACTTCAGGAGGAGCGCAACTCCGATAATGCCTAAGGACATAGGTGCTATAATAGCATACACCGGCTTAAGCCCCGATTCACTCATTTTGGATGCAGGAACCGGCACCGGTATGCTCGCGGCCTACCTTGCCTATTTCAACAAGTTCGGAGAAGTTATTACCGTAGAAAAACGCCCGGAGTTTGCTAAAATCGCGAGGAAGAACTTCAAGCTCGCAAGACTGAAGAACGTCCACCAGATAGTCGGAGATGTCAGGTTCGTGGCGGAGGGCTTTAAGAAGGAGTTCGATCTCATAGTTCTGGACATGAAGGACGATGTCGAATTCATTCCGAAGGCCAAGGAACTGCTGAGGGTTAGCGGGTATCTCGTCGTCTATAACCCCTACATAGAGCCTACGAGAAGGGTTTACGAGACTATGATCAAGGAGGGGTTTAGGGAGGTGGAGAGCTTCGAGTTGATTAGAATCGACCTGGAGCACAAGAGAGTAGGAACCCGTCCGTTCACGAGGGTGTGGCATACGGGTTTTTTGGTTATAGGTAGGAAGGTGTAGCTTTCAAGGTGTGAAATTTCGATTTGCACAACTTATTTAATAAGCGGAATTCCTCTCCTCTTGTGGGTATGGAAGATTACGAGAAGGAAGTCGATGAACTCGTTGGCGGTTTGAAGTTCGAGACGACTGCGGAAATAGAGGTCCCCAGGAGGTTGATAGATCAGGTTATCGGTCAGGATCATGCGGTGGAGGCCATAAAGAAGGCCGCCGCTCAAAGAAGGCACGTCTTGCTCATCGGTTCTCCCGGAACGGGAAAGTCGATGCTCGCGAAGGCGATGGCGGAGCTCTTACCGAAAGAGGAGCTTGAGGATATTTTAGTGTTCCCAAACCCGAAGGATCCGAACCAGCCGAAAATAAAGGTAGTTCCGGCCGGAAAGGGTAGGGAGATAGTCGAAGCCTACAAGGAGGAGGCGATGAAGAAGGCTCAGGCGAGGAACTTCCTCCTGATGATGCTCGTCTTCATGATCATCGCATACACCCTCCTCCTCAGTCCGAAGGACTTCATATGGGGCATAATAGCCGCCATACTCCTCTTCATGGTTGCGAGATACGCGATGCCGAGGGAGGAAAGAAACGTTCCTAAGCTCTTGGTGGACAACGCGGACAGAGAAACCGCCCCGTTCGAGGACGCTACCGGTGCACATGCTGGAGCTCTTTTTGGCGATGTAAGGCACGACCCGTTCCAGTCGGGAGGACTCGAAACTCCGGCACATGAGAGGGTTGAAGCGGGAGCTATCCACAGGGCTCACAAGGGAGTGCTCTACATAGACGAGATAAACACCCTGACGATAGAATCCCAGCAGAAGTTGCTTACCGCGATGCAGGAGAAGAAGTTCCCGATCACCGGCCAAAGCGAGCGTTCAAGCGGTGCTATGGTTAGGACAGAGCCCGTTCCGTGCGACTTCATATTGGTTGCGGCTGGAAACATGGACGCTTTGATGGGTATGCATCCGGCTTTGAGGAGCAGAATAGAGGGTTACGGTTACGAGATATACATGAACGACACCATGCCCGACACGCCGGAAAACCGAAGGAAGTTGGTTAGGTTCGTCGCTCAGGAGGTAGTGAGGGATGGAAGGATTCCGCACTTCGACAGATACGCCGTAGCCGAAATAATAAGGGAGGCGAGGAGGAGGGCGGGAAGGAGAGGACATCTAACTTTAAGACTTAGAGAGCTTGGCGGGTTGGTGAGGACTGCAGGAGACATAGCGAAGAGCGAAGGTTCGCCGGTAGTAAGGCTTGAACACGTTTTGAAGGCCAAGAAGATAGCCAAGACTATAGAGGAGCAGTATGCGGACGAATACATCGAAAGGAGGAAGGACTACAAGCTCTTCAAAACGGAGGGTGCGGAGATTGGAAGGGTTAACGGACTCGCGGTGATTGGACATTCCGCCGGAATAGTCCTTCCAATAATAGCGGAGATAACTCCGGCTTTGAGCAAGGAGGAGGGAAGGGTTATAGCGACCGGAAGGTTGCAGGAGATAGCGAGGGAAGCTGTTATGAACGTTTCGGCGATAGTGAAGAAGATCATGGGGAGGGATATATCCAACTACGACATACACGTTCAGTTCGTCGGAACTTACGAAGGTGTAGAGGGAGACTCCGCAAGCATAAGTGTAGCTACAGCGGTTATTTCAGCTTTGGAGGGAATTCCGGTGGATCAGAGCGTTGCGATGACAGGAAGTTTGAGCGTTAGGGGGGACGTCCTGCCGGTGGGCGGAGTTACTCAGAAGATCGAGGCGGCCATTCAGGCCGGATTGAGGAAGGTGATAATTCCGAAGGACAACGTGGACGACGTTTTGCTCGATGCGGAGCATAGGGGTAAGATAGAGATAATACCCGTTTCCAAGATAGAGGAGGTTCTGGAGCATTCCCTTGTTGATTGCGAGAAGAAGAGACAGCTTTTGGAGAAGTTCAGGTCAATGCACTAAGTGGCAAGCTACGAAGTGATTTTTTTCGACCTCTACCATTTCCGGCTCTTCCCTTCTGCATACATCCTTCGCCAGCGGACATCTCGGATGGAGTCTGCAACCTTTCGGCGGATTTTTCGGATCCGCTACATCTCCCTTGATCTCGAACCTTATCCTCTTCTCGAAGGATGGAACGGCGGAAAGCAGGGCTTTTGTGTATGGATGCAGAGGGTTCTCGATTACGGAATCCACGTCCCCCATCTCGACTATCTTACCCAAGTACATCACCGCTATGCCGTCGGAAATCAGCCTCGAAACCGAAAGATCGTGGGATATGAAGAGCATGCTCAACCCGTATTCCGATTTGAAGGACATTAGCAGATTAAGTATCGATGCTCTGAGGGAGACGTCTATCATAGAAACCGGCTCGTCCGCAACCACGAGCTTTGGCTTTAGAATCATCGCCCTCGCTATCGCCACCCTCTGCCTCTGTCCTCCACTCAACTGCCACGGGAACCTCAAATAAAACTCCTCTGCCGGAGTAAGCCCGACCCTTTCGAGCATTCTAATGGCCTCATCGAAGGCCTCATCCCTATCGAACCCGTGGACTATTAGGGGTTCCGTTAAATGCTCACCTATGCTCATCTTCGGGTTTAGGGAGGCGTAAGGATCCTGAAATATCATCTGAACGAACCTCCTGATCGGTTTCCAGTCCACAACCTCCTTTCCCTCGAAGACTATTCTCCCCTCAGTCGGCCTTTCGAGTCCGACTATTATTCTCCCAGTAGTGGTTTTCCCGCATCCGCTCTCTCCTACGAGCGAAAGAACTTCCCCCTTATCCAACCCGAACGATATTCCATCGACTGCTCTTACGAACCCCTTCTTCCTCAACAGACCGTGAACGGGGTAATACTTTCTCAGGTTCTCAACCTTCAGAAGCATTTGCCCACCTCCAGCATCTAACGATCCTGTCTCCCAAATTTACCGTAGGAGGCTCCTCTCTCCTGCAAACGTCATCCGCTAAGGGACACCTCGGATGGAACCTGCAACCCTTGGGAGGATCCGTTAAATCGGGCGGATTTCCGGGCATTGGCTTTACTTCCTTCTTCATCCACAGATCCGGAATGGAATCCATGAGACCTTTCGTATACGGGTGCAGAGGATCCTTAACAATTTCAGAAGTTTTCCCCATCTCCACGAGCCATCCGGCATACATCACCGCTATTCTGTCGCACCTCTCCGAAGCTAACGCGAGGTCGTGGGTTATCAGAATTACAGATTTTCCCTCCCTCTTTATCCCCTCAAGTATGTCCATTATCCTCTCCTGCACTATAACGTCCAGAGCGGTCGTGGGCTCGTCGGCTATGAGTAACTTGGGATTCAGAGCTATCGCGAGGGCTATCATCACCCTCTGCCTCTGCCCTCCGGAAAGCTGGTGCGGATAGGATTCGACTCTATCTTCCGGCAGACCCACCTTCAGCAGTAGCTCCCTCACCCTCCTCATCGCCGTCTCCTCATCCACATTCTCATGCTCGGTTATGGTTTCGACGATCTGATCCCCTATCTTTTCTAAGGGATCCAAGCTCGTCATCGGATCCTGAAATACCATGCCTATCTCCTTGCCCCTAATCCTCCTCATCTTCTCCTCGCTAAGTTCGAGCAGGTTGACGCCGTCGAACAGTATTTTACCCCTAACCTCACCCTGAACGAGCCTTATTATCGAGTATGCGAGCGTCGATTTACCGCAACCGCTCTCTCCAACGATTCCTACCATCTCACCCCTGTCGATGCGGAGGGATACTCCATCGACTGCTTTGACCGTTCCCTTCTTGGACCTGTAGTATACTTTGAGATCTTCTATTTCGAGAAGCATCAGATCTCCCTCCTGAGATACCTCTCGCTCAGCCCCTCTCCTATCAGCGCGAATCCCAAGGCGAGAAGCATCACCATCAGACCGGGAAACGTTATCAGCCACCAGTATCCCGCCGGGAGGTATGGTCTTCCCGCGCTTAAATCGAATCCCCAGTCGGGCGTGGGTGCGGAAACTATGAATCCCAAGAAGCTCAGTCCGGCTTCCGTCAGAATCGCATCCGCAACGCAGAGCGTGAAGACCACTAAGATTGTGGGTAAAACGTTCGGTAGGATGTGCTTCCTAATTATCCTGAAATCCCCGGCTCCTATCGTTTTGGCCGCCTCCACGAACAAAGCGGATTTGAGCGATAGCGTTTGTCCCCTCGTCATCCTGTAGTATGTAGGAACGTAAACCACCGCTATCGCTATTATCGCGTTAAAGACGCTCGGCCCGAGCATGGCCGCGATCGCTATCGCGAGTATAAGGCTCGGGAACGCGTATATGCTGTCCATTACCATCGAAAGGACTCTGTCGAGTTTTCCACCGAAGTATCCGGAAATTAACCCCAAAGGAACCCCTATGGCCATGGAAAACAGCGTTGCGGAAAATACTACTTCCAAAACGACCCTCGAACCGTAAACCACCCTCGAAAATATGTCCCTTCCCAAGTTGTCCGTTCCCATTATGTGTTTGAGTGATGGAGGTTTTAGAATGTCGTTGGTCATCTCAGTCGGATCGTATGGGGCTATGAACGGTGCGAATACAGCCATGAAGACGATGGACGCAACTATGACGATTCCCGCCCAGATCATCCACTCCCTCGCCTCTGGCAACCTTACGATGTTCATCAATACCTCACCCTCGGATCGAGCAGAGCGTATATCACATCGACTATCAGGCTGATCATAGCCACGAAAAGGGCGTAGAACACTATCACACCCTGAACTGACGTGTAGTCCCTATACTGTATTCTCTCAAGAAGGAAAGTCCCGATTCCCGGCCAAGAGAACGTAGTTTCGGTTAGAACCGCTCCGGCGAGTAATATCGCGAACTGCAATCCCATCAGCGTTATTATGGGTATGAAAGCGTTCTTCATCGCGTGGAACGCTATCTTTCTGTTCCTTACCCCCCTCGCCCTATAAGCCCTTATGAAGTCCTGATTTAGAACTTCTATGAGGTTGTTCCTAACGAGCCTCGTGTAAGCTCCGGATAGGACTATTCCGAGCGTTAAAGACGGCAGTATCAGGTGAGCCAAGGCGCTTTCGAGCGATCTCCAGTGCATCGTCAGAATGCTGTCGAGGACGTAGAGTCCGGTTATGTGCGGTGGCTCAAGACCGGGATCTATCCTCCCTCCTATGGGGAGGAGGTCGAGGTAAACTCCGAATAGCATCTGAAGGAGCATTCCGAACCACGGGATGAATAGGGTGTATGCGATTATGCTGTAGAGCCTCATTCCCGTGTCTATCTTGCTTCCCCTCCTGAAAGCTGCAATCGATCCTGTCGTAATACCCAAGAAAACGCTTATTGCAAACGAGAAAATCGTTAGTTCGAGCGTAGCCGGAAATCTGTCCATTATCTCCTCTATCACCGGCCTCCTACCCCATATCATCGACCTACCCAGATCCCCCCTTATGACGTGCGAGAGGTAGTCTATGTATTGCTCCCAGATCGGTTTGTTCAGTCCGAGTTCCGCTCTTAGCTTTTCCAGAACTTCTGGCGGAACCTTCTGTCCGAGCATAGCGACGATGGGATCTCCGGGCAGAATTCTGAGTATGAAGAACACGAGCGTTAGAAGTATGAACACGGTAGGAATGACGAGTAAAGCTCGCATTATGATGTATTCTTTAAGCGATCCCATTTTAATCCCGCAAAAACATTCTGTTTAAAACGTTTTTGGTGGAAATTATAAAAATTAATTAAAAAAATAAAAATTATTGTTCAATTTTTTCAAGCGTCCAATACCTGAGTATCATCGTCGGATCGAGCTCAATTCCCTTTATGTTCTTCTTAGCCACCACGAACAGCTTTCCTTGGACGAGCGGTATTATCGGAACGTCTTCAGCCAGAATCTTCTGAGCTTCCTCGTATAACTTCGTTCTCTCCTTGATGTCTGTTGTGGTGGCGGCCTTTTCGAGTATTTCGTCCATCTTCGGGTTGGAGTATCCGTTTCCGAGCCACTTGTTGCTACCGCTCTTTAGGAATGGCGTCATGTAGTCGTCGGGGTCGAGGTAGTCCGGATACCATCCGAGCAGACTCATCATCATCACTCCCTTCCTCTCGTAATCCACGAACGTCGACCACTCCGCGCTCTTGAGCTGAACTTCTATTACTCCCGTCTTCTCAAGCTGCTCCTTTATCACTTGGGCGAGGTCCTTTTCTGTGTCTCCGTAGTGCGTTGGCGTCCACCAGAGAACGAGCTTGAGCTTGTGATGTTCATCGTATCCTGCCTTCTTCAAAAGCTCCCTTGCCTTCTCTATGTTTCCGTCTCCGTATTTCTTGAAAACGTCCAAATGGGACCACATTCCCTTTGGTATCAACGAGTATAGCGGTTCCACTGTTCCCATGTAAACCCTCTCCGCTATGTCCGTTCTGTTTATCGCGTAGGCGATTGCCTGTCTAACGAGCTTGTTGTTCGTCGGGCTCATGTTGAGGTTGAGGACGAGATACCTTATGAACGCTCCCGGAACCTCGTAAACCTTGACGTTCGGATCCTTCTTGAGCGTCATTATGTCCACTGGAGAGAGCGTTCTCCAAGCTATGTCGACATCCCCTCTCTGAAGCGCCAGCCTGAGCGTCGTCGCGTCCTTGTAGAACCTTATGACTATTCTGTCCGTCTTCGGCTTTTCGAAGAAGTATGGGTTCGCTTCGAGTATGAGCTCCTGATCTCTGACCCACTTGACTATTCTATACGGCCCCACTCCTCCTGCAGTTTGATCCGGGTCTATCTTATCCGGATCGTATTTCGGACTGACCGGGAAGTATGGAGGTGTTGCTACCAAAGCGAGGAAGTATGAAACCGGTTTCTTTAGGTCGAACTCGACGGTGTATTTGTCCAAAGCCTTTACGTCCTTGACGAAGTCCGTTACGAGCCAGGAGGGATCTCCCTGTATCTTCATGACCCTCTTTATCGACCTGACGACATCGTATGCCGTGCATGGCGTTCCGTCTGCGAATTTGAGATCCTTCCTCAGGTGGAATATGTAGACGGTTCCGTTATTCTTTATCTCGTAAGATTCAGCCAAATACGGTTCCAGCTGAGTCGTTCCGGGCTTGTATCTCATTAGTCCGCCCATTATGTTGTTCAGAACCTCCCACGTGTAGAAGTCGTATGCGTTCGCCGGATCAAGCTCGGTTATCTTGTCAGTAACTCCGATTACTATTTCCTTGGACGGCTTGGGTGTCGTTTTCTCGGAAACCTTCTTCTCAGCGGCACATCCGGCAAGTATCAGTGCGAGTGCCAACAGTAGAACGGACAACCTCTTATCGGGCATAGGATCGTTAGAGGTATAGATGCTTGATAAAATTTTCTTTTAAGTAATTTAAATTAAATATATTTTATAAAATTTACGAATTAATATTCTTCAAAATCCTCCTAACCTCTTTAGCCTTCTCTATACTCAGATCTATGAGTCTGTCGAATACCTCCTCCTTAAGCAGGAATGGACCGCTCTTCTGTATCGAAACGATGTTGTCGTTCTGATCGGTCGTAATCGTAATAGTGTTCTTACCTATGCTCAGTTCGTCCAAGCACGGATCCACCAAGATTTTGTCCTCGAAGACGAGAGATGTTATCGCCACCGGCAGGTCTTTAACCGCCAGGGGAAAGTCCTCTCCGACTTCGAAACGCTCCGCCGGAACGGTGGTGTTCATCAAAGCGGCTATTGCAGCTAAAGCTGAGGCGTCCATCAGATTTCCATCGTCGTCGAGCGCCCATATGTCTATGAAGATCACCCAAACCTTCTCACCCTCCTCTATGCAGAGCTCCTTTAAATCTACAGCTTCGCTGTGCCTTATTCCCCTATCCACGACCCTCGCAAGCTCTATCGCGTTTTCATCCGGCGGACCGGGTTCGAACGTTGGAGATGCTAAGGGGACGAGTTCCGCGTTCGTTATTATTATCCCCTGATCCGGAGTGTCAGGAAACGGCTCTCCGGGTTGCATCTTGACTCCGGCAACCACCATAGTGTTGCCCAACTTCACCAAAGCCGATCCTTCCGCTTTCGCTATCAATCCCGTCTGAATCTCTATTGGCCTTATTTCGTCGAACTTCCTTCCGTCTATCCTCTCTCCGTCCCTTATCTTGGATAGGACGTAGTCCTTCTTAATCTCCATCAGTATGTCTTCGGGCATTACTCCATCACCTCTTCCTCCTTCACGTATTTCTTCATTATCGCCTCCCTCTGAAGCTTGTATATCTCCATCGCACCCTTCTTGGCCAATTCAAGAGCCTTCCTGAGCTCCTCGGCCGTAACCCTTCCGTCCATCTGCAGTAGCGTTATCGACTCTATCTTGCCGTTTCTTATCAGGAAGGCGAAGGGTATGTCCGCCTCGCCGTAGTTGTCCTCCTCCTTCATCGGATCCAAAACCAGAACTCCATCCACCTTCGCTACAGCGACTGACGTGACGATGCCCTTCATGGGTATTCCGGCATCCACCAGTGCAACGCTCGCAGCGTTCAAGCAGGCGGTTCTGCTTCCGGCATCGGCCTGCAGAACTTCCACGAATATGTCTATCGCCGAACGGGGAAACAGCTCCTTCATTATAACCGGCTCCAGAGCCTCTCTGCTGACCTTGGATATCTCTATGCTCCTTCTATCCGGCCCGGGTCTCTTCCTCTCCTCCACGCTGAAAGGGGCCATGCTGTATCTGTATCTCACTATGGCTCTGTCCGGTTCCTCCAAGTGTTTTGGATGGACTTCCCTCGGCCCGTAAACCGCCGCGACCACCTTATTCTTACCCATCTCTAAGTAGCAGGAACCGTCGGCCCTCTTTAGAACTCCGGCCTCTATCTTGATCGGCCTGAGCTCTTCGAAACCCCTTCCGTCTAACCTTTTCCCATCGACTATTAACTTGATCTCCTCCATACAATCACCCTTGATCTTCGGAAACTTCCTTCTCCTCCGGCTTTTCGAGTCCCATCTCGACCTTCCTCTTCTTAACGAACTCGGTGATTCTGTCCGTCAATCCTTCCGTATGCGCCTCCTGCTCTATTATGTATATGGCCTCCTCCGCGATCGAAACCTTCCTCCTATCCCCGTTGAGCCATATAAGTCCGTTCTGACCGACTATTATCTGAACATCCAATTCGGATTTGAGGAGTTTTATCATGCTACCCTTCTTCCCTATAACCCTCGGAACCCTCGTCGGATTTATCGCGACTATCCTTCCCACCCTTATAGGCCTGCAGAGCTTGTCCTTCATCGTGAGAGTAACCTTCATCTTCGGATCTATATTCATTACCTTGGCTATTATGGCATCTCCGATGTCCAGAACGTCGTTCGGCTTTCTGTTAGGTTTCATCGCCGGATTTTCAAGAACGGGCAGGAAAGCTATGTATGGGGAGTTTATGTCGACTATCCACCCGTTGGCGGTCACCTCCCTTACTATCCCTATCACCGTATCTCCTACGGAAGGGATGTATCTTCCCTTCAGCGGGATTATCCTCACTCCCGTGTCGGTTTTGTCGAGCAGGCCAAGAACCCTCGCATACACCTTATTCCCTTCGACGTAAGTTCCCGGACCTGCTGTTTTGGGATTCGTAGAAACTAAATCTCCCGGTAAAACTATCTTCCTGCTTATCATAGCTGTATCCTCCTAAGGATTTTGGTTAAAGCCTCACCCTTCGCAACCTTTCCCAGAAGATCCATAAGATCGCCGTGCATTCCGGCGGGAATCCTCATGACGCATATCCAGCTACCGTCCCTCTGCCACTCCTCTTTCGTTACGTTTCCGAAAGAATATAAAGCGGATACAGCTTTTCCTGCGTATTCCGGTGGAATCTTTATTGCAATCTCTATCTCCTCGAACCTCAGCGGGAGTATCGGCTTAAGAGCCTTGACTATATCTTTGATTTGAGCCTCGACCGACTTGAATATGTCTATGTGAACCTTCGCCTCCTCCAACGCCCTCTCTATCCTCGCCGGCGGGTGAGGTGCTCCGGTTCTCGGATCCACCGCGTTCCTCCTTATGAACTCCACTATCTGCCTTCTCTTCTGTTCGAGCATCTCCTTCCTCTGCTCGGCGGTTATCTGCACCTCCCCTTCGATTATTATCGTCCTGACTATCTTTCGGATGTCCGTAGTTCCGAAGACCTTCTGAAGCTCCTCCTTCGAAACTCTCTCCCCCTTCCTCGCGTCCTTGAAGACCTCCTCTATCGCCAGCAATTGCTCGAAATCTACCTCCTTTCCCTCCTTCAAGTCCCTCGCCAAATAAGGATCGACCAAAACCTCGAATACCTCTCCAGCCTTCCTAAGCCTTGCGATCACTGCCTTCTCTAAGGAGACCATTGTTAATCCCTCCTTCACTTCTTGAGCTCTTCTTTAATCACTTCGTTCGCCTTCTCCACGTAGGGCTTGATCTCCTCAATGCTCAGGGATTTGAAAAGCCTGTCTTCAACCCTAACCAAACCCACCTCCACACCTTCCGGCGTTAGTTCGCTCTCTATCGCCTTTCCCAAAGCTATCATCGCCTTGACTATTGCATCATCCAAGCTCATGTTCTCGTCGTATTCCTTTTCGAAGAACTCCATCACGATGTTCCTTCCCGCTCCTATTGCCGTCGCTTTGTATTCCAGCAGAGCACCGCTCGGATCCGTCTCATACAGACGGGGCTTTTCGTCGACTCCGGCGATCAGCAGAGAAACTCCGAAAGGCCTTACCCCCCCGAACTGCGTGAACTGTTGCTTGAAGTCGCATATCCTCCTCGCGAGCTCTTTAACGCTTATAGGCTCGTCGTATGTGAGTCTGTTTATCTGAGCCTCGATTCTCGCCCTCTCGACGAGCACCCTCGCATCCGCTACCAATCCAGAGGTTGCCGCGCAGATGTGGTCGTCTATCTTGTATATCTTCTCTATCGTGTCCGGTTCGAGCAACCTGCTCGCAACCCTCCTGTCCGCAACCAACACAACTCCTTCCTTCGTCTTCACCCCTATTGCCGTTGCTCCTCTTTTCACAGCCTCCCTCGCGTATTCGACTTGAAACAGCCTTCCGTCCGGACTGAATACCGTTATCGCCCGGTCATATCCCATCTGAGGCAGATGCATCTCTTAACACCTCCAGATACTTCTTTCTACACTTTTTAATTGTTCCGCTGACTCCCAATATCTTCGGAATTACTCGGATTTCTCCCACTCTGCTTATTAGCGTTAACGCTACCTTGACTTTCTTCAAGGCCTCTCTATTGCACCTCACTATTCCCCTCCTCCCGTCGAACATCTCAAGCCTTATGTCGCAGTGGGCCGAGCCGATCTCTCCGAAGAGGCTCAGCATTGAATTCCAGAGGGCGGATAAAAATTCTCCGCCGTCCACTACACCCTCGCAGATGAGCTCGAATGCTACGTATCTCTTCTTCCTCTTCAAAGCCGGAGGAAGTCCCTTCATGCTACCACTTCGAAAGGATTACGGATAAAACGAATATCAGCAGTATTAAAACGAAGAGGACGAGCAGAGCGAGTTTCGCGATTTTATCGACCCTCCTCTTCTCCTCCGCAGTCACGAACTCCACTTCTATCTCCTTCTTGCACGGCTTGAACCTGTCTCCGGCGAATCTCACTTCGATTTTCCTCCTGCCCGTGACGTTCGAAGAATACCTGAATT
>Ga0256833_1001544_pt1 | contig 16851 bp, 9 predicted proteins | sample 356284metaG_FD_190535 | JGI IMG/M metagenome (GOLD analysis project Ga0256833, IMG submission 190535) | Hydrothermal vent microbial communities from Mid Atlantic Ridge, Atlantic Ocean - 356-284 | ecosystem: Environmental > Aquatic > Marine > Hydrothermal vents | place: Atlantic Ocean: Mid...
ATTGGTACCACTTCAGTTCACAAAGAGTCGGTTGTTCCGACTTTAATAATAAAAAAATCACTACTTTTGCAATGCAAAACAAATATTTTAAAATGAAAACATTCTTAATTTTAATATCTTTTTTCTTTCTTTCAAATATCTATGCTCAGATTGAGAAACAAAATCCTCAAATCAATAAAATTGATGTCTTGCATTATGAGTTTAATATAGATTTGAATGATTCAACAAATGTAATTTACGGATATGCCAAAATTAAAATAGTATTTCTTAAAGATGCCAAAGAAATCTTTCTTGATTTAAAAAACAAAACAGGAAAAAAAGGTATGAAAGTCATATTTACCGAAGCAAATAAATATGAATTGGAGTATAAACAAACGAAAAATAAATTATATATATTTGAAAATTATTGGAAGAAAGGAGATACTGTTGATTTTAGTATTTCTTATGAAGGAATTCCGGAAGACGGCTTGATTATTTCCAAAAACAAATATGGTAAAAGAACTTTTTTCGGTGACAATTGGCCAAACAGAGCACACAACTGGTTGCCTGTGATAGATCATCCATCCGATAAAGCAAGTGTTGACTGGTTCATAACAGCTCCAAATCATTATCAGGTGGTAGCTAATGGTAAGTTGATAGAATCATTAAAAATAGATGGTTATAAAACAAAATACCATTTTAGCACAAAAAATATTCCTTTGGCAACAAAAGTTATGGTCATAGGGCTTGCGGATTTTGATATAAAATATTATGGAAATGTGAATTGCATTCCAGTTTACTCCATGACTTTTTCTCCAACACCAAAGTATGGTACTGATGATTATCTACCTTCAATGGAAATATTAAAATACTATATTAATTCATTCGGTCAATATTCGTATTTGAAACTTGCCAATGTGCAATCAAAAACCCGCTATGGAGGGATGGAGAATGCCGGAAATATTTTTTACTATGAAGAATCAGTCAACGGAAAACATAAAGTTGAACCCTTAATAGCTCACGAGATTGCTCATCAATGGTTTGGAAATAGTGTTACGGAAAAAAACTGGCATCATATATGGCTTAGCGAGGGATTTGCTACTTATCTTACCGATTTGTATCTGGAGCATAAATACGGTAAAGAAAAATTGAAACAGAGGATGAAAATGGAAAGAGATAAGGTTCTAAGATACAATTCAGTAACATCAAAACCTGTAATTGACACTACCGTGAAAAATTGGAACAAATTACTTAATCCCAATTCTTATGAGAAAGGAGCTTGGTTTTTGCACATGTTAAGAAATAAAATAGGAGATAATAGTTTTTTCACCACACTTCATACTTATTACACGAAATTTCGTAATTCCAATGCTTTAACCGGTGATTTCCGTCAAATTGCCGAAACGATATCGGGAATGGACTTAAAAGCATTTTTTCATCAATGGTTATATAAACCCGGATTTCCTGATTTGGACATCAAGTGGCATCAATCCAAAGAAAAATTATACCTGACAATTAAACAAAATTCAAAACAATTTGATTTTAATCTCCCCATTGAAATAATGTATAAAAACGGAAACAATAAATACACAAGTATAAATGTAAAATGCCAAAATGAAACATTTGTTATACCTGTTTCTTATAAAAATTCACAAGAAATTTCAAATATAATCTTAGACCCTAATGTTAAATTGCTTTTTAAAGGAAATATCCGCAGGGCAAAAACCAAATTCTCAGGCATTCCTGTAATTCAAGGAGGAGATCTGCTTAAAAAGGGAGATTTGTTATTTCAGGATTTGGATTGCGGTGCTCTATGTGATGCGATAGAAAGTGTAACTACAGGAATTAATAATGCTCATCTTTCTCATGTCGGCATAGTTACCGATATCACAAATGAAAACAAAGTGTTGATTACCGAAGCAATTGGAGGTAAAGTAAAACAAACCGGATTGGATGATTTTTTAGCAAGAAGCAAAGATTTATGTGGTAGGCCCAAAGTGATTGTTGGCCGAGTCAAAGATTCGCTGATTATTCAAAATGCCATTTCTTCATTAAAAAAATATACCGGTAAAAAATATGACGATGTTTTTAACATAGACAACGACAGCTATTATTGTTCCGAATTAGTATATTTTACTTTTGAAAACAACACCGGTCAAAAGCTGTTTTCACTGTTGCCAATGACCTTTAAAGACAAAAAAACAGGTAAATATTTTAAATCTTGGGTAGAATATTTTAAAGATTATAAAGTTGAAATTCCGGAAGGACAACCTGGAATTAATCCGGGAAGCATATCAAGGTCGGACAAAATTCAAATTTTATATAAATACGGCAACCCGGAAGGCTGGTAATAGTTATCGTGAACTCATACAATATTATACACTTGTTACGGTACAAGTCATCTTTTTTCTTTAAAAAAATCTTTTAACAACATTGAACTTTCTTCTCCCATTATTCCAAATTCAAGATTGGTTTTGGGATGCAACACGGATTTACCATATTTCATAAAACCGTTTTTTTCGTCCTCAGCCGCATAGACTATTTTACCTATTTTAGACCAATTCAATGCTGAGGCACACATCATACAGGGTTCCAAAGTAATATAAATAGTACAATTTTCAAGATATTTACTCCCGAGATAATTAGTTGCAGATGTGATTGCCAACATTTCAGCATGAGCTGTAGGATCATTCAAAGTCTCAACTTGATTATGCGCCCTGGCAATTATAATATTATTTGAAACAATCACTGCCCCTACAGGAACTTCCCCTTCTTCCATCGCCCGTTGAGCTTCTTTAAAAGCTTCATTCATAAAAAACTTATCTCCCAGTATATTCATAATTCATTTGTTTTTACAAAATTACTATTTAATTCCGAATAATAATTTACTTGAAAATTTTTTCTAATAAAAATCTTCGACTTATCTTTGCATATGGAAAAAAGTAATAAGATTTTATCGGTAAAGGAAAAACTGACATTTGATGATGTTTTGTTAGTTCCAACATATTCTGATGTCCTGCCAAGGGAAGTTGACACCTCAACAATGTTTACAAGAAATATACGATTGAATATCCCTATTGTTTCTGCTGCAATGGATACTGTAACTGAATATCGCCTTGCTATTGCATTGGCAAAAGAAGGAGGAATCGGTATTATTCATAAAAATATGACAATTGATGAACAAGCAGAACAAGTACGCAAGGTAAAAAGATCCGAAAGCGGAATGATAATCGATCCTGTTACTCTCGGTCTTAATGCTAAAATAGGTGATGCCCAAAAATTAATGAAATTACATTCTATAGGTGGTATTCCCGTTATAGACGACAAAGGTAAATTGGCAGGTATTATCACAAACAGAGACCTTAGATTTCAGGAAAACAATAACAGACCTGTTGTAGATGTGATGACGAAGGAAAATCTTATCACGGCACCTATTGGAACAAGCCTGGATGAAGCAAAATATATTCTACAAAAATATAGAATCGAAAAACTACCGGTAGTAGATGAAAATAAAAACCTGGTAGGTCTCATTACATATAAAGATATACTAAAAATTAAAAATTATCCTAATTCTGCAAAAGACAACTATGGCCGTCTTTTAGTTGGAGCTGCTGTCGGCATTGCAACAAATACAATGGAAAGAATAGAAGCTCTTATCAATGTAGGAGTAGATGCTTTGATAGTAGATACTGCTCATGGACATTCAAAAGGCGTTCTGGAAACTATTAAAGAAATAAAAAAGTTACATCCGGATATAGATGTTATAGGAGGTAATATTGCAACCGGTAAAGCTGCAAAAGCATTGATGGAAGCAGGAGTTGATGGGGTAAAAGTAGGAGTTGGCCCAGGAAGTATTTGTACTACCAGAATTGTAGCTGGTGTTGGAGTACCTCAATTATCTGCAATCATGGATGCAGCTCATGCATTGCAAGGTACGGGAATACCCGTTATTGCCGACGGTGGCATTAGATTTACAGGAGATATTGCAAAAGCTATTGCCGCCGGAGCCAGTAGTATCATGGCCGGTTCCCTCTTTGCAGGAGTAGAAGAAGCCCCTGGCGAAACTATAATTTTCAAAGGAAGAAAATTTAAAATATACCGTGGTATGGGATCAATAAGTGCAATGGAAAAAGGATCAAAAGACAGATATTTTCAAGATATGGAAGATGATATCAAAAAATTGGTTCCTGAAGGTATAGAAGGAAGAATCCCTTATAAAGGTACATTGTCGGAAGTAATGATTCAATATATTGGTGGACTGAGATCGGGAATGGGATATACCGGCTCCAAAACTATTGAAGATTTGAAAAAAGCAGAATTTGTGAAAATTACCCATTCGGGAATTATTGAAAGTCATCCACACGATATAGCCATAACAAAAGAGTCTCCCAATTATAGTTTAGGACAATAAATAAATCCCGTAATATGAAAATAGCTACTTTTAATGCAAATGGAATAAGAGCTGCAGCAAAAAAAGGATTCTGGCAATGGGTTCTTGAAAAAAATATTGATATACTAGGTATTCAGGAAACTAAAATTCAACAAAATCAAATCAATCCCGCTGAATATGAAAAAATCGGTTATCATAACTATTGGGACTTTGCAGAGAAAAAAGGATATAGCGGAGTGGCAACTTTTTCCAAAATAAAACCGGTTTTTGTTGAAAATGGAATGGGAATGGAAATATATGACAGAGAAGGCCGGGTATTGAGAACGGATTTTGATAATTTCACTTTGATTAATGTGTATATTCCTTCAGGTACCAGCGGAGAACACAGACACGAATTTAAAATGAGATTCCTTCATGATTTTCAAGAATACATTAATGAAATCAAAAAACATCAAGAAAATATTATCGTCTTAGGTGATTATAATATAGTACACCAAAGGATAGATATTCACAATCCCGACAGAAAAGATAATCCTTCTGGCTATAGACCCGATGAAAGAGCATGGCTTGACAAATGGTTTCATTCCGGCTTTTATGATGCTTTTAGATTGATATATCCTGAAAAACAAGAATTTAGTTGGTGGAGTTACAGAGCAGGAGCAAGACCCCGAAATAAAGGATGGAGAATTGACTATATCAGTGTTTCCAATGAGTTGAAAGATAAAATAATCGATGTTATACCGTACAAAGATCCGGTTTTTTCCGACCATTGTCCCGTAGTAATGGAAATTAAGATTTAAAGTTAAAAGTAAAAAGATAAAAGGTATTTAATTATTAATAGGGGGTGATTTTATATTTTGACTTAAGATTAATCACAATTAGGATTAAAAATAACAAATTTAAACAGATGAAAATACTGATTACGGATAATGTTCATCAATTATTACCACAAAAGCTAAAAGAGAGAGGGTTTGATGTGACATATCTACCTGAAATAAAATGGGATGAAGTTTATGATATTATTGAAGACTATTGCGCAATTGTCATCAATACCAAAACAAAAATGAACAAACAAATTCTTGATAAAGCAAAAAATTTAAAATTAATTGTCAGACTTGGCTCGGGATTGGATATTATTGATCTTGATTATGCCCGAAAAAAAAATATCACTGTAGTAAGAACACCGGAAGGCAATAGAAATGCCGTTGCCGAACATGCAATGGGATTGCTCTTGTCTTTATTAAATAATATAGTGATTAGCAACAATGAAGTAAAAAAATTTCAATGGAACAGAGAGAAAAACAGAGGAATAGAATTAGAAGGTAAAACAATAGGAATTATAGGTTTTGGCAATACAGGAAGCTGTTTTGCAGAAAAATTAAAGAGTTTTGGTATTAAAATTTTGGTTTTTGATAAATATAAGCAGCGTTTTGATGATAAGTTCCGTTATGTAATAAAATCAACAATGAATCAATTGTGGGAAGAATGCGATATTGTTAGTTTTCATATCCCACTGACAGAAGAAACTAAGTACCTTGTCGATAAAAATTTTATCAATAAGTTTAAAAAAAATATTTATTTGATAAATACTTCAAGAGGGAAAATAATAAATACAAAGGATTTGATTAATGAATTGGAATCCGGAAAGATCAGAGGAGCAGCATTAGACGTTTTGGAAAATGAGAAACCTTGGATTTACAATGATGAAGAAAAAGTTTTGTACAAAAAAATGTTTTCAATGGAAAATGTTATTGTTACTCCTCATATTGCCGGATGGACTTCAGAATCCAAAGAGAAAATTGCGAAATTCTCTTATGATAAAATTATAAAAAATTGTATTTTATAATCTATTGAAATAATAGTTTTTAGATATCATTATTATAAAACGATAAATTTTCCATGGTATTTTTTGAATAAAAATTGATGTTTGCTTAAAAATTTTTGGTAAACTATTATAAATTAATATAAAAAAATTGATTAATATTGTGCGCTTTTTAATATAGATAACTACTTGGATAGTGTATTTAAATGTAAAAATTTAATATATTTTATCCAAAATTATTACACATATATTGATATAAAAATAATAATAACTCTTTAACCGGAGTATTAAATAAATTACATGGAACTGCTCAGCTAGAGTGCTTTTGAGATGAAAATTCTCTATTTTCATCCAAAATGATTCTTACTGAATAGTTATAATTACATTAATAATAAACTTGGTGATATGAAGAAAAGTTTTACACTAATTTTAGCTTTTATTTTTTTTGGAATCCTTTCTATCTCGGCGCAAGCCAGTCTTGAAGGAAGCGTTGTAGATAAAGATACAGGAACTCCACTTGAATTTGCTTATATCAAATTATTTAAGGGAAAAACATTGATGACAGGTACTCAATGTGATTTGGACGGTAATTTTTTAATTACAAACATTGATCCGGGTACTTATGATATTGAAGCAAGTTATCTCGGATACACATCGGAGAAAAAGACCGGTGTAGTAATGAAAGCAGGTAAAGTCTTAAGGTTAAAATTCGAATTATCAGTTGAAGGGAAAGTTCTTAAGACAGTAGTTATTACTGAATATAAAGCCCCTCTTATAGATATTGATAATACTACAACCGGCGGAACTGTAACTGCTGAAAAAATCCAGAACCTGCCTACTAAAGATGTTACGGCAATAGCCGCCACTACAGCAGGTGTTTCAACTGTGGACGGTGGCTCTGTTTCCATCAGGGGAGGAAGGACCAATGCTACCGCATATTATGTGGATGGAATACGGGTTATAGGTCTCGTGCCACAATCCGAAATTGAGCAAATGCAGGTTATCACCGGAGGCCTTGAAGCAAAATACGGAGATGCAACCGGAGGATTGATATCTATTACTACTAAAGGACCTTCACAAAGATTTTCAGGTGGCGCAGAATTGGAAACTTCTCAATATCTGGATCCTTACGGTTATAATCTTGCAAGTGGATATTTATCAGGACCTATCCTTAAAAAAAACGGACGAACCGTATTGGGATTTAGATTATCAGGCCAATTCAAATATTTAAAAGATGATGACCCTTCAGCAGTCGGTTGGTATAGAATGCCTGAATCGGTAATTTCGGAATTGGAACAAAAACCGATTGTGAAATATAAAAAAACCATTGTACCTTCAGGATTATTTTTGACCAATGAAGATATTGGGGGTAAATTGAAAGCTGCTCCAAATGAAGACAATACTTCAATGGATCTCAACGGAAAAATAGATACCCGTTTTTCAAAAAATATAGACCTTTCTCTTTCAGGTTCTTATAATAAAGGAAAAAACAGATTTACTCCCGGTACTGCCTGGAGCTTATTAAATTATACCAATAACCCGTATTTTAATTCTTCAAGATACAGATTTAATCTTAGATTAAGACATAGAATAGGTAAACAAGGATATAATGTAAGCAATACCGATTCTGAAAAAAAATCCGGAATAATGCTGAGAAATGCATATTATACAATCAGAGGAGGTTATGAAAAATATCAAGGTGGCACTCATGATTTCAGACACGAAGATAATTTTTCAAGATACGGATATTTTGGAAGTCAACAAATGACTTTGATTCCCGTAATCAACGTTGTGGATACAGCTACATGGCATGGAAAATGCGTTTGGATCAACGGTCAATGTTGGGATTTTGTTGGCTACAATCAACAGTTTTCACCCTTCCAGACCAATGATCAAATAAATCCGGCATTATCAAAATACAATGACATAAATGGAAGATTAAATACTAACTATAATGTTATTTGGGATGATATTTATTCAAATGTAGGACAAGTTTACAACAGATCCAGCAAAAATGAAAGTGAAAGATATAGTGTAAATATCTCCACCGGTTTTGATATTTTACCTAACGGTAGTAAAAAAGGAAGACATAGTATTGAAATTGGATTTACCGGAGAGATGAGAGTAAACAGATATTGGAATATAGCTCCCTTGGCTTTATGGGAACTGGCTAGAGAGCAACAAAACATCTGGATTGTCGGAGTGGATACCACTGATATAATTGGAACTTTGAATGAAACAATTTTTGGAGATACTTATCAATTTAATAAATACAATACAAAGTTAAATAGAAATGAAGATTCACGCTTTTATAAAAAAGTAAGAGAATTTTTAGGGAAAAATGAACACGATTATGTAAATGTAGACGGAGAATTGGGACCGGATGATCTTAAAATTGATATGTTTTCAGGTAAGGAGATCAATGACAAAGGTTTATTGTACTACTATGGATATGATTACTTAGGAAACAAACTTGATAAAAATGTTACCTTCAAAGATTTTTTCTCAGGACAGGGAAGACAGGATTTTTGGTCACCAGCTTACAATCCTTTATATGGAGGACTTTATATTCAGGATAAGTTTTCTTTCAAAGATATTATAATGAGAATTGGAGCAAGGGTTGATTATTTTGATGCAAACACAAAAGTACTAAAAGATCCTTATTCATTGTATGAAATTGAAAATGCCAAAGATTTTTATGCAGGTCACCCGGAAAAAATCAAACCTGAATCCGTAGGTGACGATTACAAAGTTTATGTTATCGAAGAAGGGTCAGACAAAGTGATTGGTTACAGAAAAGGAGATCAATGGTATCAACCAAACGGTACCGCCACGTCCGGAAGCCGTATTTTTAAAGGTGGATTGGTGACTCCTTATTACAAAGAGAGAGTAGACAGTTTGAGAAATATTCAAAGCAAATATTTCAATCCTGATATTTCTTTTGAAGATTATACACCGCAAATAAATTTTATGCCCAGGATAGCTTTCTCATTTCCTATTTCCAAAAATGCAGGTTTCTTCGCACATTATGATGTATTGGTACAAAGACCTTCTGCAGGAAATGTTATAATGACACCTATTCAGTATTATTATTTTGAGTCTACCAATAATGCAACATATAACAACCCTAATCTAAAACCCGAAAAAACAATAGATTATGAAGTCGGTTTTCAACAAAAACTAACCAATAACTCTGCACTTAAAATTCAGGCATATTATAGGGAACAACGGGATATGATCAGAATCAGACCATATATTTTTGTACCGAGTATTTCAAAATACAATAGTTATGGCAACCTGGATTATGGTACTGTTAAAGGATTTTCATTCACCTATGATTTCAGAAGAAAAGGAAATCTTGAATTTCAATTGGCTTACACATTACAATTTGCTTTTGGAACCGGTTCGGATGCTAATTCAGCTGCCGGCTTAAGTAACAGAGGTATTATCAGAAATCTTTATCCCACCAATACAGATGAAAGACATAGACTTTCTGCTGTGATTGATTACAGGTATTTTTCAGGAAAACTTTACAACGGTCCTGAGTTATTCGGATATAGAATTTTTGAAAATACCGGTGTTAATATTCAAACAAATGCAGTTTCGGGAAGACCTTATACCAAATCTTCACAACCGACAGCTTTTGGAGGCTCCGGTTATATTGGTGCTATAAACGGTGCCAGAAAGCCATGGTATTTTGAGGTTAGTTTAAAGGCTGATAAATCATTTAAAATAATGAATAAACTCAGAGCAAATGTATATTTAAGAATTGAAAACCTTCTTAATACTAAAAATGTTCTTGGTGTTTATAGCTACACAGGAGATCCGGCTGATGATGGATATCTACTATCACAATTCGGACAAAACAGAATAAGTAAAATTATAGATCAAGGAAAACCGTTAGAGAGTTTTTATGATATGTATAGCTGGAGAATGCTCGCACCCGGTCATTATTCTAGACCGAGAAGAATATATTTGGGATTGATGTTCAATTTATAATAAAATATTGATCATTTAATGAACCATTAATTATAGAAATTTTATAATCTAATCGATAAAAAATGAAAAATTTAATATTAACATTTATAGCGATATTTATATGGCAAGTTGCATTTGCGCATATTTATGATCCGAAAAATAAAAAACATAGAAAAAAAGAGGTTTCAACACAGATTTCCCTCAGAGAAACCTGTGATCAGCCCACTGACAAATTTTATCAAAATATCAATAATGTCAGAGCTATTTTAACCAATGGCGGAGATGTTTGGACAGAGAATTCCAAGGGAAGATATATAATTCCCAAAAAAGAAAATTCTGAAGAAGAAGTATCTTCATTATATTCAGGCGCCGTATGGATTGGAGGAGTTGACCCTGCAGGTAACCTTAAACTTGCTGCATCCGACTATAGAAATGCTTCCGAATATGATTTTTATGCAGGACCGCTGGATGTAAACGGTGCTACCGAAAAAGAAGTTTGCGACCGTTGGGATACACATTTCAAAGTATTGGGAAGTGAAATAGACAAACATAAAATAGCTTATGAAAAAGCTCTAAAAACAGGCGAACAATTGGATTGTGATTCTATTCCAGATGGAGTAAAATATTGGCCGGCAAAAGGGAATCCGTATTTCTATGAAAAATATGGTTTCAAATTGCCCCCTAATCATGATTTAGCTCCGTTTTTTGATCAAAATGAAGATACTCAATATGATCCTTGTGACGGAGATTATCCGATTATCCATATTGAAGCACCTGAAGGGAGAGGAGAATGTCCTCCGGGAGTATATGCAGATGAAATGTTTTTTTGGGTTTATAATGATGCGGGTGGACCCCACAAAAAATCCCAAGGTTCTCCGATTCAAATGGAAGTACAGGTAGAAGCATTTGCCTGGGCAACAAATGATGAGGTAAATGATATGACATTTCAAAGATATAAATTGATAAATAAAGCTATTACGGATATCCGTGATTGTTATTTTGCATGGTGGGTGGATCCGGATTTGGGTTGTTATCTTGATGATTACATTGGTTGTGTACCACCGCCCGTAAATTTGATGTATGTTTATAATATGGATGCTCTTGACGGATCGGATGGTTGTTCATGTGACAGAGGTGTAAATACTTATTGCGACAGAATACCTATTATTGGTGTGGATTATTTCCGTGGACCTTTAGCGCATTTCAATTATCAAATAGATTCCATTTTCAGTGATGACAGTACTCATACTTTTATTAGACTGGATACGACATTAGTACCTATTGCCGTTAATCAAACCGGAGATACTACATTGGAATTAGGTATGACATCCTTTATTTATTTTAATGGTAGCGGGGAAGCTCCGGAAGGCACAAAAGATCCTCAAACAGCTAAAGAATATTATAGATATCTGACAGGATACTGGAGAGATGGAACAAAAATAACAAGAGGAGGTTCGGGATATAGTACTGAAAGTGAGGACACGGTAAAATATGTTTTTCCTGATGCTCCTAATGATCCTAACGGGTGGAGTATGGCTAAAGAGGGATTACCATTTGCTGATAGAAGAACCGTTCAGGCAACAGGACCTTTTGTATTGAAACCCGGAGATGTAAATGAACTTATTATAGGTGTTCCATGGGTTCCTAATCAGGTATATCCCAAACCACCTTTGGATGAATTATTGGTTGCAGATGAATTGGCTCAAGCATTATTTGACAATTGCTTTGAATTGCAAGACGGACCGGATGCACCTGATATCGATATAGTGGAACTTGACAAACAATTGGTTTTAATATTGTCAAATGACTCTATTACTTCCAACAATCCTCATGAAGACTTTACTGAAATCGGCTTGAAAATAGATAAGAAAAATACCGATGACTATTATTACAAATTTGAAGGATATCAGGTTTATCAATTATACAATGGAGATGTATCCGCTCAGGAATTGGATGATTTTGATAAAGCAAGACTTGTTTTTCAAACCGATATTAAAAATGGTATAAGTATTTTGTATAACTGGAAACAGATTGAAAATCCAAGTATTAACGGATCCGGAGAAAAAATCTTTATCCCTGTCAAGAAAGTTGCAGGATTAAATCAAGGATTAAAACATGTTGTTAATATTACCGAAGATCAATTTGCACCGGAAAATAAAGACTTGATAAATCACAAAGCATATTACTATATGGTTATTGCTTATGAAACTAACAACTGGAAAGAATTTGATCCTGCCAACGGAACAGGACAACGCGAGCCCTACTTCCCAGGCAGAAGGAATGTGAAGATATACAAAGGTGTACCAAGACCTATTGCTTATACAAAATTGAATGTGGCACCGGGAGAAGGACCCGAAATCACCAGAATTGAAGGAATTGGTGTTGGAAATAATTTTGTTGATATAACGGAAGATGCGGAAAATGATATCCTTGCAAATAACATTACCGATAACTTGGTATATGCTGAAGGTAAAGGACCTTTTAAAGTAGAAGTTTTCAACCCGTTTGAAATCAAAGATAAACAATATAAGATAGAATTATTTGATGATAACATGGATGATGATGTATTGGATGAAACGGCTTATTGGTTATTGACAGATTTGGAAACAGGTAAAACATATAGATCAGATACTTTAATTAACAGCTACAATCAACAAGTTATTTATGGAGATGGATTTTCTGTAACTATTGCACAAGCTGATGAAGTATTTTCCAATACGGATGATAATAACGGAATAATCGGTAGCAATACCGAATATACCGATCCGGAAGGAGTTAATTGGATGATTTTTATCGGTGATGATAGTGGTGTTACTATGAATAGATTCGACCAAGATGCAAATGAATTAAAAACATGGGATATAACAAATTATGTAAAAACCGGAAAAGACGAAAGGGATGAAGATTTGGATCCTAAAAATGCATTGAAAAAACAAATGTCCGAAGCACCTTTTGTACCGTTTATGATAACGGAATATGCTCCCAATAATCTGGAATTTTATGTGTCTCCTGCAGCCAGGAATTACATGCAAAAACTTAGAAACAGTTGTTTTATCGGTGGTAATTGCATGCAAGAGACATTAAATAATGTTGATATCGTTTTTACTTCGGATAAAAGCAAATGGAGCAGATGTGTAGTAGTGGAAGAATCATATAGCGCATTATATGAAAACGTAGTTGGAGAGATAGAAGGCTTGGTAGGACCTGAAGGAGATGCAGAACAGTTCCAACTTCGACAAGCACCTTCCGTTGGGAAAGATGATAATGACGGAGACGGATTGCCGGATCCTGATGGAGACGGTATTGGAATGGGATGGTTCCCCGGATATGCCATAGATGTTGAAACAGGTGAAAGATTAAATATTTTCTTTGGAGAAGCATCTATATATGGTGGAACAGAAGCTATAGATACCCTTTTCAGAAATGGAAAAGCTACTGGTAGAGATATGATGTTTAATCCATCTGATGATCCTTTCTTAAAATTTCCGGGAGAAGAAAGTGATCTCTTACCGGTACTAGCCTGGAATTTTGCATTTGGTGGTATGCACATGGTATATGTTACAAATACAAGGTACAATGAATGTGCGGATCTTAGAACCGCTTTTGCTGAAGCTGATTACAAAAAAGCAAAAAAAGGACTAAAAACAATAACCTGGTCTACATTGATGATGTCATCTTTTGATTCTACATCGGTATTGTTACCATATAGTGAAGGTTTGATCCCTAATGACGTGAAAATAAAAATAAGAATTAACAATCCTTATCAAGTACCAAGTGATGATTATGCTTTCCTAAAAAAAGACAGAAAAGGCTATGGTACTTATTTGTTTGATTTTACGGGTAAAACTCCCGGAAGCGTCGAAGATTTGGAAAAAGACAATCCGTTGAATGAGGTAAATGTTGTTCCTAATCCTTATTATGCATATTCGGAATATGAAACTTCTCAATTTAACAAACAAGTTAAAATCACGAATTTACCCGGTAAGTGTACAGTAACTATTTACTCCATTGACGGTAAATTCATCAGAGAATACAAAAGAGATGAGAGAGGTATAGATTACAGAGCAAACGGTAGAAGTAACCCGGCAAATGCGCATGGTCAATTATATCCGGATCTCGTTTGGGATTTGAAAAACCATAAAGGTATTCCGGTTGCAAGTGGTGTTTATTTAATTCATATTGCTTCTGATGACCTCAAAGCCGAAAGGACTATAAAATGGTTTGGAGTCAATAGAGAATTTGATCCGACAGGATTGTAATTTGTGAAGTATAAAAATTAATGATTTTTAATAAGAAAATTTTAAATGATGAAAAAAATAAAAATATATCTTATACTTTTAGCTTTAATTGGCAGTACTTTTTCTTATGCAGGTAATCCTGACAGACAGGGAGAAGCAGGCGCCAATGAATTATTGTTCAATCCATGGGCAAGCAGTGCTGCACTGCATGGGCTGAATACTTCTTCTATTCTAGGAGTAGCAGCTATGCGATTGAATGTCGCCGGTATTTCAAGAGGATATGATAAAGCGATGGTAGCATTGAGCAATACCAGACTTTACGAAGGTTCCGACCTGCAATTCAACTCTTTGGGAATTACGGTTAGAATGGGAAAATCAGGTGCTTTGGGAGTTTCTCTGGCAGCACTTGATTTTGGTGATATTAATATAACAACTGAAAATGCTCCGGAAGGAACAGGTGGAACTTATTCGCCTTCATTTTATCACCTTGGAGTTGGATATTCATATACCTATGCAAAAAAGATTTCAGTTGGTGCTTTACTCAGACTTATCGGCGAATCCACCAATGATATATCAGCCTTTGGAGCCGCTATTGATGCAGGAGTACAATATGTATCCGGAGACAGAGACAATTTCAAACTGGGTATTGCCTTGAGGAATATTGGAACTCCTATGAAATTTGGAGGTTCAGCATTGAATTTCAGAGGTAAAAATCCTGCCGGTAATACTAGTTATGAATTAACATTTCAACATAGAGCAGCCGGTTTTGAATTACCATCTGCATTGAATATGGGGATATCCTATGATTATTATCTTTCAAATAACATGTACCTAAGAGGTATGACAAGCTATACTTCCAATGCGTTTTCACTTGATCAATTGGGTGCCGGTCTGGAATTTAATTTCAGAAATATACTTATTTTAAGAGGTTCTTATATGTATGAATTGGGACAAAGTTCTATTGAAGAAACCAATATCTATTCCGGTGTAGCGGGGGGTTTTTCTGTTAACGTTCCTTTATCCAAAAAGAATAAAAATAAACTTGCTTTGGATTATGCTTACAGGGCAACATATAGATTTAGAGGCTCACATAATTTTAGTGTTCGTATAATAATATAGTTTAACTTTACGTTTTACGGTATAATTTTTGATTTAATGTTTTTAAGGTTCGCCTTAAAAACATTAAATTTTTAGTGAGAACAGTTATAAAAACCTTTAAATAATATATATGGCAGGAATAAATTACATGACTAAAGAAGGATATGACAAACTTGTCAAACAACTTGAAAACCTGAAAATAAATGAAAGGCAAAGAGTTGCCAAAGCAATTGCAGAAGCAAGAGAGAAAGGGGATTTGTCAGAAAACGCAGAATACCATGCTGCTAAGGATGAACAGGGCATGCTTGAAATGAAAATAAATGAACTCGACAAACGATTGGCAAATGCAAGGATTTTAGATGAGAGTACGGTAGATACATCCAAAGTTTCTATTTTAACAAAAGTTACCATAAAAAACATAAAAAATAATTTTACGGTAACTTATAAACTCGTATCCGAATCGGAAGCAAATATCAAAGAAAAGAAAATATCCGTTGATTCTCCAATAGGTAAAGGGTTATTAGGTAAAAAACCCGGCGATATTACGGATATACAAACTCCGGGAGGATTGATGCAATTTGAAATAATCGAAATAACTATATAATTATGGCTTCAATATTTACTAAAATTATCAAAGGGGAAATACCTTCATACAAAGTAGCGGAAAATGATAAATTTTTTGCTTTTCTTGATATTTTCCCTTTAAAAAAAGGACATACTTTGGTAGTTCCTAAACAAGAAATCGACTATATTTTTGATCTTGATGATAATTTATTAAAAGAATATATCGCTTATGCTAAGAAAATAGCAAAAGCTATTGAAAAAACAATTCCTTGCAAGCGTGTGGGAATGTCGGTTATCGGTCTCGAAGTGCCTCATGCCCATATTCATCTTATTCCTTTGGACGATATTGGAGATATGAATTTTTCCAATGAGAAATTAAAATTTACAGAAGACGAATTCAAATCAATTGCAGAAAAAATAGCAGCAAATGTTTAGAATTTGATTAATATTCATAGCAACTAACCCGGTAAAAGCTTCAAAGGACAAAGGACAAAGTACAAAAAATACATTAATCTGCCGATTTAATGAAGTCAAGCTAATGTATGCTTTCAAATCCTAACTGCAATTATTGAAAAAAAATTCACCGGAGCATACTAATACATAATGTATCAAATGAGCACAAAGCAAGGAAAATATCAAATAGATATTACTTTTCCTTATCTTTCAAAAAAGGAAACTGTTTTCTATAATCCATAAGTTTATCTTTTGAAAACACAGCATTCACAATCCCTTCAATATTTCCCAATTCTGCCAACAAATTACCATCAAAATCATATATTGAA
>Ga0256833_1001545_pt1 | contig 16836 bp, 18 predicted proteins | sample 356284metaG_FD_190535 | JGI IMG/M metagenome (GOLD analysis project Ga0256833, IMG submission 190535) | Hydrothermal vent microbial communities from Mid Atlantic Ridge, Atlantic Ocean - 356-284 | ecosystem: Environmental > Aquatic > Marine > Hydrothermal vents | place: Atlantic Ocean: Mid...
CTTGCTTTATCTTTGCTGCAGGCTTAATTTACGCCGACCGTGCTGGTTTTACCCTTACTGGCCGACGCTTTAACCTAACCTGATCCGTGCTTTCAAGAACCCCGCGCCTCCTGAGGCGCAAGACTTAAGATAGCAAATAGATAGAAGACTGTCAACAGCGGCAGCTCGCTTCGAGAAAAAGATGGACCGGCTGACCTGCGGTTAAAGGTCGCCCGGTCCGGTGAGGCGAACCCTCAGGGATTGAGACGCATTGTTACTACGTCTTTGTCGCCATCGGCATTGGTGGTATAGCCGGTGAGGAGGACGCGGCCTTGGCTGTCGGGCAGGACTTCATAAGCGGCGTCGTCGCCGTGGCCGCCGTCCCAAACAAAGACGCCGTTATTGCCAAAGGTGGCGTCGCGGGCGCCGTTGGGTTTGAGTCGGAGTACGAAAAGGTCTTTGCTCGTGTGGTCTTGCACGTAGGTGACGCCGGCCACCAGGATACGGCCCAGAGCGTCCAGCGCGATAGAGTAGCCCACGTCGCTGCCCGAGGCCGTACCGCCCCCGACGCGGTCGATGACGACCCTGCCGCCGTCGCCAAAACCCGTGTCAAGGCTACCGTCTGGGTTCAGACGCAATACCACCAAGTCGAAGGTGCTGCCGGCGCTGGCGCCCATACCGTATCCGGTCACGAGGATCTTGCCGTTTTTGTCTACGGTAACCGAGTAGGCGCGGTCGTCTTGGTCGCTTGCCTCAACAATGCCGCCAAGCAAAAGAGGGTCGCCCCCGTTGAAGTTGCTATCAAGTTGTCCGCTGGCGCTAAGCTTGGCGACCAGGAGGCGGTAATGGGCGCCCTTGGAGGTGCCCACGGCTACATACCCGCCGCCGGGGGTGCGGGCTACGCTGTAAAAGGCGTCGAAGTCGCTATCGCCCCCAGCTTTGACTCCGTTGCCGCCAAAACTGGAATCCAGCCCGCTGCCGTCGGCCTTGGCGCGCGCCAGGTACGCCTGCGCGTCGCCACTGCTGCGGGCCGAGTATCCTGCGAAGGCGATCTTGCCGTCCTCGTCCTGCACGAGCGAGTAGGCGCGGTCGTTGCCGTTTCCTCCGGCGAGGCTGTCGAAGCTGGTCCAGCCGTCGCCGCCGCCAAAGCTGCCGTCGAAGCCGCCGTTGGCGTTAAGACGCGCCAGAAAAGCGTCATCACCGTGTGCGCCGGCGCTAGTATAGCCGCTTACCAGAATCTTCCCGCTGAGGGGATCTACGCGTACGGCTCTATCGAGGTCGTAGGATACGCCGCCGCTGATGGGCGAGAGGTTGGTTGTGCCAAAGCTGGCGTCTGGGGAGCCGTCGTCTTTGATTCTGGTGAGAACTAGACGCTGGCCGCTACCGTCGGTGGCTTCTGATAGCAGCAGTATCTTGCCGCCGGCGTCGAGCGCTAGAGAGTGCCCGATGTCGCTAGAGCCCTGGACTTGCAGCAGGTCTTGAAGGATACTGGCGCCATTGTCGCCAAAGCTGACGTCTAGACTGCCCGCGGGAGGCTTGACCCGTATACCGACGCCTATTTCGTGGCTGATGCCGCCGCTCGAAGCCTTCAGGCGAGCGGCGTAGGCGCCGATCTCTGCGCTGCTGCTGGCCGAGAAAGTCAGCGTAAAACTTTGCGAGTTGCCGCCACTGACGTTAACCATAGTAGGCGACATGCTTACGCCGTTAGGCCCGCCCTCGAGCTGGAGGTTGATGGTTCCTGAGAAGCCGTAGCTGGGCATGACGGTGAGGGTGAGCTGGGAGTTGCCGCCCTGCACCAGCACTACGCCATCCGGGTCAACGTCGAAGGAGAAATCGGGCGGGTGGCTGTTGGGGCACGCGGTCAGCGTCACCGCCATTGTTAATAGAAGGGCTGTAATGCGGATCTTCATATTACCTCCCTTAACAAACCCCTTATTACGTTTCGGCTCGAAAGTAAATGGGATATTTGTACATCTAAGACTGCTCCTTGCGGACGGCGCGGCGTAGCGGTTGGCGTCGAGCCCCTGCGTCGTCGCCAAGGCGTCTATGCGCTGCAAACTCGCCACCGACCAAATGAACAGATAAACCAGCCCAGCCCTTGGGAAGACGCGCTGAAACGAAAGTGACGATAAAACCTTGCTCGAGGCGTTCGCGTGGCGAGCGAATGAGCCTTTTGGTTAAGGCGGGCGGTTGATAGGGCGGGGCCTTCCACGGCGCCAGATGCATTAAGGAAGGGAACCGCTCTCGGCTCTAGTATCGCGTAGTATCGCGGTGCGGACGCGCCGGGTAGGAGGAGCAGTCTCACGAAGAAGCCGCAAGGATAAATAACGCGAGCCGTTTCGGGTAGACTCGAGCACATGGAACCGCGCGGCATACTTTTTGACTGGGGTGGGGTTTTTACCGTTGGCACGTTCGACGGCCGGGTGGTGCGCAACGTGGCGAGCCGCTTTGGTCTGGCCGAGGAGGAAGTGGCGCAGGCGTATTTTGCCGAGGTGCGGCAGCTCGAGCTTGGCCGCTGGAGCCTGCCGAGGTTTTGGGAATACTTTTCCAGCGCACTAGGCGTGGAGGATTCCTATCGGGAGTTCGAGGCGCTCTTTCTGGCCTCGGTGGCGCCGCGCCGCGATATGTACCAGGTTTTGGCGGCGATACCGGCCGAGTACACCGTGGGTTTGCTTTCCAACAACTACCCGGTGGTTTCCGACTACCTGCGCGCCGGTGAGGGCTTCGACCGTTTCGACGCCGTCTTTTTCTCCAACGAAGAGGGCGTCAAGAAGCCCGACGCGGGCGCCTTTGAGATAGCGCTCGAGCGCATGTCCTTGCCGGCGGGCGAAGTTCTCTTCGTGGACGACCACCCAGACAACGTCGCCGCGGCGCGGGAGTTCGGCCTGATGACGCACCATTTCAGCGATACCGACGCCTTCGTGGCGGACGTTGTCGCCAGGGGCGTTTCGCTGCCAAGGCCGCCCCGCGGCCCGTGAGCAAAGCGGTCCGCCTGCTCCAGGGGTTCTTGTGGCTGCCCAAGGAGTCGCGCTGGCGGCCAGAAGATGAACTGCCCCCCGCCATAGACGTCGGCGCGCGGCAGGCGGCGCTGCTCTTCGACGAGGTCGAGGCTCCCTTCGCCTTTTTCGACGACGGCACGCCTGCCTCCAGTCAGCGCTTTTACCAGCTGAACGCCGTGGTCATCGTCGACGATGACGCCGCCGGTCTGAAAGACTGGGTGCTGCAGCTGCAAAAAGAGCTGGACCCGCTGCTACAGTCCAGCCCCGCCGGGGTCGGCTGGCTGCTTTTCGAAGACCTGCGCGACCTCTAGTCGCTGGATGCGCCCGCCGCCTCGAAAGTCAGAACGCCCCTGGCGCCCTCGCCTTCCAGTTTGTGCGAGGCCAGCCGGGCCATGCTGCGGAAGCGGTTGACGTGGGTAAAAAACTCGCGCAGAATCATCAAAAAGACGTACATACCGCGCTCGTTGGTATGCACAAAACCGTCGCTTTCGTAGACGAGGTTGAGGGCTTTGAGGCCAAACCACTCGAGCCACATCTTGCGCTTGAAGGGGGCGCCGAAAATCTGCTCGAACTGCCTAAAGCTGAGGCGGCGGCCAAAGAGAGCCATCATCAGGTAGTACTGCATGTAGTCGCGCTGGGGCAGCTCGTGCGTCTGTAGCACCAGCGGCAGCCTGCCTTCGCCAATCATGCGCTGGTAGAGGGGCAGGGTATAGGCGTTCACCTGGACTCGCGAGTCGTGCAGACTCATTGAACCGGTGCCTATGCCGACGTAATCGAAATAATCTACTACGTACTCGTCCAGCATGTCTATATCCGGCTTGTCTTTGCGGGAAAAGCACCAGGAGCTGACCGCGGCGTACTCGTCGCGCAGCGTCGGCAGTATCACCTTTTTGTAAAGGTAGGCTTCCAGGTCGTAGCTGATACGCCCTTGTTTACTGACGTAGCCGCGGTTCTGCCGCGCCTCCATTAGAGGGTAGGTGGTTATCTGGTCTATTTTGTCTTGCAGCACTATTTCCATGTCGCGCTGCAGGACTGCCGGGTCGTGGTTGGGCACGTTAAAGATGAAGTCTACGTTGAGGATGCGAAACTCCCCCAGCAGTTCGTTTATGCGTTTCCGGATCTCGCTGCCGCTACCGTAACTTTCGCGGCCTAGCTTTTTCAGCATGCCGTCGTCGAAGCTCTGTACCCCTACCGAAAGGCGGTCCACCCCAACCGCTTTGAACGATTGCACCGCGGCGTCGGAGATGCGGGGGTTGGCCTCCACCGAGAGCTCTGAGAACTCGAAGTGCTGCTGCGCAAAATCCAAGAACTCCGCCAGCTCTTCGTGCACCAGCGCCGGCGTGCCGCCGCCGACGTAGGCCGCGCCAAAGTCAAAGCCGGCCTCTTTGTACATCAGCAGCTCTTTTTTGAGAGCGGCGAAGTAGTCGGCTACTTGGTTGCTATGGCGGTCTAGCTTGTGGGCGTTGAACATGCAAAAAGGGCAGATGTGCGCGCAAAAAGGGACGTGGATATAGAGAAAGGACTTGTAGTCTCGCTTCTTGGGGGCGACGCTCGAGGGCTCCTCCCACTTCAAAGATTTACCCATCTTCTGGTTAACGGCGTAGCGAGCTACGTGGTGCAGTAGATTCATGTATTCCCCCGCGCCGCGACGGCGGCGACGCTAGTACTATATATCTTTTGCCGGCGCACGACCTGGGCCAATTGTTTTACTCCAGCGGGGCATTCAATGAGTGAGTACATACCCTTGATAATAATGGCATCAGGGGCATATGACACTAGTAGCTTCTCGCTAGGGCGGCGAATATGAGGTCAGAATCTAGCGATTCGGGAGGACAGCAATGAAGAAAAAAGTACTGATACTGGGTGGCGGCTCCGGCGGCGTAATTACCGCTAACAAGCTCAAAGAGATCATGGGCGATCAACTGGAGATCACCGTTGTCGACAAAAGCGCCGAGCATACTTTCATCGCGGCCTACCCTTGGGTGGGCTTCGGTTTGCGCGAGCTGCCGCAGATACGGCGGCCGCTGGTGGCCTTGCAGCGCAAGGGTATCAACTTCGTGCAGGCGGAGGTTCTGGCCATCAAGCCGCAAGAGAACAAGGTGGAAACGGCGCGCGGCGAGTTCGACTACGACTACCTGGTAGTCTCGCTGGGCGCCGAGGTGATGCCCTCTCCGGTCGCGGGCGCCACCGCCCCCTGGTTCGAAGCGGGCGCTTTGCAGCTGCGCGAGTGGCTGCGCCAGAGCAAAGGTGAGCGCTGGGTCGTGGGCGTGGCCACGCCATTCCACCCCTGCCCGCCGGCGCCCTTCGAGGTCGCCGGGATGCTGGACTTCGCCCTGACGGTCAAGGGGCTGCGCGAAAAGTCCAGCATCGAGATGTTCCACGTCAACCCTGCGCCTCTAATAGGGATGGGTCCGGTCATCTCGCACGCCATATCCAAGATACTGGCTCGTAAGAACGTAGAGTTCCACGGCGAGTTCCAGCTGGCGGAGGGCGGCGACGGCAGGGTCACCAGCAAAGACGGGCGCACGCTCGAGTACGACCGCCTCATCCTGGTGCCGCCCTTTGCGCCCAACAAGGTCGTGCGCGAGTCGCCGCTGGCGGGGCCGAACGGCTTCCCCGACGTCAGCCCGGTAACCTTCCGCTCCAAGCAGTTCGAGAACGTCTTCGTAATCGGCGACACCGTAAACCCGGGTCTCAATCTGCCGCCCGCGGGCGTGGTGGTCCACTACCAGGGCGAGTACATAGCCGGGGTGATAGCGGCCGAGGAGAAGGGTTCTTACATCGGCGAGCCCTTCAACGCGGTGGCTATGTGCATCATGGACTTTGGCGACGACGCGGTGCTGCCGCAGTGCGACTTTACCGCCATGCTGCAGGGCAAGGGCATGCCGTCTTGCGGAGTAATGGCGCAGGGGCGTTCGGTCAGACTGGCCAAGATGCTCTTCGAGTCCATGTTCTTCGCGACGATGTTTTAGGGAGGTGCTTAGATATGCCTACTGTTGAAGAAAGGCTCGAGCGTATCGAGCAGATCCTCGAAGGGAGCGGCATTGGTTTTCTGGCTGACGTCAAGGTGGGGCCCACGCTGGTGAACAACCTCAGCCTGCTGATGGAGCCCAAGAACCTGCGGCTGCTCTCCATTCTCGATCGCTTCGTCGAACAGGCGGACGCCCTGGAGCACACCGCCGACGCCCTGGAACGCCTGGATCGGAGCGGCATCCTTTCACTGGCGGGTGAGGCGGGGGAAACCCTGATGAGCAACCTCAGCCTGCTGATGGAGCCCAAGAACCTGCGGCTGATGTCGCACCTGGGCAACTTCATAGACATCCTCGCCGGAATAGACCCCACGGTCATGGGCATGATGGTCGACGCCGGCACAAAGGCCATGACCGAGACCTTCTCCGAAGAGACCATCAAAAATCCGCCCAAAGTGGGAATGATGGGCCTGTTTTCACAGCTCAACGACCCCGAGGTTCAGCAGGCGCTGGGCATTCTCTTCCAGCTCTTGCGGGTGCTGCCGCGGATGATGAAGCACCTCAAGGGAGAGATGGAAGAGATACAGGCGGTCATGGAAAAAATGATGAAAAAGTAACCTCCAAACCTTCCTCCGGCCCGCGGGAAATTGCCGCCCGCGGGCCACCTTTATTTGAGGAGCAGGGAAAGGGCGCGCTTGAGCGCCTGGGGGCCGCTGCTGTATACCCGCAGCCCCCTTTCGCTGGCGACGCTGCCCTGAGGGGCGCTCGAGCCCGGCTCGGAACCGTCCAGCGCCGGCGAGGACCACGCCGGGTAGGCGCGTTTCTCCAGGTAGACAAGGCCGGTGGGGGCGGTTCGTTCGACCAGCAGCGCTTCGCCTTCTGCGCGGCAATCGCTGCGGAGGGGGGCGTCGTCGCCCGCCAGCTCTTTCCAGCCGCCGCCGGCGTGGGCCAGCAGTTCTTTCTGACCAAGAATCACGACCAGCTCGGCTCCGCTGAGCTCGAGGGCCCTGCCAAAGGGCAGCGCGTCGCCGGGGGAGGCGTCCAGCCCCAAAACCACCCGCCCGCTAAAAGAGCCCGGAATGGCCCGCAAAGCCGCCGTCGCCAAAGAGCGCGGCGTCCAGAGAAGCACGGTATTACCGCCGTAGCCGCCTTCGAAGCTGGCGTAGACGCTGCCAAACTCGTCTATCTGAGCGCGGGCGTAGCGCGAAAGGACCTCCAAGTCAGCATAAATTGCGTCAAGGTCAGCGGTCGGCCGCATGGGTTCAGCTTAACGCATGCTATTCTGCGTACGTGCCTACCTTGCTTTTGTCCGACATTCACGGCAACCTGCCGGCGCTGGAAGCGGTTCTCAAGCAGGCCAAAAAGCAGGGTTTCGACAGGGTGTTTTTCATGGGCGACGCCGTCGGCTACTACCCTGACGGTGAGGCGGTAATCCAGCGCCTGCGCGAGCTGGGGGCCATCGGGGTTATGGGTAATCACGACGCCTGGATGCTGACCCTGGACGTGATAGACGGCCAGGGTTACGTCTTCGACATCCTGCAGTGGCAGTCGCGCAACCTCAGCGCCGAAAGCCGCGCCTGGCTGGAAGCGCTGCCCTGGAGCGTTGCCGAGGATGGCTGGATGATAGTTCACGGCAGCCCCTGCGACCCCTACGTTTACGTCGACGAACTGGAGGTGGCGCGCGAGGCCTTCGCTTGCGGCGAGGCGCGCTGGATGTTCCACGGCCACACCCACCTGGCGGGGGCGTACACCGCGCTCGACGGCCCCAGCGGCCCATGGGTGCGCTACAAGCGGTTCAACAAAGCCAAGAACAGCCTCAGGCTGGGGCCCAAGGCTCGAGCCCTGGTGAACCCGGGCTCAGTAGGCCAGCCGCGCGACAAGGTGCCCCTGGCCTCTTTCGGCATCTGGCGAGAGGACAGTGAGGAAGTGCAGGTTTACAGGGTCAAATACGACATAAAGGCGGTCGAGAAGCGGGTGCGCGAGGTGGGTTTTCCCGCCCCGCTGTACCAGCGTCTCTACCAGGGGAGGTAGCCGGTGCTAGAGCTGCTTGGCCACGAGCGACAGCGAAAACTGCTGGCGGCGCGGCCGGCGCAGAGTTTGCTCTTCGTGGGGCCGCAGGGCGTAGGTCGCAAGGCGGTCGCCGAGTGGTTTGCGCGCGGTCTCAACTGCCAGCGCGGTTTCCCTCCCTGTGGCGAGTGTGAGTCTTGTCGGTTGCAAGACCACCCCGACTTCCGCCTAATCGAACCGATGCGCTTCACCAAGGCGGGACAACTGGCGCGGCGGCCGCAGATACGCCTCGAACAGATTGCGCCGCGCGCCGGGTCTGCCGAAATGAGCCTGATCGAATGGCTGCAAACCAGCCCTCGTTACCGCGCCAAGGTCGCGGTAATCGACTCGGCCCACCTGCTAGGAGAACAGGCCGGCAACGCCCTGCTCAAGTTGTTGGAAGAGCCTCCCAGCTACGCCTATATCGTCCTCATAGCGCCCAGCCGCGAAGCGCTGCTGCCAACGCTGGCCAGCCGCAGCATGACGCTCAACTTTGGGCCGCTTTCCCGACGGGAGCTGAGCACTCTCAGCAACGACGAGGTAGCCCTCGGGTACAGTGAAGGTGCGGTTGGCAGGTTGCGCCTGGCCCTTTCCGATCCGGCGGGGCTGCGCGAGGCCGAGGCCGCGGCGCGCGAATGGTTGTCCGCCCTGGCCAGCCCGGCGCAGCTGCTGCGCCTTACCGCGCGCCTGCGACAGCTGGCGCAGGGTAAGTTCGACCCCTGGACTTTTGTCCAGGCGGGCCTGACCGCCTGGCCCGCCGAGTACCGCAGCGCGGCCTACGCCGCCTTCATGCAGTTGCAAGACGACCTGAGCGCCTACGTTTCTCCCGAGCTGGCCTACACTCGCCTGGCGCTCGCGATGAGGAGGATTTATGCCGAAATGCGTGCGGGTTCGCCTGTTTCACGGTAGGGAGCCCAAACTATACCAGATGCGCTACCGCGACGAGCCTCCGGCAATCGGCCAGAAGGTGGTCGTCAGGACGCCCAGGGGCTTGGAGATGGCCGAGGTGCGCAGCGAGCCGAGAGACGTAAATAGGTCTTTTGGTGAGATAGTAAGACCTGCAGACGAGGCCGACATAGAGCGTTTCAACGTGCTGCGCGAAAAAGAGGTGAGCCTCAAATGGTGGCTGCGGGCGCGTCTGCGTCCCAGGATTGCCGGCCTCAAGATACTGGGTTGCAACTATACCCTCGACGGCGGCCACGTAGTCGTTTATTATTCCTCAGAAAAGCGGGTCAGCCTGGGGTCGCAGGTGCGCGAAATAGCCCGACACGCCGGCGCGCGCGTCGAGTTCGTGGCGCGGGGGCCGCGAGACCAGACCGCCTACCTGGGAACGCTGGGGGTCTGCGGCTTATCCAGTTGTTGCAGCAGCTGGATGCAGCAGTTCGCGCCGGCTACCATCCGCATGGCCCGCGACCAGCAGCTCCCGCTAAGCCCCGAGAAGATAAGCGGCCCCTGCGGCAGGCTCTTGTGCTGCTTGTCCTTCGAGCACGCCCATTACAAAGAGCTGTTGGCCGACATGCCCAAGAAAAACGCCAAGGTTTGCACCGATTCCGGAGTCTGCGGCAAGGTCATCAAGCTGAACCCCTTGGTCGGTATGGTAGACGTTTATACCGAAGGAGGCGGCGTAATCAGCGTGAAAAAAAGCGACCTTCGACCCAAGGAGCGCTAAGCGTGAGGCCGTTTCGGCTAGAGGGGAAGCCCGCGCGGCTGTCGCACTTCTATCCGGCTACGGTGCTGGTGGTGGGGGTCAGCAGCGCGGGGAGGATCAATTTCATGCCGGTAGTCTGGCACAGCGCGCTTTCCTTCGAACCGCCGCTCTTCGGCGTCTGGATAAGCCCCAAGCGCTTTACTCACGAGATGTTGCAGAGCGCGCCTTCTTTCAGCGTCTCCATGCACCCGCAGGAGCAGTGGCGGCAGATTCACGCCATTGGTACGACGAGCGGGCGGCGTGTCTGCAAGGTCAAAGAACTGGGGCTAAGCTTTCGGCGCGGCGGCGAGCTGGACGTCCCGATTCTGCAGGGGGCCTACGCCGCCTACGAGCTCGAAAAACAATCTCAGATCAAGACCGGAGACCACGATCTCTTCGTCGGCAGGCTGCGCGCTCTCTGGGAAGACGAAAGCGCCTTCGCGGGCGAGGCGCTCGACCCCAAAGCTGTCTCCCCCTTGCTTTATTTTGGTAAGTATCTCTACGGCCGTCCCTGCGCGCAAACTATGCGCCCGTCGGAGGTTTGACTTTGCAGGCGGTCCGTCTGCGGCGGCGCGTTTCCCGTCTGCGTCTGGGCAAGGGGCGCGTGGAGGCTCAGCTCCTCTTCGACGACGGCAGTTGCCTGCACTTCCGCCAGGATCGTCATACCAGCTGGGTGCAGCGCGGTAACAAGACCGGCGTCGCCCCCAAGGCCGAGGCCATCGCAGCTTTCCGCCTAGACGGGCGCGGCCTGGCGCTTTCCTTTCACGACGGCAGCAGGCTGTTCGTCTGGCGCTTGGCGTGGCTTACTCTTTCGCGCGCTGAGTAAAGCACAAGGCCGCCGCTTTAGCGGCGGCCTATTTCTCCCTGCCTTATTTTTCGTAGGGCTTGCCGATCGCCTTCGGTGGGCGCGAGGTGCCGACAAAGCCCGCCAAGACCAGCATGGTAATGATAAAGGGGAACGCCTCGATTATCGTCGGCGGCATGATGTCTCCGCCGCCGAGCTGGATCGCCAGCGCCTTGGCGAAGCCGAAGAGCAGAGTGGCTCCCAGCACGCCCAGCGGATGCCACTTGCCAAAAATCAGGGCCGCCAAGGCGATGAAACCCTGGCCGGCGGACATGTTGCGCACGAACTGGTTGAGGATGCCTATAGACAGGTAGGCGCCGGCCATGCCCGCCAACATTCCCGAGATGATAACCGCGGCGTAGCGGGTGCGGAAGACGTTGATGCCCATCGTGTCCGCCGCCTCGGGGTGCTCACCGACGCTGCGCAGGCGCAGACCCCAGGGGGTTTTGAACATGACGTACCAGGTGATCGGCACCAAAGCAAACGCCAGGTATACCAGCGGGCTGAACCCCAGCCACTCCGGCAGGCGGTTGGTTATTTCCTTCGAAGACGTGGTGTTGTTGTAGAGGTAGCGCAAAACCAGCGAGGGCAGGCCGGCGGCCAGCAGGTTGATGGCGGTGCCGCTGATTATCTGGTCCGCCTTGTACTTGATGGAAACGACCGCGTGGATCCAGCCGACGACCGCGCCGACGACCATCGCCAGCAGCACCGCCACCCAGGGAATCCACCAGACGTGGGCGTTGGGATTCTGCGCTACGTAGGGCGCCTCCAGCAGTTGCGCGCTGACGGCCGCCGTCAGCGCGCCAAAGATGATCATGCCTTCCAGGGCGATGTTGACCACGCCGCTGCGCTCGCTAAACATGCCGCCGAGGGCGGTAAAGAGCAGGACGGTAGTAGAACGCAGCGTAGTCTGCAGCAGCGGCACCAGGAATGCGGCGGAGAGCAAGGTGGCGAACGTCATCAGAGCACCCCCTGAACGCCTTCCTCGGCCTGTGCGGCCAAAATGGGATCGGTGAAGTAGCGCGGCAAGAAGCCGCCGGCGGCTATGAACAGCACGATCAACGCCTGCAACATCATCACCAGCTCGCGGCTAATGCCCAGCTGCAGGTCCAGTTGTAAACCCCCCGTAGAGAGGACGCCGAAGAGCAGCGCCGAGAGGAAAACGCCGATGGGGGTATTCTGACCCAGCAGGGCTACGGCGATGCCGTCGAAACCGACATTGGTAGGCAGAGATTGCTTGAGGCGGTACTCGTCTATTCCTCCGCCGAGGACGTAGTGAGTAGCGGCCAGGCCCGCCAGGGCGCCGGAGATGGCCATGGCCAGTATCGTTTTCTTGGCGATGCTTATCCCGCCGTACTCGGCGGCCTTGGGCGCTAAGCCCACCGCTCTCAACTCGTAACCGTCACGGGTGCGCCACATGTAGTAGTTGTAGAAGGCGACCGCGAATATCGCGATGATGAAGGCGCCGTTGAGGCGTACCGAAGCCAGCTTGGGGGAGACGTGCATGGGGATGCCCGGCAGGAATCCGCCGATGAAATAGCCTAGCAGCGCCGCCGCCAGCGCCGCCAGGAGCCTTTTACCCAGCTCCATCTTGCGAAAAAAGATATAGCCCGCCACCAAGAAGGCTAACGCCAGCGGTATGGCCCAGCTAAAAGCGCCGGTCCAGGCCCCGGAAGAGTCCTGGTGGAAGCCCAGGGTATTTATCAACAAGGGGATGCGGGCGGATTCGGCCACCTCGTAGCTGCGCCCCTCGTAGCCGGGAAACTTGAAGGGCATGTGCAGCGTCCACTTGCCGAAGAAGGTGTACTCGTTGGAGGCGATCATGAAGAGGAAGATGGAGGCGGCGATGTAGTTCATCATGATGGTGTTGATGACCTCGTGCGCGCCGAAGCGGGCCTTTAGCCACCCGGGTATCGCTCCCCAAAGAGCGCCCCCGGCGGCGGCTGCGATGACGCCGATCGGTAAAAATATGGCCCGCGCCAGACCCGGCGGCAGGCCGGCGAACCAGTGGGCGTTAGCCAGATGCACCCCGGCCAGCATCGCAAAAATAGCGCCGATGGTCAGCTGACCGGGGGCGCCGATGTTGAAAAGCCCCGCCTGGAAGCCGAAGGCCACGGCCAGACCGGTGAATATCAGCGGCGTGGCTATTAGCAGGCTTTGGAACCAACCCGAAGCGGTGAGCAGCGGTCCGAAAAGAAGCTGGAAGGTGTAGGTCACCTGGTCGAGCTTGGCGGCGTAATAGGCCAGCGCTCCGCTGCCCTGGGGCAGGTGGGTTTCTTTTAGAATCCAGACCACCACCGCTCCCGCCACCATCGCCAGCAGCATGCTGACCGCGGGGACGATTACACCGCGCCAGCGCACCAGCAGGGCTCGCCCGCCGGGCAGCTGCATCCGCCCTATACCTATCAGGAAAAGGCTGTACAAAAAGCTGACGTAAGCCCCCAGGGAAAGGCTATAGCGCTTGAGGGGCGGCCTGCGCGCCCCCGCCGCCAAAGCGGCGTCGTTGACGCTCCAGACGGAGTGGTAAAAGAGAAACGCCTCCAGGGCGAAGACCGCTATACCCGCCAAGCCGAGAACGTACAGCAGGCGGGCGCGCGACTTTGCCTCGGGCAAAAAGGCCGCCACCACCACCAGCAGCGCCAATGCAACCCAAAAGATGGTGAAATAACCCAGCCAGCTGACGTCTGGCATGGCTTTTGCGCGGCCGTATAGGTCCACGACGCCCCACAGGGTGATGAGTATCCCCTTTCCCCCGAAGGCGCGCATGGCTATGGCCCATGGGCTGATGGCGAGCAGGAGCAAGAAGACGACTGAAGTGAGGGCTAACCAGATGCGATTCACGTGCTAATTCTAACGCATAGCCGTATTTCCGGCCGCAGCGCCGCCGGACAGATCGAAGCGCGCCAGGGTTTGTTCGCCGATTACGAATGGGTAGGAGAGACGTTCCTCGCCGTAGATAATGTAGTACTGGCTACCGCCTCCCGCCGCCAAAGCTAGTCCGTAATCGGAGTATACGCCGCCAAATTGAATAATCCTTTCGAGCAGTCCGTCTTCGCTGAGTATAGCCAGGAAGGCGTCGGAGTATTGCACCTCGCCGCCGAAACCGAATGCCGCGCTCAGGCACCGCGGGTTGCGGAAACCAGGGAACTGCCCAAAGGTAGAGCCCAACAGGGCTAGTGAGCCTTCGGGAGTAATGGCCAGTTGGGCGAGATAGTCGTCGCTGGCGGTTCCCACCCGCGACTCCCAGGCGGGGGATCCGTCGGCGTGCAGGCTCAAGACCGCCAGGTCTGGTCGATCCGCCTGGTTTTTCTTGACATAGGCCAGGTAAACGCTGTTTTCGTTGGAGACAGTGCTGACTGAGTTGTAATCGCCGCAATCCCATTCCCGCGTCCAGACGAAGCCGCCCTCGCTATCCAGGCGGGCCAGGAAGGCGCGCGGCGGGCCGATAGTTCTACTACCGTCCAGCAGCGACCCCTGAGTGGCGCCGGCAACGTATACGCCGCCGGGGGCGGGCGCCAGCGCCAGCGCCTTGTCGCCTAGCATGGTGCCGAACTGGCGCAGCCACAGGCGATGGCCGCTGGGGTCGTACCTTGCCACGAAGGCGTCGCGCCCTCCGGATCTGCTGGCGCCTGGTAGTTCGTGTAGGGTGTAACCGGCTAGGTAGACGCCGCTGGGGGTGAGAGAGATCGCCGTTGGGACATCCTTGGCGGAAGAGCCGAACTGGTCGAGCCAGATTTTTTCGCCGCCGGCGTTGTAGCGCGCGATGAAGACGTCTTCCTCTCCCGCGGCCGGCCCTGAAAGTGAGGTTCTGGTAACACCGCTGATAAAGACGTCATCCGCCGCGGCCGCGGCGGCGAGGACGCAGCTTTCGTCGCCGTCAAAGATTTTGACGCGGTGCTCTTCTTCCAGGTCGGAGTCGTAGAAGTACAGGGTGCCGCAGTCGTTGGCGATCAAACGCGGCCCGCTAGCGGCGAGAGCGAAGCCTGCGACGGAGGCCTGGGCCGCCATCTCTGGCGGCGGCGGCTGGGCGCTGAGGTCGGCGCAGAGAGGTTCGCAGCCGCTCGCGAGCAGGGCCAGCAGCAACCCTAGAATGTAGAGAGCATTCCTCATTGGACCTCCTTGCGATACATTTATACCATAGGGTTTTTGGCGTATTCGGGTCAGAGGGTTAAGATTGGCGCGTGAACGAGACGGAGGCCAAGGCTCGCGCCGTACGAGAGATGTTTGGTGAGATAGCGCCGCGCTACGACCTGCTCAACCGCCTGCTCTCCGGCGGGGTGGACCAGCGCTGGCGGCGGCTGGCGGTGCGCGAGGCCCTGGCCAAGCACCCTTACCGCGTCCTCGACGTGGCTACCGGCACGGGTGACGTAGCGCTAATGCTGAAACGTGGTTGCCCGCAGGCCGAGGTAACGGCCGGCGATTTTACCCCGCGGATGCTCGAGCTGGCTCGCGCAAAAGCGCAGAAGGCCGGTCTAAAGATTAATTTTGTCGAGGCGGACGCCCTGGCCCTGCCGTTTGCCGACGGCAGCTTCGAGGCGCTGACGGTGGCCTTCGGCTTTCGCAACTTCGCCGACTACCAGCGGGGCCTGGCGGAGTTTTATCGCGTTCTGACGCCGGGCGGGCGGGCGGTGATTTTGGAGTTTCCGCCGCCGCGCGATAACCTTCTGGGGCGTCTTTACAGGCTCTATTTCAACGGCGTTCTGCCCTGGATCGGCGGTGTGATATCGGGTAAGCCCGAGGCCTACCGCTACCTGCCAAACTCGGTCGAGAACTTTCCCCAGCCGGAAGAACTGGCGCAGATGATGACGGAAACTGGTTTTTTGGTGCGGTACCGCCTGCTGACCGCCGGCATCGCCGCCATTCATGTGGGGGACAAGCGGTGAGCGGGGCGCTGGAGTTTGGCGGCCAGCGCTCGCTGCTGGAGGCGCTGGAACTGGGGTTCAGCAGCGCCGAGCTGGAAGAAAAACACGGCTTGCTGACCGCCTTTTTGCGCGAGCGCGCCCGCGGCCTGCGCTACGGCAATCAGGTGGTGGAGCTGCTGCACGACCAGGAGGGGGTTTTTGTCTTCTTCCCGGCCTTTCCCAGCCTGGCTTTCGCCTGGTTGGGGGAGGCGGCCGGTGAGTTTTTGAGCCGCGGCGAGGCGCAAATATGGTTGTGGGAAGCGCTCGAGCGCGCCCGCTTGGCCGACGGCGACCTGGCAGTTTTTTACGCTCACGGCTTCGCCGAGGACGACGAGAAGATATTCATGAACTACGCCTACGAGGGCGAGCGCTACCAGCGGGGCGTCGCCAGCAGCAGGCTACCGCTGTTTATGTGGCTGGCCGCGCCCGCGGAAAACCTGCTGCTCTTGCACGACGCGGAGGCGGGGTTCCTGGGTTTTAGGCTGCGGCGCGGCGCGCCGGTGCTGGGCGGCCTGCGGTGCTGAGCGAGTTTGACGTGCTGGTGCTGGGCGCCGGGCCGAGTGGTAGCGAAGCCGCCTGGGCTCTGGCGCGGCGCGGCTTTTCGGTGGGGCTGCTGAGCGACAGCCTGGACAGCGTGTACCGCCTGGAAGAAGCGGCGCAAGAGCCGCCTGCGGGCGGCCTGATGGCGGCGGCCTGGAGCCCCGACCCCTGGACCCTGCAGCGGCGGGCCAAGTACCTCTTGGAGGCCGAGCCGAGGCTGCATCTTTTTCAGTCTTCGGCGGCCGCTCTGCTGACGGAGGGCGAGCGGGTTAGGGGCGTGCGCACCTGGGAGGGGCTCGAGTACCTTGCTGGGGCGGTGGTTTTGGCGGTGGGGAGTTTTTTGGGAGCCCGCCTGCAAAGCGGCGATCTGCAGGAGAGCGCCGGCCGCTGGGGTGAGGCGGCCTACCCCGACCTCTACCGAGACTTGCGGGAGCGGGGCTTTGAGTTCGCGCCCGCCTTCTACGAGGTCCCCGCGCGCGACGGGGCGCCTCGATACCGCGTAGACTTTATGCGCTTCAGCGCCGGCGAGTGGGACCCGGAAAGCTTTGCCCTGCGCCGTTACCAGGGACTCTTTGCGGTGGGGCGGGTGACAATGGGCGGGCTCGAGCCGAGTCAGCGGGCGCGGGCAGGGATGCGTCTGGGCGGCGAGTTGCAACCCGTCTGACCTGATTGTCTAGCCGGTACATCTCAAATTGCAAATATGAGTCTATGGGAGAAAGGCGCGGAGCTGTTCTTGGCGGCGTTCTTGGCCTTATAGTTGGCCGCTTGCTCAGAGACGCAGCACGTCCCTGAACGAATTCCACCGCTGCAAACTTACAGTTTTAGCGGTAGCGGCAGGGGCGCTTTGCGGGTGGGGAAGACGCTGATGGCG
>Ga0256833_1001546_pt1 | contig 16830 bp, 23 predicted proteins | sample 356284metaG_FD_190535 | JGI IMG/M metagenome (GOLD analysis project Ga0256833, IMG submission 190535) | Hydrothermal vent microbial communities from Mid Atlantic Ridge, Atlantic Ocean - 356-284 | ecosystem: Environmental > Aquatic > Marine > Hydrothermal vents | place: Atlantic Ocean: Mid...
GAGAATTTTTTTGTTTTTTAATAAAAATTTATTATTATGTTAAGTTTAAAAGAATTTGAAATAAAAATGTTAGATTTAGATAAAAGTGTGGGAATTTGCGGTGGTCGAATAATTAGCACATCCGGAAAACGTAAAGATGGGTCGAAGTATTCTGATGAATATGATGATACAAATGGTAATGAGAAATGGGATCCAGGAGAAACACTTACGTATTGTATAGATTAATTTGAAAATTTAAAAAATGAAAAAAAATGAAAAAAAATATTAAAAAATTTGAGCTTAATAACGTAAAATCCTCTTTATTGCAAAATGTTATTGGAGGTCATAAAATTGGAACAAGATATGAAGCAAGTAATGGTAAAGCTTATCAAGATATCTGGTATGATAACAATGATAACGAAGTTTTTGATTCGGGAGATTGTTTTACAGTAACAGGTAATGAAATATAATAGTGTGAGATACTTACGAATATAATCTCCTTTCATAAAAAGAGAGGAGATTTTATTAATATATGAAGAAAAATAGATTTATTCATAAAAATAATTATACTATCAAATTTGAATTATGATAACTCAAATTTTGCAGACTCAAACATAAGAAAAGTCAAGGATTTATAATTCAGAATAAAGTATAAAAAACTTATAAAGATGCTGGAATAACAGGAAGTTACATCTAAGATTCCAAAATTGTTAATTAGTGTCTGTCTATAAAGTGCTTGATTTTTGAAAAATAAAGATTTTTGATGAGATTTTTGTCTTTCTGAGAATTAGTGATGCCTTAGCATCAGTAATTTGAATAAAGTAAAAATATCGTAAAAAGAATATTTTTAAATTTTAATGACTTTGTGGACAGACACTAATTAAGCTGCCTGTTTTTGATTTTCATCAAAGCTACACAACATGGATAATATTTTCTTCAAAGCATTATCATCATTAATTACTTTTATCATTATGTCAACATTATTTACTTGTTCAAATAATCTTTCAAGGAGTTCAATAATGGCAATTAAATTGAGGTTCATTTTACTTACTTTGATACAGACCAATTATTAATGGTATATTTGGAAGTTGTTATTAAATAAGATTATGTTATATAATATTGTAGATTATTGTTATATTTGTGTTGAAATTAAGCAGTATATGAAAATTCAAGAAATATTAAATAGTTTGGGTTCAACTGAAAAGGAGCAATTGTATGTACTGTTAAAGAAGGATATAGGAATAATTCCTCAATTAGATAAAGTTAAAAACGAACTTAATAATGACAAAAAAATATTATGTCCACATTGTCAGAACGATGATATTCACGGTCATGGCAAATACAAAGGTCGTAGGCGCTATAAATACAAGCAATGTAACAAAACGTTTAATGATTTTACAAGGAAAGCTATTTCAGGTATTAAGAAAATTGATAAATTTCAAGAGTATTTAGAGTTAACCCTTAATAGTTTAACAATTAGAAAAGCTGCTAAGATACTAATACTAAATGTAAAATCAATATTTGATTGGCGCCATAAACTCGTGTCATCTCTAGAATCAATAAATGGAACGACATTTTCAGGAATTGTTGAATGCGATGATAAACAAGTAGATATTAGTATAAAAGGGCAAAGGGATAATGGTAGAAAAGCATATAATAGGTCAAGTGATAGGAAGATAAAACATGGTGTTAGTAATGACAAAGTTTCAATTATAGTTGCAACCGATAGAGAAGGAAATACAACAATGAAGGTTGCAAAAATAGGTAGAGTAGACAATATTCGTATTGAAAAAAAAAATAGGAAAATTAATTATCAATAATAATACACTTTGCTCAGATTCTCATCCATCAATTATATCATGGGCTAAGGGGAAGAACATTGAACATCATACTTTTGTAGCATCAAAGCAACATGTTAAGAATAAATGCTATCATGTTCCACATGTGAATACATTGGATAATTTATTTGAAAGATGGCTGAAACCATTCTATGGAGTCGCAACAAAATATTTGCAAAAGTATCTTAGTTGGTTTGTCTATCTTCAGAAAATTAATAGTTCAGCAAATCCTCTTGGAGACTATGCAAAGGTAATCATGACAAATATTCAACCAATAATTTATTATAGAAATATTGAATCAAGTTATAATGAATTAGGTATTATATATTATCATAAAACACAACCTTAAATAATAAAGATTTATTAACTTTAAATCATATTCAATTACATTTTCTCACTTTAACTAACAATTTAAAATTTAAACATGAAGTATTTATATTTAATTAGTTTTTTATTTATTAATTATTCTTTAGTTATTGCTCAAACAAAATATGATACTTACGAAAAGCATATAAGAGATGCTGATAGTCTAATGAATGTGGGGGATTATAAAAATGCTATATATAATTATTTGACAGCACTTGAATATATAAATGATTATAGTGGGACTCCTTATTTTAATGCCGCAGAATGTGCATTAAAACTTAATAATGAAAAACTCGCAGAAAAATTTATTCGCAAAGGGATAACTATTGGTGGTGCTAAATTAGGGTATTTACTGAATTATAATGGATTTAATAAATATAAAGAAGCTTCGTTTTTCACTTCTGTATTAAATGATTATAATAGTTTACGACAAAATTATTTTTCTACAATAGAGAATATAGACCTTTATCTTGAAATTACAAAGTTAATAAATAGAGATCAGTTTGTAAGAAAAGTTGATTTGTTTTTACAAGGATATAGTGAAATAGATTTCCAAAAATCAAAAGACAATTATGAAAAGGCAAAACAAAAGAATGATTCTATTTCCATGAAGAAATATAAAGCTATATTGTTTCTTAAAAATAGAAAAGAGAATGAAATAATTTTAAATGAATTGAAGGAAAGAGTTGATTCATTAAATATTGCAAGGTTAATGGAACTTACTAAAAAGTATGGATGGCAGGATAGGGCATTTATTTTATTGTGGCATCAAAGAGACACATTCGGTGAAAACAACTATATATGGAATTATTTTATACCACTGATAAATAAAGAAATTGAAATTGGAAATGAAAGTAGATCTTTTTGGAAACCATTTGAATGGTATAAAAAAATCATAAATTCTGATAAACTAAATAGAAAAGATGCGATATTTAAAAAAGAGTAATGTATTTAATATTTTTTTCAAACAATCTTCAAACTGAACTTTAAAGTCAATCAATTTATAAATTTGTAGTTATGGAAAATAGAATCATCCTTATAATTTCACAACGATTTGATGTCAGTACTGTTTATGTTATTGATTGGTTATTATTGGCAAAAACTAAATTTATTAGGATTGATGACTTCTCCGAAATCTCTATAAATAAATTGTTGATTGATAATACTGGTTATGTCAATGGTGAAATTGGTTTCAAAAATATAGGATTTAAGAAATTTACTAGTATTCAATTTGAGAATATAATGTCATTATGGTATAGAAGAGGAGATTTAAAGCATAGTTTTATAAAATTTAAACAATTAAAAAACATCAATTTTTTAGATGCCGAATGGAAAAGAATAAAAAAAGTATTATATAATATTTCAGTTAAAAAACTGGGAAATTTCTATTTTGAAACTGAAGTAAATAAATTTGAAATGCTTAGGTATGCTAAGTTAGCTGGGTTTTCAATTCCCCAATCATTTATTTCTGAAAGTATTGACTTTATTAAGGAGAAATTACAGAAATATGGCACACTGGTTGTAAAAGCTTTGCGACATAAAACAATAAATCTAACTAATAATGACACCTTCTTAAGTGGAAAAGTTCAAATACTTACAAGAAGTAATATTAAAAAATGATTAACTTAAATTTTCCAATATTTTTTCAAGAATATGTAGAAAAAAAATATGAACTTAGAATTGTAGTATTTAAAGATAAGATTTATTCGATGTGCATTTTCTCTCAAATTTCTGATCAAGCCAAATTTGATTTTCGTGAAGATTATAATGGTATAAGAATGGTGCCATATATTCTGAAACAAGATGAAATCTGTCTAGTAAAATCTTTTATGTCACTTATAAAACAAGATTCTGGTTCAATTGATCTAATTCGAAACACAACTGGGGATTTAGTATTTCTGGAAATAAATCCCACAGGTCAATTTGATTTTGTCTCAAAAAATTGTAATTATAATATTGAACAGGAAATAGCAAATATATTGATTAATAATGAATAATAATAAAATCAAGAATTCATCCATAATACATGTTCGTCTGTACAATAGTCTACTTGAACACAGTAATCCGTTTTATAAACCAATTTCTAAATTAGTAAAAATAAACATACATGGCTAAGATTTAGATAAATATAGGAATAATTATCTTAAAACAAATATTAACATATGAAAAAATCATATTTTCGATTATATGCAAATTGCATTATAACGGTTGGATTTGCAAACTCATTGATTATAGATTTACAGCGTAATATGATATATAAAATTGATAGTAATGCTGCTGTTATCTTAAAGAGACTTAATAATAAATCTATTAAGATAGTTAAATTAGAAAAAAATGAGCATTGGGATTACATAGAAGAAATGATGAACAAACTTGTAAGTATGAATATTGGGTTTTTCACCAATACTCCTGAAAGATTTCCTCCATTAGATTTATCGTGGAATTATCCAGGACATATAACAAATGCAATAATTGATATCAATAAAAATCATAGTTTAAAATATTTGATAGATATTATTAATCAATTAGAGAATCTATTATGTAAATATGTCCAAATTAGAAGCTTTAACAAAGTTAACTTTAATATGACTGGTTTTATTTCAGATTTAAATAAATCTGGTTCATATATTCAAGGGGTTTCTTTTGTTTTACCCTATTCAAAAAAATTACAAGATGATTCAATAAAACATCAAAGAATAAAAGAGTTAATATTATATGGAGCCCCAAAGGATAAATTGATTGTTAACAAATCAAAATATAGTTGGATAAGATTGATAAAGGGGAATTTACAAAATAGCATTAATTGTGGTACAATTTATGAAAGTGAATTTACACCTAACATTTACACTTTCACCGAAGCCCAACACTACAACACTTGCCTAAACCGCAAAATATCAATTGACGCTGACGGCAATATCAAAAACTGTCCTTCGATGAAAGAATATTTTGGCAATATCCGGAATACCACTCTTGCTGAGGCTCTGGAAAAACCGGGCTTCAAAAAATACTGGAATATCAAAAAAGACGACATCACAAAATGCAAGGATTGTGAATTCCGCTATATCTGTACCGACTGCCGTGCTTATCTCGAAGATCCTGACGATATCTACTCCGCTCCGCTAAAATGTGGCTATGATCCCTACACAGGTAAGTGGGAAAAATGGAGCGAAAACCCTCTAATGTCAAGTCAAGTGTGTTGTGTCGTATAAGTCGAAGGAATTTTTAATTATAACAAGGCAAAAATTTTCAGCGTAGCCGTAGTTACGGTTAAAATTTTTAACGAAGTTATAGATAAAAAGAACAAGACTTGGTATGACTAAAACATATTTGACTTGACATTTGTAACAAAAAGCTATAAAATACTATGGAATGGAAGACTTTGTGAAAGAAGAGGAGTGATATTATCCGCAAAGATGTGCATCAACCCGCACTATTTCAGTACTTTCTTTCATGTTATTTGAGGTTTGTAATAATAATCAATAAACTTACCAAGACTTATAGACTTGGCAAGTTCAGGGGTGTACAAGGTGTCGCAAATTTATTTGCGATAATGTCGTGGTTTTCAAAGCCGGCTTTGAAGTCACGCTATCGCGTGCTTTCAAGTCCTTCTTTTCGTTTTTATTTATTTGCTACCTTTCAAGAGCTTCTTGCAAACTATTAGTTACTATTCTCACTTATGATTTTTTGTACTTCCTCCGTGCTTAAGCCGGTGATTTTCGCAAGAATATCAATATTAACGCCATTTTGGTGTCCTTTTAAAATCACACCTTTCTTTTCTTTCTCAATACCTTTCTCGATACCTTTCTTGATACCTTTTTTTTCTATTAATTCATAAGTACTCATAAAATCTTTTTTTACTTTTGGAGGAATTTTTTCTATTATTTCCAGTAATTGCACTTCTTTTATCTCTACCAACTGTAAGTAATAAACAATTAATACTTTACTAAAGTTCCCCATTCCTTCCGGAAATAGGGCACTGAAAATATTTTCAGCTTTCCTTATCAATTCAGCCGGGTTGTAACTGTATTTTTGAATCATAAGTGCTGAAGATAAAAATGAATTACCTATATTCAGTAATTCTTCATCAGAAAATTTTTTCAAATCCAAAAATTTAATGTCAAATTGAGGGATATACTTTTCAATATCTTCAGGTAGATACTGAATTAAATCCTTTAAGCTTTTCAATTCCCATTTCTGTTTACCATGGTAAAGCAATAACGGTATAATCGGTTCTAATGGCTTTCCCGCTTTAATCTGCGCCTGATATCCTTCAACGACATATCCCAATGTCTGAACATAAGAGTATTTATCAGGGTAGCTTTTATGTTCAAGAAGGATGGAGATATAGGCACTATTTTCGCTGTTTTTTAATTTGCACTTAAAGACCAAATCGGCAAAAGTCTCCTTTAATTTACCGGAAATAAAACTGTTTTGAGTAAATTTTAATGTACTTAGATCAATGGTGTTTAATACGTCTTTAGGTAGAAATGTTTTGAAGAAATCCCTCGCAACTTCGATATTGGACATTATCGATTTAAAGAATTTGTCGTGGATGTTATTGATATTTTGCTTATCCATAGAGCAAATATAAAATAAATTATCTGAAATTATTGAAATATCCGGATTTTTACGATGTTATCCCTTTTATGAAGTCGGCTTTGAAGTCATGCGAATGCATGCTTTCAAGTCCTAATTTGCGTTTTTATTGTTTCAAATAAATTTGAAACATCCGGTTTTTTCGGACTGTCATCAAATATCTTTGCCCTTGAAAGCGTTTTCAAAGGGAAGAATCCGAACCCTCCGGACATCATAGCGCAGTGATAGATGGTATTGAAAAGAGAGGAGAAATTTTTTGTTTTTTAATAAAAATTTATTATTATGTTAAGTTTAAAAGAATTTAAGGAGTTTAAATTAGATAACTCTGACGGGTCAAAGGAAATTAAAGGAGGTGTGAGTGTTTATGTCGTTGAAACAGCTTATGAAACTGATAATTATATCAATTCAGGTGGACAGCATATAACAACTTATGTTGATGGGATGAATATGGGTACTGACTCAGATGGTTATTAATTAACTTAAGTAAGGAGTTGATATTAATAAATATCAACTCCTTATTATATTATTTCAATTATTTTAATAATTAGTAACAGTACCGATCAAAATACGTCAGATGTTATTAGATACCTTAATATTATGGGTGCTAAATGGATGCGTATTAATGAAAATGATATAGTTAAATTAGTTTTCTTAGATGTTATAAATGAAAAATTTGAATTGCAAATAAATAACAAATTATTATCTTCAGACGACATTAAATCAGTATGGTTTAGAAGAGGTAATATCCTTTCAGAAATTTTAGAATATAATAATAAAGATATTAAAAAATTTATTAATTTCGAACAAAGTGTGATTGAAGAATTTCTTTGGTATATTTTACTCAAAAAAGTATATATTGGGAATAAATTCAATTCAATACCTAATAAGTTATCTGTTTTAAATATTGCTAAAAATTTGGGATTTAATGTTCCAAATACGTTTGTTGTAAGTAAAAAATCTCAACTTAGATATTTATTAAATTCATCTGTACAATTTGTTACAAAAGCTTTATCTGACCCAATTGTTTTAAATAGTGATTTATATTGGATACCTATGCATACAAAAACATTACATTTAAATTATTTAAATAAAATACCTGAAAATTTTTTTTATAGTTTAATACAAAATCAAGTAAATAAAAAAGTTGAAGTACGAATTGCTTTTTTTAATAGTAAATTTTATTCGGTAGGGATGTTTCTTGATACTCACCCACTTCAAGGTATAGATATTAGAAAAGAAATAAGTAATTTTAGATTTGATTGTTTTAAATTACCTAAGGAAATAAAAAACAAAATTAAACTATTAATGAAAAAATTACGATTAAATTTTGGTCTTATTGATATAGCAAAATATTTATATTATGCTTGATCTCATTTCTAAAGAAACTAAAAAATATTTACCTCTTACTTTATTAATTACAGAAGTAAAAAAAAGAGAGGTAACAAATAGTGAATTTTTACATTCAAAGTTTTTGTATATTGATGAATTTAAAGGGTATATTTTATTGTTTAGATATTTAGAAAAAATAGTTTTATGAATGATAAGTATGTTTTTTTATATGAAGCAATTAAATTAGTAAAGTCTAAAAGTACATATTTTATATATGATTTGCAGTATAAAAAAATGTACAATATTGATGAAGTTTCGGCTTATATATTGACTTATTGTAAAAATAACTCAATAAATAAAATGTTAGATGCATCTAAAATAGAAAGAAATATTTTTTTTTCATCAATTGATAAATTAATTAAAAAAAATATTATTGGCTACTCTAACCATTGTTTTAATAATAATAATATTGTAAACATAAATTGTTCAAATAGTATTACTTTCAATTTCATAAAAGTAATAGAACTTGAATATAACAAAGATTTAATTGATTGGCTTAAATATTTCATTAATTTAATATCTGACAATATATGGATAGATAGCATTCTAATTAATTTGAATAATAGCACAAAACTTAAATTGTTTTTGAATTTTTTATCAAAAAAAAGAATAGGATCAATTATTATTAATGATTGTGCCAATATTTTAAGCAAAGATGAAATTGCACACTTTTTAAATACGAGAAAGGCATCATATATTTTAGTAAACAATGACTGTGAGTTAAAAAATTGTTTAAAACGAACAAAATATCCTAAATTTTTTATGGATTTTAATTTATTTTATGAATCTTTATCGTATAATACATATTATAATAATAGGATATATATTGATTTTAAAGGGAATATTAAACCAGGTAAAAATATTACTAAGGATTTTGCGCATTTAAGTAGTATTATTGATTATAAAAATTTTAAGGCTTTATTTGATATTAATGATTTTAATAAGTATAAAAACATTAAAAAAGAATATATTTTCGAATGCAATAAGTGCATTTATCGTCATATGTGTATTGATGATAGAGAGCCTATAAAATCAGGTGAAGCTGACTTCTATTACTTTGATAAAAGATGTGATTTTGTAAGAACTTTTTAAATAAATTTTCCCCTTCTATTATGAAAGTGTTTCTAATTCTATTATTATTATTATTAAATTTCAATATATTTACCCAGTCCGCTATCATTGTTGACGATTGCACAAAAGAACCTTTAGTATTTGCTACTTTTCAATCCTCAGATGAAAATTGTTTTGGCTACTCGGATAGAAATGGAATTATCAATTGTAATAAATGTGATATTAATAGTCAAATTATCATTAGGTATTTAGGATATAAGTCAATAAAATTAAAGCTTAATTCTTTAAAAGTAATCGACACAATATTTATGAGAAAATCACAATATATCTTAAACAAAGTTCAAATCATCGCTGTTAAAATTAATGTTCAGAAAGAATTAAACTCTATACTAAAAAAAATAAGAAAAACCAAAAGACTAAGAACAGTTAATACCTATTTTTACCTTGAATCTTTTGAAGAAGATTCCCTACGTGAAAAAATTAAATTAATAGGCGCTGATGTTTTATCAAATCTAAAGTTCATAAATGACAACAGAGTAGTTGGCTCATTTTTAATTAAAAAAGAAAAACCTTATTATAGCTTAGATATAGATAAATTTATCAAGAATATTCCTTATTTTTCAAGAAAAAAAATAATGTTTAATCATTTGTTTTCAAAAAAGAAAATTGACATTAATGATTACAGATTAAAATTGATAGGAAGTACTTCAGGCAATAGGTTAATTAAATACACGGGAAAATACGGAAAAATTCATGGATTTGTCAAATATAATCCTACTACTCAAGAAATAATTGAGCATGAATATACAACGAAAGAAAATTTAGAAAATATATTCGAATCACTAAATAAATCTAATATTACAATAGTTGATTCAATTAATATCCACTACTTCTTTAATAATAATGCTTTAGATTTAGTTTTATTTAAAATATGGATTAAAAAAAGATCTAAAAAAAGAATTTACAAGATAATTACGAGTGGCTATTTAAAAATAATAGATTCGCAGAGGGTTATAGATAAAATTGAAATTCCAAAATTAAAATATAATTCACTTCAAGAAGAACTAATTTATAGTTCTCCAATGAATTATTTAGAGAAAAAAATTAATTATCTCTTTAAAGTTGATTCTCTTTATTCTAAAAATTCATCTAATAATGATTATCTTTATAGTGCTGATAAATTAACCAAAAATCTTCTCAGCTTTTTTGATAATACTAATAAAAAAAGAAAAATATGGTCTAAAAATAAAAGATTGACAATTGACGATTTTGTTTTCAAGCAACCTATTCAAGATTACAACAATAGTTCGATAAAATTTTTATCAGATTTGCAAAAAATAAAAATTAATTGGATAATAATAGAGAACAGAGAAGGAAATAAAGTAAATTATTATTCTCAAAAGTCTATTTTGAATAATTCTGAAATTTTATATTATGGAATTAGGCAGGCTGAACTTATTGCAAATATTAGTTTTGATATCTATGAAATATATAGAAAAAAATTAATAATAGAATTGAATAGAAAACAAATATATAATTCAAAGCAAATAATAAATGAAGCCTATTCCAAAGCGACAGAAATGGTAAATGAATTCATTCAAAAGACAAATTATGCACGAAATTTAAATAAGCTTAAAAAGTATAATGATTTTATTATTAAAAATCTTGGAATTGATAATCTAAAAATCTCATTAAGCAAAGTTTATAGAAATAATAAAGAACTCAATTCTTTTTCGGATGGTGATATGTTAGCCTTTTTCGGAAAATACAATGATGCAATAAAAATATATTTAAATTACTTGTATAAACCGAACCTTGATAAAAAGATTAAAATTAATATATTGCTTAACTTATGTGTTATCTATAAAAAAATCGGTAACAAAGAAAAGTTATGTAAATATTATAATATTTTGCTAGATCTTGATTCAAGCTATAAAAATAGTAAATTTAGATTTGATTGTTTGTTAGTCAAATAGAAGCTTTTACATAACTATTTAAGTAATCTAAATACTTTTTTTAAGTTCAAGAAAAATGAACAAAAAGCTATAAAATACTACGGAATGGAGGATTTGGTAAAAGAAGAGGAGTGATATTATCCGCAAAGAGGTGCATCAATCCGTACTATTTCAGCACTTTCTTTCGGTTCTTTGAGGTTTGTAATAATAATCAATAAACTTACCAAGACTTATAGACTTGGCAAGTTCAGGGGTATACAAGGTGTCGCAAATTTATTTGGAATAATGTCGTGGTTTTCAAAGCCGGCTTTGAAGTCACGCTATCGCGTGCTTTCAAGTCCTTCTTTTCGTTTTTATTTTTTTGTTTCAAATAAATTTGAAACACCTTTTAAAGTGGGGGGGGTAAATGGTGTCGCAAATTTATTTGCTACCTTTCAAGAGCTTCTTGCAAACTATTAGTTACTATTCTCACTTATGATTTTTTGTACTTCCTCCGTGCTTAATCCGGTGATTTTCGCAAGAATATCAATACCAATGCCATTTTGGCGTCCTTTTAAAATCACACCTTTCTTTTCTTTTTCAATACCTTTCTCAATGCCTTTCTCAATACCTTTTTCAATACCTTTTTCGATACCTTTCTCAATACCTTTTTTTTCTATTAATTCATAAGTACTCATAAAATCTTTTTTCACTTTTGGAGGAATTTTTTCTATTATTTCCAGCAATTGCACTTCTTTTATCTCTACCAACTGTAAGTAATAAACAATTAATACTTTACTAAAGTTCCCCATTCCTTCCGGAAATAGGGCACTGAAAATATTTTCAGCTTTCCTTATCAATTCAGCAGCAATTCAGGGTGAATTGCTAAAAAAAAGTACAAAAAAGATGTATTAACCAAAAGGCATGATAATGTATATGAGCGGTGTGGCATTGATAATAACCAAAGACCGTACGGTATTTGAACGCATATTTGACAAATTTCTAAATCTTGTGAAAAACGAATGATGCCCTAAACTCCAACCTTGTAAGTTTGAGCAATAGCACAGATGAGATGCAAAACTTGCAAGGTTTAAATTGATAATAACAAAATTTATATAACGACAAAAGTAATTTAACCATGACATTTTTAGAAAAACTTCAACTGATAGAAAGAGTAGATCAGTTGATAAGGATGAAAGCTACGGGAAGTGCCAATGACTTGGCAAGAAAGTTGGGAGTATCGAGGAGAAATGTTTTTCATATTATAAATACAATGAAAGCAATGGATGCACCTATTGAATACTGTCCGTACAAAAAATCCTTTTATTATAAATATCCATGTGAACTAATGATTGGTTTTGTTGAAAAGGAGAAAATTAAAGGTGGAATGTCAAAAAATATTATAAATTTTTTCTTGAGTGCAAAAAACTTGCACTCTAACTAAATATCTTTGCCCTTGAAAGCGTTTTCAAAGGGAAGAATCCCAACCCTCCGGACATCATAGCGCAGTGATAGATGGTATTGAAAAGAGAGGAGAAATATTTTGTTTTTTAATAAAAATTTATTATTATGTTAAGTTTAAAAGATTTTAAGGTGACTCAAATTGGCGATCCGGTAAAATTAAATGAAGTAAAAGGAGGATTAGTGTCTAGCGTAACAGGAGGAGGCTCATTAGGCAATGGTGTATGCTATGAAGATATTGTCTGGGATAATGGCAATACTAAAACGGAGATTTGCTATGCAAAAGATGGTTTACCAAGAGAACCGGATTGATGTAAATAGTGCTTTATAATTAAGGAGAAGTTAGAACTTCTTTATGTTTTGTAGAACACAAAGAAGTTCTTTTAAATAATATAGAATATATCTAATATGAAAAAACTTAACTTTTTTATCTTTTTATTTGTCTTTTTTTCTTCTTGTGGCCTAGCAAAAACTTTTCATTTTAATAATAAAATTACTCCAAAAATTTTTGATCCATTGCTCATGGATCAAAAAGAATACAGTAACCGTATTGAAAATAAAAGAAGAAAAATAATTGCCGGTCAATATATGGTAAGTGATTCTTTAGGTTTTAAATTGTGTTTGGAAGATAGAAATAATAATGGTAAGTATATGGAAAAAGGAATAGATGCTATTGGGATAACTGATTTTTCTGATTCAACGGTATTGATAGAAACAATGTTGGATGAAAGCGTCTATTTTGGTACAGCTTCTCTTATTAAAGACAATCTTTTATTTGGATATTATGATAAAAAATATAGTATTACAGATTATGACGAAGATAGAAAAACACTATGGTTTAAAGAAATAAACCATTCCACCAAACCATTTGATTTTTTATTAACTGATAAACTTATTAATTTTAAATATAGAGATTTAATATCGGGAAAGAATAATCTTTTATATCAAAACCTTGATAGATCAAAGGAATATTATATGCTTGTTTTTTGGACTCCATTGTGCAGACCATGTATTGAAGAAATGCCATTACTAAAAAAATTATCAAAATATTCTGTTCAAATAATTAACATTTGTGGAATGTGTGATGAAAATGAAGCTAAGAATATTGTTGTTCAAAAAGATCTGCCAGGACTTCAAATTTTAAGTAATAGATATGTTGAAAGTGTTTTTCATCAAAATGGATTTCCATACATTTTATTATTTGATAAAGACCTCAAGAAAATAAAAAGAATTTTTCCTATCGCAGAGGCAGTAAATATTATAGTAAAAGATTAAACCATAATTCTATGACAATTAGCTTCAATTTGAAAAAACTATATATTCCCATATTTTTATTAATAATCTCACTATGTGAAATAAATGCACAGAAAGTCCTTTTTATGGGGAATAGTATTTTTTATTTATATAATGTACCTTCAAAATTTGATTCCATATCTAATTCTTGCGGAAAAAATATAAAATCAATAGATATATCTAAAGGAGGCTATTCAATTAAGTATCACCTATCCGACTCAACGAGTTTGAGAATTTTAAAAAGTTGTAAATGGGATTACATTATTTTATTAGGATTTAATTCATCAAGACCATTTTGGGGAATTGAGGATATAGAAAAAAAATATAAAAAATACTATAACAAACTTGTTGTTATTGAACCATATTCAAGTTTTATCCCAAAATCATTTAGAAAACCTGAAATTGTAGAACTGAAAAACAAAGTAAAAAAAATATGTGATAAATTTAATAGTAGTGTTATACTTGTACCTTTTGGTGAAATTTTAGATTGTATATTAGATCAAGATCCCAATTTTGAATTCTCTGAAGACTTCATTCATTTAAATAATATTAGTTCCTATCTATTAGCAAAAAGTATTTATAAGGAATTGTTTGTAGAAAATTCGAAATCTTTTAAAATAAATAATATAGTTGATTCTCTTCTGTATAAATGTTATTGAAAAATGATAATTATTTTAACAATTGAAAATGACTATAGTACTTCTAAAGTAATTGATTGGCTTCATTATTTTAATCGCGATATAAAACGGATAAATTATGGTGATAATTGGGGAAAAATAACTTTCTCTGGATTTATATCTAATGCAGATGGCGATTTTATTTTTGAAAACGCAAAAGTTAAAAGTATTTGGTTTAGGAAACTTTTGAAATTTTACAAAATAAATCCTGCCTTATTACAGAATAAAAGTGTTTCTGATCATTTAATAGATTAAGTAAATGCCTTTAATTCATCACTATATTTTCTAAGTCAAATATATTGCCCTATTGTATTAGGATCTAATTTATTTCTTCATACTCTTGATGTAAATAAAATAAAATCATTGTCAGTTGCAAAAAGTTGTGGTCTCGCTATTCCAGATACGCTTTTGACAAATAACAGAGAAGATGTTAAAAACTTTATTGACGCAAATAGTTATACTATAATTAAACCATTAAGTGATCCTCATTTTTTTACCGTTGGTGACAACAGGTTTGCACTTTATACATCAATCCTAAAAAAAGGAGTGCTAAAAAACATGAAAAAAAATATTTTACCTATTATGATACAAAACAAAATAGAAAAAAAATTGGAAATACGAATATTTTATATTTCAGGTAAAATTTTTAGTGCTGCAATTTTTTCGCAAACAAGAGAAAAAACATCTCTTGATTATAGAAATTATGATATTGATAAACCTTATCGTGTTGTACCTTATTCTTTTAGTTTAAAAATGAAGAATAAAATTAAAATGTTTATGAAGAAAATGAACTTAAATACGGGTTCTTTAGATATTATCAAAGATATAAGTAATAATTATATTTTTTTAGAAGTAAATCCTGTTGGCCAATTCGATATGTTGTCTAATACATGTAATTTCCCAATAGAAAAAGAAATAGCTCTATATTTAAAAGGATAAATAATAATGTAATGAAAAACAAAGATTTTGATTTATTAATAAAATCATCTCCATTATATCATAGCGCTTCTAAAAAAGACAAAAATAATGTGATAAAATATAGTAAAATGGTTGATTCTGAAAAGCATCAGACAAAATTGTATCAAGTTGAGGTTTTTTATAAACCTATCTCTTTAATATATAATTCAAATTATTTAAAATAAAATATTATGGGTTATAATAAATACTTTAGTCTTTTTGCAAATTGTATTGTAGTAAAAGGGAGCAAGGAAAACCTAATGTGTGATATGCAAAGAGGGGAGATTCGTGCTATTGATGAAAATTTAGTTGAACTTTTTAATATGTGTAAAACATATAAAGTAAGTGAGCTATGTGAGATAATCAGGTGTACAAATAAAGAAGCACTTTACTCATTTTTTGATAGTTTAGTTAAATTAGAAATAGGGTTTTATACATCTGATATTAAACTTTTTCCACCTATAGACTTGACTTGGTACAATCCGTCAAAGATTACAAACGCTATTTTAGATTTTAAATTAATAAATGACGATATATCAATTAATAGTATAATAAGTCAACTAAATATATTAGGTTGCAAAGCTATTCAATTGAGGTTTTATAGAATTGTTTTACCCAAGAGACTTGAAACCTTAATTAAAAGCATTAATTCAACTGGAATTAAATCAATCGAATTAATTCTTAGGTATGATAAATCCCAAATTAAATCAATTCTAAATTTAGTTTTTAGATATTTTAGAATAAATAAGATTGTATTTTATAACTCTCCAATGAATAAATTTGAAAGTATTGAAGAGAAAGCTGTGATTTATTATTTAAAGCACTCAATTTTAAACAATAGAAATTGTGGCACAATAAATTCAGGAATTTTTCATTCAAATATAAAATTCTTCACCGAGGCCCAACACCACAACATAGCACCGATAAACGGGATAATAACATTGCCCGGCACTATATCCAAAGATGTATTTATACCGCAAGGTACACCTGTATGCAGCATAGTGCCGGTGACAAAAGACACAGGCAATAAGAAATTGGCAAGAGCGATGACTCCAATATCCGGAGTAGGCAAAATAGAAAAAGGCAGCAGGGTAATAATTCGTTTTGATGCATATCCATACAAGGAGTACGGTACTTTGGACACAAAAGTAGAGGATATCTCCTTATTGCCAATCAAGGACAATGAAGGCAAGGTATATTATGACCTAACCATAAAATTACCGGATACATTGATTACAAATTACGACAAGACCATACCATACCGCCCCA
>Ga0256833_1001547_pt1 | contig 16816 bp, 12 predicted proteins | sample 356284metaG_FD_190535 | JGI IMG/M metagenome (GOLD analysis project Ga0256833, IMG submission 190535) | Hydrothermal vent microbial communities from Mid Atlantic Ridge, Atlantic Ocean - 356-284 | ecosystem: Environmental > Aquatic > Marine > Hydrothermal vents | place: Atlantic Ocean: Mid...
CAAAATCTTTTGTGAATTTCAGTTAATGAAATATTATCAAATTTATCATTTTTTGTATTATCAAAAATAAAGATTTGTGGTATATACTTACTATTATCTTTTATTTGAAAAAAAACAGCATTAGCGAGATAGTCATCTTTTGCAAGATATAAGATTTTTCGGCGTGCCTCACCAATATTTTCATCATCTCTTTGATTGACAAAAAGTAAGGCTTCATTGCCTTCAAAATCTATATGTTTTAATATCTCTTCAAACATTATTAACCAATCTTTTTAACTTATACAAAAGTAAATGATTTTTTTAAAAACACTTCTTTCTAAGGTTAAATCCAATATTATCCATTGTTATACAGCTGTTTACCTCATAATAACTAACAGTTAACTATAGCAACGAAAGCAAGTTTTCCCTTTTATCTAATATTATTTCTCGCATATATTTATTCTTTTATTCATTAAAATTCGTATCCTATACCTATATTTGTATTCAAAATATTGAATTTTTGTTCATTTTTATTTGTAGATGAAGGGACCAATTCTGAAACAGTAGTTGTTTCAAATTCAGGCTTAGTGTAATAATAATCAATATTTAGTGAAATCACAAAATTGTTTTTCACACTATAATTTAGTCCAGCACCTATCATATATGATGCTGACTTTGCATCATCTTTAATAATTGTTGCTTCAAAAATACTTATACCATCTGACAATCTCATTTCTATTTCAGGACTATAAGACTCTGAATATCCAACTAAAGCCCTTGTTTCAAAACAAATTAAATTTGTTAAAAATGTCTTTATAAACAGACCTGTTAGCATTCCGCTTGATTTATAATTCCCGGCATTTATTGATATTCCCAATGTTGGAAATTGCAACCTAAGTTCATTTTCAAAAATACTTGAATTAAACGAATTAGAGTTTCTCATATATAAAGCAATTATCCCAATGTTTTTAGATAAATTATATTTTGCACTTATATTAATATTATATCCTAATTTAGCCAAACCAGCTTCACTATTTCTTGTATCTGAACTACCAAAATCACCTATAGGAATTGATAGACCAGATGAAATCCTAAAATTTATTTTCGATTTTATAATCTCCTGCGAAAATAAACTTGTAGAGTAAAATAGAAAAGTAAATATAATTATGGATTTTTTCATCGTTTAATTATTAATTTGTGATAAAAATATTTAATTAATTTCAAACTAAAATTAATATTTTAACTTTCGCATAAAACGAATAACATCAAGCTGTAAAGTTAGCATAAAAAATTGAAAATTATAAATAAAATCTTTGAAATTAGGCAAAATTCGACAAAAAGGAACTGATATAGACATTTTTATTTGAAAATTTGAAATCGAAAACCATAACTACTGCCCCGTTGGAAATTAAGGTTTGCTCCCAAAACTAATGAAATTTATATATTTTAACTTTTATCTTGATGCATGACAGAATGGCCTCGACGATAACCTGATCAAAAACCTAATATACTCTATAAATGTTTTAACAAAAACCCTATCATTGATTTGTAAAATTCAAAACGGTTTTCTTCCTTTCTAAAGCCATGACCCTCATCATATTTAACCAAATAAGGTACATCAACATTTTTCTGTTTTAATGTTCTAACTATTTGATCCGATTCATCAATATTGACTCTTGGATCATTGGCTCCTTGCACGACATAAAGCGGTGTTTTTATTTTATCTACATGAAAAACCGGAGAGGCTTCCCTGAGATATTCTTTATCTTTTTCGGGATGTCCTACCATTTCATACATCATATCAAGATATGGTTTCCAATACGGCGGAATGGTCTGAAGAAAAGTAAATAAATTTGAAACTCCGACATAATCAACTGCGGCGCAATAAAGATCCGGAGTAAAAGTTACACCGGCAAGAGTTGCATATCCTCCATAACTTGCTCCATAAATCGCGATTCTTTCAGGGTCGGCAATACCTTTATCGATTAACCAATTCACTCCGTCCGTGATATCATCCTGCATTTTCTTTCCCCATTGCTTAAAACTTGCTTCCCAAAATTTACGACCGTATCCAGTACTACCTCTGAAATTCATTTGCAACACTGCAAAACCCCTATTGGCCAATAATTGAATTTCCTGATTATATCCCCATACATCCCTATGCCAGGGACCTCCGTGCGGATTTATAACAACGGGTAACTTTTCAGGTTTGATATTTTTTGGTAAAGTTAAATATCCGTTAATAGTCAAACCGTCTCTTGATATATATTTAACAGGTTTTTGCTCTGCCATGTCATTTTCATTAATCCAAGGACTTACATCTGTTATCTTCTCCAAGATACCCGTTTCACTATCATATATATAATAAGCACCTAAAGATCTATCGGAATATGTACGCACTATAAATTTGCTTTCCTGCTTATCATGATCAGCCAAAACTATTTCATAATGTCCAAGTTCATTTTTTAATCTTTTAAAAATATTTTCTATTTCAGTATCCAGAAAATAATAATGTTTTTTATCCGTGACATAACTTATGGCAGTCAGCACCTTTCTCTTTTTGGAATACCCCAAATTACTAACATCTACTTCCGGATGTTCAAATAAAACAGCACCTTTTTCCTTCCCCGATTTCAAATCGAATTTTACAATTGCTGTTTTATCTCTGTTCAAATTTGATGATGCATAGACTATATCACTATTATCAAAATCAAAAATAAGCGGAGAAATTTGTTCTTTAAAATCGGTTGTTATCACATCTCTGAATGGCTCATTTTCAGTTTCTCTATACATCAATGTAGTATTTGTACCGCCGACCATTTTAATGGCAATCCTAAGTTTTCCGTCATGGTCGGTCATCCATGAAGAAATAGGCTCCATAGGGTTAATATTCTCAGCCAACTGTACAAATTCTCCGGTATTAATATTGATTCTATAAGGTTCAAAAAGCATGGGATTATTTTTATTCATTCCGATTATCATTTCATCTTCAATATTTTCCAAATCATCAATAATTTCTATTCTCACTCCCTCAAAAGGTGTTAGATTTTTACTATTTCGCCCATCTTTATCAACGGCATAAAGCAGAAAATTCTCATCTCCACCATTATCTTTGACATATACCAATCTATTTTTATTAGCCCAAAAATACCCGTTGATATCTCTTTCGGTTTCGTCTGTTATTCTAAGAGCTTTCTCTTCCCCTATTTTCTGTATAAATATATTTTTCCTCCTTTCAAACGGTGCCAAATATGAAAAATATTTACCATCCGGAGATATTTGATAAGAAGATTTATCCGGATTTTTAAAAAAATCTTCTACCGAATATTTCCAGTTTCGATTTTCTTCAATATCAATGAGTTTTTTTATTTCTTCTTCCGTACTGGGCAATGATACATCCCCTTTCAATTTTTTATTTTCCATTTCTTTGATGAGTTTTATAAAAGACTACAAACAGTATCTTGACAAAAACACTATTTAATATTAAAAAGTTTATTTAACTTACGTATTTGGTCAACCTGTCCCAAAACTATTATATTTGAATTTTTTACGATTTTAATATCCGGATCAGGATTTATTATATAATCACCTTCTGGATTTTTATAGCCTATAATCGTACAACCGGTCAATTGTCTTAAGTTTAATTCCTTAATCGTTTTATTGTGATACTCCTCAGGGCAATCTTCAAATGAAATCTCCTCAAGATTGGTTTTCACATTTCTATCCTCAAGAGACAAATGCTGCATAAATTCAACCAAATCGGGAGATAACAATAAAGACGCCATATATTCACCTCCAATTTTATAGGGGAGAATTACTTGGTCAGCTCCTGCCAATTTCAGTTTTTTCTTGATAATATCATTTGTAGCTCTACTAATAATATGAATATTGGGATTCAATTGACGTGCCGACAAAACAATAAACAGGTTATCCGCATCTTGTCCTAGAGAAATTATCAATGTGGATGCATTCATAATTCCCGCTTTTAACAATATTTCATCTTTTGTAGCATCCCCTTTGAGAAAAACAACAGATTTTGAATTGTATTTTGCAGCATCAACATACACTTTTTCAATAACAACAACTTTTTTATTATATTTTTCAAGTTTTCGATAAACCGTTTTGCCTACTCTGCCAAATCCTGCAAGAATGATATGATTATTAAACTTATTGATTTTATTTTCCATCCTTTTATGTATTATATTTTCAAAAATACTGTTGTTTAATAAAAATTCGGATAATATTGAAACTCCATAACCATATATACCGATACTAAATAATATCAATATCACTGTAAATATTTTCCCTGTATCATCTAATGGCTGAACTTCACCAAATCCAACTGTAGTAGCAGTAATAACAGTCATATAAACAGAATCTACCCAGGAAAACATCGTTAAATAATGATACCCTACCACACCCATGAACAAAAGTAAAACAAATAGAGATATTGCTAAAATTATTTTATGTCTTATCGTATTCATTATCAAATTATGTGTATGACTTCTTTACAACCAAGATATAATAATTATTTCCAATATCCATGTAGCCCTGTTCATAAATGTATTTATATATTTTACCGGCTTTAGTAATATACTCGCTTGTAAAATAACTAAAATCGAATCCTTTAGCTAATAATTTGTCTTTATGTATGGAAATCTTCCCATCTGGATTTAAATCCGATAATATTTTTCTGTTTTTACGCAAAATTCTATTGACATTTCGCATATAGTTGTTTTTGTCTTTATTCAAACGATTATGATAAGAGATACGGCAATCAGAGGAACAGAATTTTTTATCAATTCTTCCGTGAAACTCTTCACCGCATTCAGGACATACTTTTTTCATCTGTTTAAAATTTTTATTTCTAAAAAAATAATAAAAATTTATATTACATTCAGAAACTCACTTTAAATTTATTAATCATAATTTTTTGTATATTTTAAGATTAATAAAATTCATATTCGTTTCATTTAAAAGAAACTTTGTTAAGATCTTCATAATGAATAGCTACAAATTTATTAAAATTTTAATAAAACATAACTTTTCTTATCATAAAATGTTTATTTTTTAGTTTAATATGAAAAATAATATTTTATGTTAAAATATAAGGTGTCTTTTTTATTCTTGTTTATCTATATTACCGGGGCTTATGCCGGAGATTTTGAAAATGTAGATAAATATGCCCGTTCTGTGCACAAATCCGGAGATTATAAACAACTCGTGCACAAATTAACCGATCGTTTTACGGACGAAAAAGATAAAGTTAGAGCAATTTATGTATGGATAACCGATAATATTAAATACGATTGGAATAAATTTGAGCATAATTTAAAAAAAGGAAGATATCATATCAAAGGACGTTCTAAAGCAGAGATTTTACAAATAAAGAAAAAAATAAAAGAAAGAAAAATCAATGATGTTTACAGAACCGGCAAAGGTGTTTGTGAAGATTATTCATTGCTTTTCAAGGCTATGTGTGATGCCATTGGTATAAAATCAGTAATTATAACAGGAAAAATCAGAAGTAATCCTAAAGCTATCGGTATATTCCCTTACCGGTACAAACATGCTTGGAATGGGGTTCGTATCAATGACAGCTGGTACTTAATAGATGCAACATGGGGAGCAGGATATGTAGAGAAAGGTAGATTTCATAAAAAATTTGAAGATGCATTTTTTATGACAAACCCTGAAATTTTTATCATTAGTCATTATCCCGACCAACCAAAATGGCAGTTGATTAAGACCCCTGTTTCAAAAAAAGAATTTGCAGAATTTGCATATATATTTGCAGGGTTTTATGAAAAAAATATTTTAAATTTTTATCCTCGCAAAGGTATTTTTAATACTAAAAATATGAACAATACGGTTACATTGGAATTTGCAACAATTCCACCGGATATATATATTTATAAAAACGGAAAATTAAAAAAAACAAAAATAATTAAGAAAGATAATACTGTGAAAATAAATCTTTCAACAGTTGTTAATCATGGATTTGCAAAATTAGTAGTCAAAGAAGGTCATAAGGTGATACCATTAATAGGATACAAAATAAAGTAAGGTAACATGATAAAAGTTGAAAATCTAACAAAATTGTATTATACGATAGGAGATGTAGCGAAAATGTTTTCTATCAATGATTCCACTTTAAGATATTGGGAAAGTGAATTCACACAATTGAAGCCAAATAAAAACAAAAAAGGAGATAGAAGATATACTAAAAAAGATATACTAATTATCAATAAAATATATATCTTGTTAAAAGTAAAAAAATTTACACTGGAAGGAGCAAAAGAAGAATTAAAAACTCAAATCAAAACAGAGAATAAAAATAAAAAAATAATCACAAGTCTCAAAAGGATAAAAAAAGGCCTGGAAAAAATAAGTAAAGAACTTAATTAACCCATACAATTACTATCCTCCCAGCACCTTATGCAATTCATCAATTTGACTGTTCCATAATGCTATCTGATCTTCCACTTCATCGGAATCTGCATAATCGGTTATTTTCAAAATAGTCTCATTGGTAATTGGGGATTTGTACATATCAAATTCCAAATATTCATTTTCATCTTCGGCATCCACCCACTTAAAAACAAGTTTTGAATCTTCTATATGTTCTACCAAAATAGCACTTTCTTTAGAGCCTTCCCAGTAAAAATCATATTTATCATCATTAATTTCCACTACATCACAAAACCACATAACTAATCCTTCGGAAGCACTAATAAAATTATATAACATTGCAGGTGACGCTTTAAAAATAAATTCCAATTCAAAAGGTTCTCTATCCATCTCTATTTATACTTAACTTTGCAAATAAAACTTTTTATTTGAATTTTCCAAATTTCAGCCCTTTTTATTTCAAAATAAATTTTATTTAGTGTCAGTCTATAAAAACATTGAAATTTAAAAACAATCTTTTTACAAGCTTTTTACTTTTTTCAACTCGCTGATACTTATACGCTGAAAAGAAAAAATCTCATCTTTTTAAAATTTTTATTTTTTAAAAATTTATAATAAAATTTTATAATACTATCAGGGATTCATAATGATTTTTTAATCATTTTCAACAAATTTATGATTAATAAAATTGATACTAATTTCATCAAAAATCTTTATTTTTAAAAAATTAATCACTTTATAGGTAGATGCTATTCTTGATACTTTTACTAACAATATTATTGTTTCACCCAAGCTATTTTTAGTTTTATCACTCCATAATCATCATTTTTTTCGTCTTCATATAATTCTCATATTGCAAAGAATAAAAATACATGCCGGTTTTTAATTGCAATTTTTTATTATCAAATATAATGATATGTTTTCCTGATTCATAATACCTGTCTTTAATATAATCAACAATTTTGGTACCTAAAGAGTCATAAATACTTAAACTTATCTTACTTCCTTTATGTATTTTAAAAGAAATTGCCGTTTTATCCTTATATGGATTTGGAGAATTTTGATAAACTTGAAATAAATCACTACTAAAATTTAAATCATCATTTGCTGCCAATACACTATCGATATTTATATCCGCCGTCCAAAGAGACAGTTTATATCCGTCAAGCCTAGTCCATATCGGTCTTATTATATTATCATAGGCGGTTATATTGGTATAATCTCCGAAAAAAGTACTTTTTTTAGGAGTAAAAGGAGATTCTGAAATTTTAAAATTTTCAAAAGTATCACCTCCGTCTTTTGAAATTGCCACAAATACATCTGTGCTATTATCTGTGTATTCCCTTCGGTCATAAAACACAAAATATAAATATCCGGTTTTTTGATCTATTGTCATCCATGTTAAAAATTGATGTCTGCCCGGCAAATCATCATTAACTCTTACAGGTTGGGCCCATGTATTGCCACCGTCAGAAGATTTTACCAACCATACATCCGTATCATCTTCCCCGTTGCGTTGATCTGACCAATTTATATAAATATTGCCTCTATAAGCACTTTGACTCAAATCACATACCGTAACAGGTAATCCATTGCAGCGGCTTAAACCCGGTATATTATAATCCCAACCACCCGGAATATCCGTAACAAAAATATCCTTTTCCAACCATGTTTCACCTGCATCAAACGAACGATCAAACATCAATCCCAATGGTCCTGCCCAAGCGACATAGACTTCCCCATTTGGGCCTACCGCAGGCATTGCCCCTTCTACCGTATTATCACCATCTACACAATCACCACCCTTATCATCAATTCTCATGGCTTCAGACCATGTCTTACCACCATCTATAGATTTTGAAAATAATATATGAGTACTATCCATAGCATTTTTGCTACCATAATTGTCAAACTGTGTCCATGCAACATAAAGCGTATTATTTTCGGGATCTACCACCGGCCATTCTTTATCCTGTTGTTTATTCTTAAAATATCCCATAAAAGAATCCTGTGTCCATGTTTTCCCTCCGTCTTCACTTCTTTGAGCAACAATTCTATCAATCCAATGCTCAGCATTTGAAAGGTGGAAAAAATAAAAATAACCGTTTGTATCAACAGTGATTGCCGGATCTCCCCATACTCCAAAACCGGATTCAATCTTTCCTTCAATCCAGGTTCTTCCGGTATCTACAGAATAATAATAATTATTAATATTGCTTCCTGCTACCAATTGTGCCGGATTTTTAGGATTTATTGCAATAGACGGTTCATTAGGTGTACCGGTATTGTCGATTAAAATATTCTTGTGCTGTCCTAACAATAAAAATTGAAAAAAAAGAAATATAATAAATGTATAAATTATTCTCATAATAATAATTTTATTAGCAATTCCGGAAAAGTGCTTTCTATCCAAAATAGAGTTACATTGTAATCTTGCCTAATAAATAAACTTTCCTTCTTTCTTCAAATGTCTGTCCATAATCTCTAATTCATGAGCACCTGAAACTACAATATCCGTATTTAATGTGAAGTCCAAATCCATATTCCTGCCTTCATAATCCAACTGGTTCAATATAACTTTCATAGCTTCTTTCCTTGCAGTATGCTTGTCATTTGATCTAATTATAGTCCAAGGAGCTTGTCTGGAATGAGATGCTTCAAGCATTTTGTACTTCATCACTGTAAATTCATCCCATTTATCCTGAGCCTGAAGATCGACCTCACTCAATTTCCACTGACGGAGAGGATCCGTTTTTCTTCTTTCAAATCTTAATGCTTGTTCATCTTTTGTCACACTAAAATAAAGTTTCACCAATATCACGCCCTGACGTACCAAATCTTTTTCAAACCCCTTTACTCCCTTGATAAAATTATCATATTCTTTTTGAGTACAAAATCCAAATACAGGTTCCACCATAGAACGATTGTACCAACTACGATCAAACAAAACAATTTCTCCCGAATGAGGAAAATGTTGTACATACCTTTGAAAATACCATTGTGTTTTTTGCTCCTCAGTAGGTTTACCCAATGCAACCACACGATAATGCTTTTCATTCATATATCTGGTTACTCTTCTTATTGTACCCCCCTTTCCCGAAGCATCTCTACCCTCAAAAAGAATCATCATTTTACCGTTTATTTTCTCAAGGTGATTTTGCAGTTTGATCAACTCTGCCTGATAAGGTTTAAGGTCTTCAATTTCTTTTAACTTCCGTATAGCTTTTGCTGTAAACTTCTCTTTTTTAGCACGCTTACGCTTAAGATTATCATATTCTTCCAGTAATTTGGCAGTTTGTATTTTTTGATCTTTAAAAAAAATAAAATCAGGATTTTTATCTTCTACAATATTGCTAACGGGAATATTCTTTTCCATAAGTTTTAATTTTCAGGTAAAATAATAACTTATTATATCAAATTTTTATTATTTTTATATTAAATCGAAAAAAATCAGATATACAGTTATTGAAAACTGCAAAATAAAAAGATTTATTATTATTTCCAAATAATGAATTTAAAAACTATATGAATTTTGAAAAAAGCAACTGCTATTAGAGAATTATATTGATTCAATTGCTCATATTTTTATTTTCAGGCTTTTCCATTATTATAAAATATATCGGTTTAAATAAAGTCTGTCTATAAAATTTTAAAAATATAAAACTTCCTTTATCTTTAAGAAGAAAATTTCAACATTTTCATTAAAATCATTCATTTGTAATTATTTATAAAATGTGTATTTCTATAGTTAAAATTCGTTTTTCCTATACCTGCATATCCGGGTTGTTATTTAAAAAATAAAAATGTAAATGAGTAATAATTTTCTTTGACTTTTTTTTCTCAACACAACTATTTTTGTATTTTTGGCGCCATTCTAAAAAATCCGATAATGAAAATTAAACTACTTTTTTTATTTCAAATATTATTTATTTTCCCTCTAACTTCACAAGTTCCTGATTGGCAAAACCAACATGTATTTGAAATTAACAAAGAGTATCCACATGTTTTTTATATTCCGCAATCAAATCTAAAATATAGCATTCCAAAAGATTCTGAAAAATCCGGTTTTTACAAATCATTAAACGGCAAATGGAGTTTTAATTGGGTAAAAAATCCGGAAAACAGACCTAAAAAATTTTATAAAAACGATTATGATATTAGTAATTGGGATAAAATAGATGTTCCCGCAAATTGGGAAATAAAAGGTTATGGTATTCCTATATATATAAATCAATCATACGAATTTATGCCGAAAGACAAACGTCCTACTCCTCCCTATTTGCCAAAAGACTGGAACCCTGTCGGATCTTACGTTACATATTTTGAAATACCTGAAAGCTGGAAAGACCGCCAGATTATATTGTATTTCGGTGCTGTAAAATCGGCAATGTATTTGTGGATTAACGGGAAAAAAGCCGGATATAGTCAAGGTAGCAAACTACCGGCCGAATTTAATATTACAAAATTCATAAAACAAGGTAGAAATAAATTAGCATTGGAAGTTTACCGCTGGTCTGACGGTTCATACCTGGAATGTCAGGACTTTTGGAGAATAAGCGGTATTGAAAGAGACGTTTTTCTATATTCAAAACCTGATTTTCAAATATTTGATTGTTTCTTTAAACCGCATCTGGAGAACAACTATAAAGATGCATCTTTTGATTTGGAAGTTAAACTAAAGAATTATCAATCAAAAATACCTAAAGGTTTCAATCTTGAAATATTATTAAAAGACGGCGACAAAATCCTTTATAAAACATACACAAAATCTGAAATTTCATACTACAACAAAACAACATTTAATTTTATAAGCCCTGTAATAAAAGGAATCAAAAACTGGTCGGCTGAAATTCCTAATCTTTATGATTTGTATATTGCACTCAAAGACAAAAACAATAAAATCACAGATCTGATTCATCAAAAAGTAGGATTTCGCACTTCTGAAATAAAAAACGGTCATCTTCTGATAAATGGAAAACCTATTCTTATTAAAGGAGTCAACCGTCATGAACATGATGAGTTTACCGGCCATGTTGTATCGAAAGAATTAATGTTGAAAGATATAAAATTAATGAAACAAAACAATATCAATGCTGTAAGGACAAGCCATTATCCAAATGACCCATATTGGTATGAATTATGTGACAAATACGGAATTTATGTGATTGATGAGGCTAATATCGAATCCCACGGAATGGGTTATGGTAAAGAAAGTCTAGCAAAAGATATCACCTGGTTAGATGCTCATTTGATAAGGGCAAAGCGTATGGTTGAGCGGGATAAAAACCACCCCTCTATCATAATATGGTCTTTGGGAAATGAGGCAGGTGACGGATACAATTTTGAGATGTTGTCAAAATGGATACACGGGAGGGATTCTTCACGTCCCATACAATATGAAAGAGCAGGTCATAAATCTTATGTTGATATTTACAGCCCAATGTATGCCGACATAGGGCATTTGACAGCGTATGCGCTCCAACCGCATAAAAGACCTTTAATCATGTGTGAATACGCTCATGCAATGGGCAATAGCACAGGTAATCTTCAGGATTATTGGGATGTAATAGAAAAATATGATCAATTACAAGGAGGCTTTATTTGGGATTGGGTAGATCAAGGAATTGCAGCTTATACGGAAAAAGGCAAGAAATATTGGAAATACGGAGGTGATTTTGGAGGAAAAGACATTCCTTCCGATGCTAATTTTTGCATGAATGGCCTGGTAAATGCCGATAGAACTCCTCATCCCGGATTACAAGAAGTAAAAAAAGTATATCAAAATATTAATTTTGAAAGACTACAATGTTCAAATAATGAATTTCGCATTACAAATAAAAATTTCTTTGCTGCTTTTGAGGATTACGATTTATATTGGACATTATTGGAAAACGGTGATACTATCAAAAGCGGCATTTTAAATCATCTAAATATAAATCCAAGAAAAAGTCAGATATATAAACTTCCTATCGATAAAACCGGAATAAAAAAAGATAAGGAATACTTCATTAATCTTGAAATAAAAACAACAAAACCGCAAGCTATAATTGAAAAAGGATTTATAATTGCCAAAGAACAATTCAAACTATATCCAAATATAACCCCTTTGAGTATAATAGGAAATTTCTCAAATAGTAATATTAAAATAAAAGAGACAGAAGATAAATTTATTGTCACCGGAAATAATTTCATTTTCAAAATAAATAAAATCACAGGATTCATAGAAGATTACTATTATAAAAATAAACTTTTGATAAAAACCGGGGGTATCCCCGAATTCTGGCGTCCACTTACCGATAATGATTTTGGAGCAAATTTCAATAATGAAAATGCTTTTTGGAAAAATATTAAAAACAAACTTAGGCTACAAAATATATTTTACGGAGGAAGCAACGGCGAGTTATTTATATTTAAATATAATATCAAAGGTTCAGATTGGAAATTCTCAATAGGATATATTATCGAAGATAACGGAAAAATCACCTTAGTAAATCATTTGATTCCGGGCGAACATGATTTGCCGTTAATTCCAAGACTCGGAACAAGATTCCATATACCAAAAGAAATTGATAAAATCGAATGGTATGGTCGTGGTCCACATGAAAACTATTGCGACAGGAAAACATCAGCCTTTGTAGGTAAATACAAAAGCACTGTTGAAAAACAACCGTTCAATTATTCCAGCCTGCAAGAAACAGGACATAAAACAGATACAAGGTGGGTATCTTTCTCAGGAGATAACACCATAATAAAATTTGAAGGTGAGCCTCTTTTGGAATTTTCAGCCTTACCATATACTCTGGAAACATTGGACAGAAAAAAAAGAGGAAGTTTGCATTTATACGATTTAAAAGAATCAGACTACAACGAAATAATAATAGATTATAAACATACAGGAGTCGGCGGGGATGATTCATGGTGGTCAAAACCGCACACTCAATATATCATTCGTGCGAAGGAATATAACTGGCATTTTAGCTTTTCTCCAAATGTCAATAACTGAAACAAATTGACAACTTTTAATAAAAAATGACTAAAAACATTTATGCAAATCCCTGAATGTATTAAAATGTATAGGGGAAATTTTCAGTCAAAATGTTTTTTCTAAGTAATAAGTGTCTATCCGTAAAGTCATTATTATTTAAAAATAATCTTTTTGTGATATTTTATTTTCCTCAACTCACTGATACTAAGGCATCACTTCGCCTCAGAAAAGTGAAACCTCATCAAAAATCCTTGTTTTAAAAATTAAGCACTTTATAAACAAACACTAATTAGTTATATTTATCATTAATTTTATTCCCAACAATTACATTAAATTATTATATTTACAGTTTCATTAAACAGTATCTACAAATAAAAACTCGGTTTAAATTTCCTGAGTCTTTACAAAACACTGAAAATTAAAATTAAATATTATGAATCTGAAAAATTATTTGGTTATTTCTCTATCGGTATTAATGTTTTTTTCATTCAATAATTTTGTTAATGCGCAAGGGAAAAAACATATAAAAAAAACAATTGCAATAACAACAAATGACGGTAATATTTTCATAGGCAAACTATTAAAAGAAACAAATAAAATAATCCGAATAAAAACCAAATCTGCAGGAAATATAACTATCAAAAAAAACAATATCAGAAGTATAGATTTTAATTATACACAGGGGTCATCCATAAAAAACGAGATTAAAACCACAAATAAATACAAAGATTATCCTTCCCGGTACTTTTTAGGAACAAGCGGCTACAATCTTAAAAAAGGAGAAGGATATTATGCAAATACATGGGTGTTTATCAATGAATTAAATTATGGAATAACAGATTATTTTTCTGCAGGAGTTGGAGTTGTTCCATTATTTTTATTTGCCGGAACTCCATCTCCGGTTTGGTTAAAAACAAAATTTTCCTACCCGGTTTTAAAAGACAAACTCAATGTCAGCGGAGGAATAATGGCCGGTGCTGTTATAGGACTCGATATTGATTTTACTGTTCCGACATTTTTTTATGCAGCAGCTACTGTGGGAAACCGTAACAATAATATCACATTAAGTTTCAACTATGGCTATGTTGAAGGTGAATTTTCTCCCGGTTTGTATACATTAAGTGGTAAATATAAAGTTTCTCGTAGAACTTTTCTCATGACAGACAATTATTTTATATTAGATAACGAAACCGATTTTACATCCCTATCAATGTTTGGAGCCAGGACAATGTTTAAAGGCTTAACGTTGGACTACGGAGCAATTTTACCTATTGGAGAATTTATAGATTCAGATATATATATTTATCCTTATTTGGGAATAAAAATTGGACTTGGCAAATAAAATAAATGCAACTACACAAATTGAGTGCATCCGGAAAAAAATCAATAAAATGAAAAATACAGGTAGTGCAGAAAATCAAAAACAGTTATTAGGACATCCCGTGGGATTATTTGTTTTGTTCTTTACTGAAATGTGGGAGCGATTCAGTTATTACGGTATGAGAATCTTACTAGTATTATTTCTTACTTCCAAATTGATAGATGGCGGTTGGGAATGGAGTAGAAAAGAAGCGATGATACTCTTTGGCTGGTATGTAATGCTAATATATATCATGCCATTGATGGGAGGATGGGTAGCCGATAATAAATGGGGACATGTCAAAACGGTGATTGTAGGTGCCGTAATCATAACACTTGGTCATGCATCTTTGGCTTTGGCGGATTTGCCGGTACAAATGGATTTAAAATTTTTCTTTTATATCGGACTTTTGCTTTTGGTAGTAGGAACAGGATTTTTCAAACCCAATATGTCCTCGATAATAAGTAAGATGTATCCTCCGGGTAGCAGCAAAAGAGATGGTGCTTATACCATTTTTTATATGGGTGTCAATGCCGGAGCATTTATCGGAACGATGTTGGTAGGTTGGCTTGGTGAACAAATAAGCTGGAGTATGGGATTTGGATTAGCAGGTATCTTTATGCTATTTGGATTGCTTCAATTTTATTTTGCTAGAAATATCTTTGGGGAAGAAGCGAGCAAACCTCAACCTAAGGTACGGGATCTTTCAAAAGAAGAATTAAAGGACAGAGTACCTTTTACAAAAAAAGATAATATTATTTCCCTAATAGGCGGCTTTTTTGGTGTTACCTGGATTATAGACGGGTTGTTTGCAGTAGTAACAAGAGGCAACCACTTTCTTACGGAAAATTTATTTAATATCTCATTGTCCGGAAATCAATTTTCTGTCGGATTAACAAATATATTTTTCATCCTTTCAATTTTAATTTTTGTTGGACTCGGAATAAGCAGGGTAATCCGGTACAAAAAAGTAGAAAAGGACAGAATAATTGTTATTTTCATCATTGCTTTTTTTGTAGTATTTTTCTGGGCCAGTTTTGAACAGGCGGGAACATCAATGACTATTTTCGCAAGAGATTATACCAATAGAGCTTTAACGGGGACCTGGGAAACGATATTTCAGGTAGTTGATATCATATTATCTGTTTCCCCTCTATTGATATTGACCTGGATAATCTATAAACTTGCGATAAAAATAGTTAAAGAATATCCATTAACGATTTTATTTACAAGTTTGAGCTTCACTATCATTTGGCTAATCGCTATCTTCAGATTATGGCACAAATACAGTGGTAACAATGTAGAGGTTGACGCTTCCTGGTTTCAGGTATTGAATCCGTTTTTCATTATCACTCTTGCTCCTTTATTTTCCAAATTATGGGAAAAAACAAATATTCCCGGACCGTTGAAATTTGCAATGGGATTAACACTTCTTGCTTTGGGCTTTGGATTTCTTTCCATCGGAGCTACAGGTATAGAGAAAGGAGCTTCAACTGCATCTGTAAGTATGATATGGTTGATTCTGGCATATTTGCTTCACACAATGGGCGAATTGTCATTATCACCGGTTGGTCTATCTTATGTAAGTAAGCTCGCCCCTGCCAGAATGATAGCATTCATGTTTGGAATTTGGTATATATTTACAGCTATGGCAGGAAAACTGGCCGGTACCATGGCTAGCTATATGGATGATGTATCGGAGAGTGTAGGTTTATCCGGATTCTTCCTTATATTTACAATCGTCCCTGTATTAGCTGCTTTGATTTTGGTTATTTTCAGAAAGAAAATATTAAAAATGATGCATGGTATTGAGTAATGTGTCCACATAAAATAGGTTAACAAAAAGTTTACCCCGCTCACTTGTCCGGCTATAATATGTCATCCCCAATGCAAGATTGGGGTAAGTTCCGCTAGGCTTTTCTTTTGTTTCAAATAAACTTGAAACGCCATTTAAAGGCATACTCCATACCGATAGAACATTTCCAAATTCAATAAATCAATCTCTTTTATCCAATTCGTAATTCGTAATTTTTAATTCGTAATTCACCATTCATAATTCACCATTCATAATTCACCATTTA
>Ga0256833_1001548_pt1 | contig 16800 bp, 12 predicted proteins | sample 356284metaG_FD_190535 | JGI IMG/M metagenome (GOLD analysis project Ga0256833, IMG submission 190535) | Hydrothermal vent microbial communities from Mid Atlantic Ridge, Atlantic Ocean - 356-284 | ecosystem: Environmental > Aquatic > Marine > Hydrothermal vents | place: Atlantic Ocean: Mid...
GCCGGAAGAAAATACTTCCTCGCAAGAAACCCTTGCCACCCTCCAGGCTCAGATACAGGATTTACAACAAACCCTGGAAGAAGAGCGCTCCCGTGCCGCCACGCTGCAAGAGCGCCTGCATACCGTGGCAACAGCATACGATCAGGCACAACGTGTGTTGGAACACCTCAAAGAAGAAAGCCGCCAGTTGCCCCCCACCCCATCCTCCGACATCCAAGAAGATATGGACGTCCTGTTAGCCACGGTACAAGACCTCCGCCAGCCTCTTTCTTCCCTGGTAGGCTATACCGATCTTCTTCTCAGTGAAACGGCGGGGATTTTAGGCGCCCTTCAACGACAATTCCTGGAACGTATCCGCGCCAGCGCCCAGCGCCTGGAAAAAGCGGTCAACGACCTGGCACAAACCCTCGCTCTGGAAACCGAGCACCGAGAAGCCCAAATCCAACAAGTAGACCTCAACGAGGCCATCGACCTCGCCATCAGCCGCAACGGTGCACTCCTGCGAGAAAAACGGCTGCTCCTGCGGGTCGACTTGCCCGACCGTCTCCCAGAGGCTCAGTTGGACAAAGAAATGTTTCACCAAATCCTACATCATCTCATCCACAATGCTGCGCTGGCTTCCCCTGAAGAAGGTGAGATCCAGCTTCGCCTTCAAATCCTGGATGAAGCCCAGGGGGAAGAGGGGCATCTCCTTCTCCTGGAAGTGCAGGACAGCGGCGGGGGCATTGCCGAAGAAGACCTGCCGCGGGTTTTCTCTCGCCGTTATCGCGCTGCCTATCGCACCATCAGCGGCCTGGGAGACAACGGGCTTGGCCTTCCGCTTGTCAAAGTGCTGGTAGAAGCCTTACAAGGGCGCATTTGGGTGGAAAGCCTACCTGAGCAAGGCACCAAATTTAGCGTCCTGCTTCCCTTTCCCTGCACCGCGTCCCCTTCCAATAAAGCCGAAGGAGCCTTGGCATGAAGCCTGCACGTGGTATGTGGGCGTTCATCGGAGTATGGATCTTCGGAATCTTCGGCAGCCTGTGGACGGCGAGCGCCGAAGGGATGATCCCGGCTGCGCCTTCGCAATTCGCTCCTCACGCCGTGATCTTCAGCACCCCCGTACCTTTCCCCACCCTCACTTCCACCCCACTGTTAGGTCAAACGGCCGTGGCGCTGCCCCCCTCTCCCACACCACGCTGCCACCCCCCGGCCAACTGGCAAGCCATCACCATTGCCCCCAACGACACACTGCAGGCCCTGGCCGCCCGCTACCACACCACCCCCGAAAGGTTGCAACGCGCCAACTGCCTCACCGTCACCACCCTCCTCCCCGGCACCCGCTTCTACGTCCCGCCTCTGCCGACACCATCCGCCTCGGCCACGCCGCCTCCGTCCCCTACCCTGCGGCAATGCCGCCCACCCTCTGGCTGGATCGTCCACATCGTGCAACCCGGGGAAAACCTCTACCGCCTCAGCCTGGCCTACCGCGTCAGCGTCACTATGCTACAGCGCGCCAATTGCCTCCCTGGCACCCTGATCTACACCGGCCAACGGCTGTGGGTGCCCAACGTCCCTACTATCACACCCACCTGGACGGTGACCGCGTCCCCCACGGCGACCTTTACTTCCACACCCACCTTCACCCCTACGCCCACCGTCACTCCCACGCCGCTCCCCACACCCACACCGCCCCCAACTCCCACGCCCACCTTCACCAACACACCCATCCCCCCAACCACTCCTCCGCCCCCTCCTTCTCCTACCACCACCCTCCCCCCACCCACTGATACCCCCACGCCTACCCCTACCCCTACCCCTACCAACACGCCCACAGACACGCCAACACCACTTCCACCCCCAACCCCAACACCTACTTCTACCTCTTGACCTTGCACCTTCCGGTTGACTCACCATGCTCGCCTCCCGTCGCATCGTTTCCCTCTCCCTCCTGATCGTAGCCGCTCTCCTGGTGAGCGGGTGCAGCCTTCCCCTCACGTCCCTTCTCACACCGCTACCCCCACCCACCACCACCCCCACGGTAACGCCCACCCCCTTTCAACCCCTGCCACCTACCGCAGTCTATCTCCCCACACCCACCTTCACCCCCACGCCGACCATCACGCCATCCCCCACGCCGGTGCCCACCGCCACGCCCCAGCCGGGCACTTTTGGCGCCGGACCTGCATCTCCCATTCCCCATGCCGACGAACGCATCAATATCATGCTACTCGGCTCCGACCGTCGCCCTGGGCACGCAGACTTCCGCACCGATGCGTTCATGCTACTTTCCTACAATCCCCAAACCGGCGCTACCAGCCTCATCTCCATCCCGCGCGACACCTACGTCTACTTGCCGGCGCTGAAACGGTGGCACCGCATCAACACCGCGATGGAATTTGGCGGCTTCCCTCTGTTGGCCGATACGTTGGCCTACAACTTCGGCGTCCGCCCCCAGCACTTCGTGATGGTAGATTTCCAGGGCTTCGCCACTTTGGTAGACCGACTCGGCGGTGTGGACATCTATGTTCCTCGTCAGCTCTGCGACCGGCGTACGCACTACGGCGATCACTACTGCATTGGCCCCGGCACCGTTCACATGGACGGCAGCCTGGCGCTGTGGTACGCCCGCTCGCGCAAAACCACCAGCGACTTCGATCGTGCCAGCCGCCAGCAGGCACTGGTGCTTGCCATGACGCGCAAACTCCTCAGCCTCAATGGCCTCGCCCGCGCGCCTCAGCTCTACACCGCCTACCGCAACATCGTCACCACCGATATCAGCCTGAGCGATTTGACGGCGATGCTCCTCCAGGCACGCCATTTCGACCCCAACGCCATCCGCACCTACCTCCTCAAGCCACCGGCCCTACGCCCGTGGATCACACCTCAAGGCAGTTACGTCCTCATCCAAAATTATCCCCAGGTGCGCGCCCTGCTGGAAGAGGCCTTACAGCGGTAAAATAAGGGGGATACTACCCTCACCACCATCGCATTCCGCAGGAACAATCATCCATGCCTTCTCGCCTCAAAACCCTGGAACTGCAAGGTTACAAAACCTTCGCCAACCGCACCCGCTTCGAGTTTGCCCCCCACATTACCGCCATTGTAGGTCCCAACGGCTCCGGTAAATCCAACATCGCCGATGCCCTCCGCTGGGTTCTTGGCGAGCAATCCTACACCTTGCTGCGCGCCCACAAAACCGAAGACATGATTTTCGCCGGCTCTTCCCAGCGCCCCCGGGCTGGCCTGGCCAACGTCACCGTCACCTTCGACAACAGCGAACACTGGCTGCCCATCGACTACACCGAAGTGGCCATCACCCGCCGCGCCTCCCGCGACGGACAAAACGAATACCTGCTCAACGGCCAACGGGTGCGGCTGAAAGACATTCGCGACCTGCTGGGACATGCCGGGCTGAGCGAGCACACCTACACTTTCATTGGTCAGGGGCTGGTAGATGCCGCGCTGGCCCTGCGCCCCGACGAGCGCCGCCAGATGCTGGAAGGCGCCAGCGGTATCGGCATCTACCGCCAGCGTCGCGAAGAAACCCTGCGCCGCCTGGAAACCACCCGCCGTAATTTGGAGCGGGTGCAAGACATCCTGGCCGAGTTGGAGCCCCGCCTGCGCCGCCTGGAACGGCAGGCCCGCCGCTCGCGCGAGGCAGCGCAACTGCAAGCCGACCTTGACCTGATGCTGCGCGACTGGTACGGCTACCACTGGCACCGCGCCCAACAACGCCTGGCCGAAGCCCGTCGCGCTGCCGCTGCCGAAGAAGACAAACGCACTGCCGCCCTCGCCCGCCAGCAAGCCATCACAAAAGAACTCAACGCCCTCCGCCACACCATCCACACCCATCGCGCCCAATTAGGGGAATGGCATCGCCAAACCGCCGAACTTCACCACCGCATCGAAGCCATCACCAAAGACCTCGCTGTGTTGGGAGAACGCCGTCGCGCCTGGCAAACCCGCATTGCAGAATGGCAACAAGACATCGAACGGTTAAAAGCCCAAAGCCGCGACTTGCAACAACGGCTTGCCGAGGTAGAAGATGAGATTGGCCGCCGAACCGAAGCCCACCGCCAGGCAGAGCAACGTCGCGAACAAGCCCGCCTTGCCTTAGAGGAACTGCTTCGCCAGCGGAAAGCAGCCCGCCGCGCCCTCGACCAGGCGCAACAAACCCTCGACCGCCTCACCCGCCGTCAGGCCGCACTCGAAGCCCGCCTGAACGACGCTCAGGACCGACGCGAACGCCTGCTCGCCGCCCAGCGCACCGCCCACGAGGCGCTCCCTCCGCTGGAAGCCGCTCTGAAGCAAGCCCAAAAGGCGCTCACAGCCGCCCAGCGCGCCCACCAACGCGCGACCCACCAGCGCGACGCCGCCCAAGAAGCCCTGGCCCAGGCTCGCGCCGCCCTACAAAAAGCCGAACACCTCCTGACCGAAAAACGCCGCGCCCTGGATGCCCTGCACGCCGACATCGCCGCGCTGGAAGCCCAAAGCCGCGTGCTGGCCGAAGCCGAAGAAAACCTCATCGGCTACGCTGAAGGCACTCGCTGGCTGCTCAAACAGGCCGCCAAACACCACCGGCTGCAAGGCGCCCTCAGCGCCCATCTGGAAGTGCCCGCCGAACTGGAAACCGCCATCGCCGCAGCCCTCGACCGCTTTGCCGAGGCCGTGGTGGTGAAAGACGACCTCGCCCGCGCCCCCCTCGACCTGGGGCGGCGCGCCCCTTCCCGCACCGCGCTGCTGCCTCTCAAAAGCCTTCGCCCCGCTCCCCTCCTCGCCGCCCCTGCCGACGCCGACATCGTGGGCATAGCCGCTCGACTGGTCAACGCCCCCGCCGAGTTGAAAACCGCGGTGGACGCCTTGCTGGGGCAAGTGGTGATCGTGCGCGATCGCGCCGCGGCCCTGCGTGTGTTACCCGCTCTTCCACCGCAGGCTTGGGCAGTCACATTGGAAGGGGAAGCTTTCTCACCGCGCGGACTGGTCACGGTCGGCAAACCCACCGGCGGCAGCGCCCTACGCCGCAGCCGAGAGCGGCGCGAACTCGTCCAGCGGCTGCAAGCCCTCCAACAGCAGGCCACCGCCGCGGAAGCCGAAGTCGCAGCCGCCGAGCAGGCCGTCGCCCAGGCACGCCAAGCCCTCGCCGAAGCCGAGGAACACCTACAACAGACACAACAGGCCGAGCGCCAGGCCGCAGCAGAAGAACATCGCGCCCAACAAGCCGCCGAGCGCCAACGGATGGTGCTGGAGCGTCAGCACGCGGAGGTAGAGCGCATTAAAGACGACCTGCAACGCCTCCAACACGAAACCTCTCGCCTCCAAGAGGAACACCAGGCACTCCAGGCCAACCTCCAAAACGCCCGTGAGGCATTGCACGCCCGTCGCCGCGCCCTGCAGACGCTGGACACCACCGAGGCCAACGCCCAGGAAGCCCACTGGAGCACCCAGGTCGCCCTGGCCTCCCAAGCGCTGGAAGCCGCCCGTCGCCATCGCGACGACTTGCAACAACAGGTCCAGGCACTGCAACGCCAATTGGCCGCCCGAGAGGCCAAACTGACCGAAGCCAAAGCGCAGGTCCAAGCATTGGACACCAAGCGCAGCGCCCTGCAGCAACGCCTGGGCGCGCTCAACGCCGAAACAGAGGCTCTTCAGGCCCAAATCGCCCCCATCCAGCAAGCCCTGGCTGCGGACGAAAGCCGCCTTGCCGAAATCGAGGCGCAGGCCGAGGCAACCAGCCGGGCAGTGCAAATTGCCGAGCGGCACCACACCCAGGCGCAACTGGCCCTCACCCGCGCTCAAGAGGCGCTGGACAACTTGCGCCGCCGCATCGAGGAAGATTTGGGCCCTGTGGTGCTGGAATACGAGCCCGAGATTGCCGGGCCGCAGCCCCTGCCGTTGGAAGGCGTCATAGCCCAACTTCCTCAGCGCCTACACCTCCCCGAAGGGCTGGGAGAGCGCATCAAACAAAAGCGCGCCCAACTGCGCCGTCTGGGGCCGGTCAATCCCGAAGCCGAAGAGGAATACCGCGAATTACAAGCGCGCTATGACTTCCTCACGCAACAAATGGAAGACCTGCGCGCCGCCGAAGCCAACATCCGCCAGGGACTGGCCGAACTGGAAGATCTGATGCAGACGGCTTTTCACAAGACTTTCACGGTGGTCAACCGGGAATTCAGCGCCATCTTCACCCGCCTGTTCGGCGGCGGCAGCGCCCGCCTGATCCTGACCGACCCCGACGATGTCACCCGCACGGGGGTGGAAATCGAAGCCCGCTTGCCCGGCAAGCGCACCCAGCGGCTGGCCATGCTGTCGGGCGGCGAGCGCAGTCTGACGGCTGTGGCGCTGATTTTTGCCCTCCTGAAAGCCTCCCCGACCCCCTTTTGCGTGCTCGACGAGGTCGATGCCATGCTCGACGAGGCCAACGTCGGGCGCTTCCGCGACCTGCTGAGCGAACTAAGCGAACACACCCAGTTCGTCATCATCACCCACAACCGCAACACCGTGCAGGCCGCCGAGGTCATCTACGGCGTTACCCTGGCAAGCGACGCTACTTCTCAGGTCATCAGCCTAAAACTGGACGACGTCACTCGCCTCCGAGATTTCACCACCCGGTGACCCCTCCAAAAGCCCCGTTTTGGACAAAAGCCGCCTTCTGTGGCATAATCAGCGCATCCCGTGCGAGGAGGCCTATCCATGGCAAAGCGCAACAAAAAAGCCGAACTTCGCCGCCAGCGGGCAGCGCGTCGGCGACGCGAACGCATCGTCACCATGATAGTAATCGCCGGGGCGATCCTGCTCGTCGGCGGGCTTTTCATCCTGGCCGCCGTCCCTGGCAGTTCCTCCGCCACACCCTCAGCAGCCACCGCCGTCAGCGACATCGTCCTGCCCCCGAAACACCCCCATCCCCACGCCGAGATGAACGTCGTCGGCGACCCCAACGCCCCCGTTACCATCATCGAATACTCCGACTTCCAATGCCCTTTCTGCGGCAAATTCGCCCGTGAGACGGAGCCCCGCATCTTGCAAGACTACGTCGTCCCCGGCAAAGTGCGCCTGGTGTACCGCACTTTCGGCAACTGGATCGGCCCGGAATCCCTCCTGGCCGCCGAGGCCGCCTACTGCGCCGGCGACCAGGGTAAGTTCTGGGACTTTCATGACATACTCTTCTACAACCAACACGGCGAAAACCGCGGCGCCTTCACCCGCCCCCGCATCGAAAAGATGGCCCAGATGCTGAAGTTGGACATGCAAAAATTCAATGCCTGCCTCGACAGCCACAAATACCAGCAACAAGCCATGCAAGACCTCAAAGATGGGCAGGCGGCGGGCGTCAAAGGGACACCCTCCTTCTTCGTCATCGCACCCGATGGCAGCCAGCAATTCATTGAAGGAGCATTGCCCTATGCCCGCTTCAAAGAGGCAATCGACGCCGCGTTGGCCAAAAGCCAAAAATAGCCTGCTCGTCGCGGCACGCCCAAGCCCCACGCCGGTGAGTCGTGGGGCTTTGATTTTCAGGAAAAGAAGCCCTTTCACAGGATGCAGGGGCAAAATTGTGGTACAACAAAGGCAACAGTCGCACGAACAGCAATCCACCCCAGGAGGTGCCATGTGAAACTGGTCACGGTGGCCGAGATGCGGGCGATCGAGCAACAAACCGACGCCCGCGGGTGGTCGTACGCCCAGATGATGGAAGCCGCTGGCAAAGGGCTGGCGCAGGTCGTCGCCCAGGAATATGCCTCGTTGGGCGAACACACCGTTTTGGGGCTGGTGGGCAAAGGGAATAATGGCGGCGACACACTGGTGGCGTTGAACGAGTTGCTGCGGCTGGGATGGCAGGCCACCGCCTATCTAAGCGCGCCGCGCGAGGACGACCCGTTGGTCAGCCGATTCACGCGCGGCGGCGGGGTGGTCCTGCGAGCAAGCGACGACCCGCATTTGGAAACCCTGCGCCGCGCCGTGGGCGACCACGCGGTGCTGCTCGATGGCCTGCTGGGCACCGGCGTACGATTACCCTTGCGGGAAGAGACGGCGCGCCTGCTGCGTGCTGTCAAAGAAGCCATTGCGTTCCAACGCCCCATCGTGGTGGCCGTAGATGTACCTTCGGGCATCGATTGCGACACCGGCGCAGCCGCCGAAGAGGCGCTATCGGCTGACCTCACGGTGACCATGGCAGCGGCCAAAGTCGGAATGACCCAAATGCCCGCCCTCGGCTTGATGGGAGAGGTGATCGGCGTAGACATCGGCATTCCCGAGGATCTGCCTGCCTGGCAAGCGGTACACCGTTACTGGGTAGATGGACGCATGGTCGCGCAAGTCCTGCCGCCGCGCCCCAAGGACGCCTACAAAAGCACCTTTGGCACGGCCATGGTGGTCGCCGGTTCGGTCAATTACACCGGCACGGCTTTGCTGGCAGGAGAAGCCGCTTACCGCGTGGGGGTAGGGCGCGTCATGCTGGCCGTCCCGGCCCTCTTGCATGGCGTGCTCGCTGGTCATTTACCAGAGGCCACGTGGTTGCTTCTGCCACACGAACTCGGCGTGGTGGCGGCAGAAGCCAGCGAAGTGCTCACCCAGGCACTCAACGAGCGCATCAAAGCCATGCTGATTGGGCCTGGATTGGGAGTAGAGCAGACCACGGAGCATTTTCTGGCGCGGCTGCTCGGCGTCCAGCCGCGTGGGAAAAGCGCCTTGGGGTTCGTACCCGCCACGGCGCCGACCCAAGCCAAGCGCCCCGCTTTGCCTCCGCTGGTGCTCGACGCCGACGGGCTGAAATTGCTGGCGCGCCTTGAAGGTTGGGCACAGGCGCTGCCGCCGAAGAGCATCCTCACCCCCCACCCTGCCGAAATGGCCTTGCTCACCGGCCTGCGCAGGGAAGCCATTCAGGAAAACCGGCTGGCCGTGGCGGAGCGTTTTGCAGGTGAATGGGGGCACGTCGTGGTGTTGACCGGTGCAGGCACCGTAGTGGCCGCACCGGATGGGCGGCTTGCCGTCATACCGGCGGCCACGGCTGCCCTGGCGCGCGCCGGCACCGGTGGCGCGCTGGCAGGGGTGATCACCGGCCTGCTGGCGCAAGGCGTTCCGCCGTGGGAAGCAGCCTACGCAGGCGCCTGGCTCCACGCCCAGGCCGGGATGTTTGCGTGGGAAGAAGGGGGGTCCTCTGCCGCCGTCCTGGCCCGCGACGTGGTGCATGCCTTACCCCGTGTGCTGCAAGCGTTGAATTACACCTGAGTCCCTCTACGCCCACTGGGCAGCCACCCCCAACAAGCCAGGGCCAAAATGCACCGCCAGGGCAGGGCCAAAATCGACCACCAGCGGTTCGCCCTGAAAGCCCAGCGCGGCTGCAGCCTCGGGTGCCCACGCACGCGCCTTTTCCTCGATGCCGCCATGTACCACCGCCATGCGTTTGATGGGCGCACCTTGGGCAGCCTCCCGCACTAAAGCCAGCACCCGCTTGAGCGCCCCGCGATACGTCCGCTCGGTGGCCACGGCCTTGGGCACACCGTCCAACAAGCCCACCACGGGTTTCACCTGCACGGCAGCCTGCGCCGCCGCCTCCGCCCCTTGCGTGCGGCCTGACGCCGTCAGGTGCTCTATCTCCGTCACCGTAAAATACAGCCGCGAGCGGGCTTTTACCGCCTCGATGGCCGCCAGGGCTTCGGCCACGCCACCGCCTGCACGCACCGCCTCCACCGCTTCGATCAACATGAAACCCATTTGCATGGACGTGCTCTCGCTGTCCACCACCACGACCTGAATTTCGTCCCTCACCATCTCGGCGGCCAGTTCCGCGGCCTGACAGGTGCCCGAGGCCTTCGCGGTCACATGTACCGAAATGGCGGTGGTGTAACCCTGCTCGGCAAGGGCAAGGTAAGCCGCGCGGAAATCGGCAGGCGAGGGCTGGGAAGTCGTCGGCATCGCGCCGGTCTCGCGTTTGTATTCGGCCAAGCGGCGGTAGAAAACCTCCGGCGGCATCTCTTCGTAATCTTTGTAGGATTGGTCGCCAAAAATTACATACACCGGCACGACGTGAATGCCATAGGCGCGAGCCATCTCAGATGGCATGTTGACGGTGGTATCGGTGACAAAAGCAATCGGCGACATGGCACACACTCCTTTCATGGGGCTAGGGGAGACTCAGGGCTTTTCCATAATGGCCAATTTACCGTATTTTGCCGCGCCGAGGTCGATCTCACCCATCCCCCAGCCGCCTGATGGCGGCTTTCCCCCTTCCCTCTCTTAGTAAGAGAGGGAAGGGGGGCCGAAAAGCGCAAAATGCGCTTTTCGAGCAGGGGTTAGGAGAGATCTTCGCCTCTGGAGCAATCAAGTACAAGACTTTTGAAAAGCCCTGGGAGAGACTACAGCAAAAAAAGAAAACCCGCAACACCCAAAGGCGTTGCGGGGAAGTCATTTCGTCGCGATGATGTGCGCCATGCCATGGGCAGAATCGAGTGTCACCTGAGCATCTGCCGGGAGCAAAGCGGCGATCTCCTCTGGGCGCAGAAAGTGAGAGCGCATCAGGAGCAGCTTCTCGCCCACAGCCAAGGCTTTGATGATGGGAAGGTTGAAATCCGGCTCCTCGATGACCAAGCGCCCACCCGGCGCGAGCACGCGCCACAATTCCTCCACCGAGCGGCGCTGCTCGAAGACGTGATGCAGCGCATCGACCATCACGATCCGGTCGAAAGTGTTGTCGGGGAAAGGCAACCGCTCGGTCAACGCCGCCACGGCCTGCACCTTGGGCTTTTGCATGGCGTAGCGCAACATTCCCACCGAGAGGTCAGCGACCACCAATTGACGGGCAGGTTGAAGGAACTGCGCTACCCGCCCGGTGCCGCCACCGGCATCCAACACACGGCTTTCAGGGGTGAGTTGCAACGCCTGAAGCAAACGGGCCGGATCTTGCGGATGGATGAGGCGCTCGTACCACGGTGCGATGAGGTCGAAATGGAAATCAGCCCCGTAATGGGCTTCGCGCCAGCGCCACAGCAACGCCCCGCCCAACGCGGCGGCCAGGTCGATGACCAACGTCGCCCACCAGAACCCCACATCACCCAGCCAGAGTTGCCGAGCGCTCAGTTGGAGGAGAGAAACGATCACCGTGCTAAACAACGCCGTGCCATAGCCCAGCGCCGCGCTCCCCAGGTAACCCACGCCGAAGAAAAACACTACCTGGAGCAAAAAGGTCAGCCCCACCCAACGGGGGGCGAGGCGAGCGAGATAAGCCGGCAATGGCAGCGCAGCCAGCACAAACCACATCAAGGCAAGCCAGGAAGGGGGGCGTTTCATAGCCTACCCCCACGGAAGCGGCTGCTCGGCGATCTTGCGATGCACCTCGCGCGCCAACAGGGTGTCGTCCAGGGCGCGGTGACTGTTGGGGATGGGAATTTGCAACTCCCGCCCTACCTGTGCCAATCGCCAGCGGCGCAGTTCGCCGTCTTGTCCACGAGCGCCCTTGAATTCTGAATACAGCGCCAACAGGTCGCCAAATTCGGCACCCGGCACTTCAAAATCCATGCCATACTGCGCCGCCGTTTGGCGCATCAGCCGGACGTCGTAATCAGCATTGTAGATCAGCACCAGCCTCCCCGCCAAGGCGGCCTGAATCTGCGGCCAAACCTCCGGCCAGGAAGGAGCCCCCTGGAGCATGGCTGTGCTCAAGCCATGCACATTCGTAGCATCCACAGGCACCGGACGCAGGGGGCGAATGAGGGTGTTCACCAGGGGGCGCCCGTCGGCGTCCACGATGGCAATTTCAATGACCTCTGCGTCGGCACCTAAGCCGGTCGTCTCGGTGTCGAGGTAAACCGGCCTGCGTTCCCACCATGCCTTGGCTTTTTTGATCGCGGTCCAGCGGCTCATTTCACTCCTCCGGGGCGTTTTGCAGGATCGCTTCGATGCGTTCCAAAACGTCGTTTCCCAGTTTGTTGAGGGCTGCTGTTGCCCCAAGGTTCTCTTTCAACTGGCCAATCTTGCTCGCGCCGGTGATCACGCTCGAGACTTCCTTGCGGCGCAGCAGCCAGGCAATCGCCAGTTGCGCGGTGGTGACCCCCAGTTCGGCAGCCAAGGCGGAAAGTTGACGCACCTTGGCGATGGTGTCAGGCGTAAGACGATCCCGAATCCAGGCCATGCTTTCCAGCGACGCGCGACTCCCCTCGGGGATGCCGTCGTTGTATTTCCCGCTCAGGATGCCGGAATAGAGCGGGCTCCAGGTCGTCAGGCCAATACCGAATTTCTGCGCCACGGGGGCAAGGTCGATCTCCACCTGACGGCGGTGGAACATGTTGTACTGCGGCTGCTCCACCGTTGGGGGAATGAGGTGATGCTGCCGGGCGATACCAATGGCTTCTACGATTTGCGCCGCTGTCCACTCCGAGGTGCCCCAGTAGAGGATCTTGCCCTGCTGAATGAGCAGATTCATGGTATAAACCACCTCTTCGACCGGCGTATCGGGGTCGAAACGGTGGCAGTAGTAAATGTCCAGGTAATCGGTATTCAGGCGCCGCAAAGAAGCATGAACGGATTCCACAATGTGCTTGCGAGAAAGCCCGCGCCCGTTGGGGCCGGGCATCGTGGGCCAAAAAACCTTGCTGGAGAGCACCAGGGCCTCACGGGGCAAATCGGCAATGGCTTTGCCCATCAAGATTTCGGCTTGTCCACGGGCGTACACGTCGGCGTTGTCGAAAAAGTTGATGCCATGATCATACGCGGCGTGAATGAGTTCGGCCGCCTCCTTGACACCCAACTGGTTGCCAAAAGTGACCCATGCGCCATAAGAGATTTCGCTAACCTTGAGGCCGGAACGTCCCAGGCGACGGTAATGCATTGCAACCTCCAAAGAAGAGAATTCTTTTCCCCCATTATACCCTTTCGCCCGCTGCACGGCTAAAGCCAGGGGGAGAATTTCCCGTCGCTGCCCCCCAAGAAGCGTGGAGGCAGCGCCATCTCTGGCCTCAGACCAAAGCCAGTGTCTCACACAAACTCCCGAAAAACCCAGTTCCCTACCAGGCGGGCGCGCGAAGTCAACCGCAGGCATTCACCGTCTGCGCTCCACGTCAGCAAGCCCAGCGCCATCAGGCGCCGAATTTTCTCGCCATACACGGCCTCCAGCGAACGTCCAAAGCGCCTGGCGAAAGCCGCCCGACACACTCCTTCGGCGGTCAGCCGCAGCCCCATCATCATCGTCTCGGCCATTTCGTCCGCTTCCGAAAGCCGTCGCGCTTCGACCGTGGCCGGCGTTCGCGGAAATGGCCGAGGGCGCGCGTCTTCAGCCTGCAAGCGGCGAATGTATGCCGCCGGCGTAAGGACGTTCATCGTGCGAACCCCAGCCGCATAGCCATGCGCCCCTGCTCCTACGCCCAAATAAGGCCGGTTGCGCCAGTATTGCAAATTGTGGCGGCAAGCCCGCCCAGGCTGTGCCCAGTTGGAAATCTCATATTGCGCAAAACCCACCTCCCGCAAACGCCTATCAGCCCACAAGTACATCTCCGCCGCCAGGTCATCATCCGGCGCGGGCACCAGCCCGTGCGCCACCCAATGCGCCAGTGGCGTGCCATGCTCCAGCGTCAGGGCGTAGAGCGAAAAGTGCTCCGGCGCCAGCCCGAGCGCCAGTTCCACCGTTTGCTGCCAACGCGCCAAAGGTTGCTGGGGCAAGCCAAAGATCAGGTCCAGGTTGAGGTTGTCGAAACCTGCCCGCCGCGCAGCCACCACCGTGCGAATGACCGCCACGAAGTCGTGATCGCGCTCCAGCAAACGAAGGTCATCCGGGTGTGCCGATTGCATCCCCAGGCTCAAGCGGTTCACCCCCGCCCGCCGAAGCGCCCGCAATGCCGCCTCGTCCACCGTCGCCGGGTTGGCCTCCAGCGTCACTTCTGCACCGGCGGTCAGGGCGAAATGCTGCGCCACGGCTTCCAACACCTGCGCCACTTGCTGCGGCGAAAGCAATGAAGGCGTACCTCCCCCAAAATACACCGTGTGCACCGGCAGGCGCTCGGACGCCCCCGCTGCCAAAAAGCGCAGCTCCCGACACACGGCTTCCACATACGCCGCCCGCAAGTGCTCCTGCCCGGCGTATGTGTTGAAATCGCAATAACTGCACCGCTGGCGGCAAAACGGCACATGGATATACAGGCTGTACACGCGTGAAAGTATACCATCGTGGGCATGGTATAATCGGCGCGCCGAACTCGGCATAAAAGGTGCTCTATGGCTGATAAACCTGAAAACGCCACCAAAATTTGCCCCACCTGCGGCACTCGCCTCAGTGCCTCGGCGACCCGTTGCCATGTATGCGGCACGGTGCTCACACCCGAAGGCGCCCAGGCGCCTCAAAGCGTGACCAAAGCCAGCAGGATGCCCGAGATCACCCTGAGCCTTCCCATTGCATTGGGCCTGCTGGCGTTTTTCGTCGCCTTGGGGGCAGGGATGGTTTACTTTGCCCTCAGCAAAACCAATCGCATCGTAGAACCAACGCCGCAACCCACCCCCACTCTCACGACGACTCCCACCATCACCCCCACGCCGCTCCCCCCCACACCGACCAATACCCCCCTTCCCACCCCAACGCCGCTGGCCTACGTCGTCAAAAACGGCGACACCTGCGGCAGCATCGCCCTGGCCTTCAACGTCTCCATCCAAAGCATCATCCTGCAAAACAACCTTTCTTCGGCATGCACGCTCTACGTGGGGCAAAAACTGCTCATCCCCCAACCCACCCCCACACCCAGCCCCACTCCTAAAGCCACCCTCAGCCCAGCCGATGCCACCGCCCAGGCGTGCGAAAAAATCACCTACACCGTGCAGGAAAACGACACCCTGAGCGGTATTGCTGCCAATTACAATGTGCCCATCGAGGCCATCCGCCAATACAACGGGCTGGCGAGCAACACAGTGTTTGCAGCGCAAACGCTCATCATCCCCCTGTGTATGCGCAACCCCACGCCCGGCCCCACCGCGACGCCTACGCCGCCGCCGCCCTACCCCGCGCCCAACCTCCTCATCCCCATCAACGGAGCGGTGTACTCCCTGGCCGACGATACGGTCGCGTTGCAATGGGCGTCGGTGGGCGAACTGCGGGACAACGAAGCCTATCAGGTGACAGTCGAAGATCTGACAGCCGACCACGGGCGCAAAATCGTCGCCTATGTCACCGACACGAAGTATGTGGTGCCTTCCTCCTTCCGCCCTGCCGAGCCACAACCGCACATCTTCCGCTGGTGGGTAGTGACGGTACGGCAAGTGGGCACCGACGACGAAGGCAACCCGATCTGGCAGCCGGCTGGCGACGCCAGTGAGCGGCGAGTCTTCAGTTGGAGCGGCTCGGCCAACCAGCCGCCCACGCCCACCCCCTCCCCTTCCGCCGCGCCCACCAGCGGCGGCTAACAACCCCCTCAACACCGGGGCTTTTCAACAATGGCCAATTTACCGTATTTTGCCGCGCTGAGGTCGATCTCACCCATCCCCAAGCCGCCTGACGGCGGCTTTCCCCCTTCCCTCTCTTAGTAAGAGAGGGAAGGGGGTGCCCGAAAAGCGCAAAATGCGCTTTTCGGGCGGGGGTTAGGAGAGATCTTCGCCTCTGGAGCAATCAAGTGCAAGACTTTTAAAAAGCCCTGCCTCAACACGCCGCCGCTGCGCCTCAACGCTGCAAAGCAAAAACCGCTGCCGGCATTTGCCCGACAGCGGTTTTGTTATGCATCAACGCCCAGCCTCAGTTCAAAGGAGCAAAGAACAAACGCCACCACATCTCCCACGGCGGTGGGGGCAGCGCCTCGGCGGTAGCGTTCGCCGCAGGCGGTGTAGGAGTAGGGGCTGCCGTGCCCACCGGCAGCGGCACGATCACCTCATCCCCTTGGCGCGCCATACCCGCTTCTTCCCGCAATTGTTCGTCGAACCCAACACCTTCCGTCGCACGGGCGATCTGCGTTTGCAGGTAAGCCTGCGTTGCGGAAACATGCTGGTATTGGGCAGAGACCGTCGCGACCTGATGCTCCAACTCTCGCACGGTTGCAGCGCGCCGCGCAATCGAGGTCAACGCCACAAACGCCAACAACACGCCCGCCGCCACCAGCAGCCACAGGCCATAACGGCTGAGATCAAGTTCATCACCTCGCTGCTTTCCCATCACCTCACCCAACCATGCTTCTTCTTATTGAGAAAACCCAACCTTTCTACCCTCGCGACTCAGCCCTACGGCTGCACCTTGCCTTCCAACGCATCGTGCAGCCATTGCTTGTACCGCTCGTCCCACAAAAGCACATCCTGGGGCACCGTCGATTTGTTGGGCCCAATGTAGATGATCTGACCTTCCTCCTTCAACAAGCCGCGCGGCACACTGTAAAAGTGAAAATGCTCTTTCGGCTTGTCCATCTTTTGCAACAAACAGGCCAACTGGGTCATCTGCTGCGGGGAAAGGTCGGTCATCACCAACGAATGGTACAGTTTGATCATCTCCGGCAATTGGGGCAGGATTGCCGGGCTGGTGATCCGGTCCAAAATGGCTTTCAAAATGAGCGTTTGGCGCTGAATACGGCCCAGGTCACCAACATCCTTACGCACCCGTGCCAGCAGCCAAACATGATAACCGTCCAAAGTTTGATACCCGGCGGGGAAATTGGCATGTGCTTGATTCTCGTCCTTCACCGGGGCAGGAAGATAGATCTGCAAACCGCCCATGGCATCGATGAGGTCGCGAAACGCCTGCCCGCTGACCACGACGTAGTGATCCGTGGTAATGCCAAAGTTGTAAGCCAACGTCTGGGCCAACAAAGCCGCCCCTCCGCTGCGGTCGGCGCCCATCTGCCACACCGGCGTGCCGAGGAAATAGCCCTC
>Ga0256833_1001549_pt1 | contig 16800 bp, 16 predicted proteins | sample 356284metaG_FD_190535 | JGI IMG/M metagenome (GOLD analysis project Ga0256833, IMG submission 190535) | Hydrothermal vent microbial communities from Mid Atlantic Ridge, Atlantic Ocean - 356-284 | ecosystem: Environmental > Aquatic > Marine > Hydrothermal vents | place: Atlantic Ocean: Mid...
CCAGGGCCAGGATATCCGGGCACTCGTAGAGACGGCGCCCGTCCTCCAGGCTGAGACGTTCTTCGGCCCGGACCCTGGCAAGGATATCGCCAAGCCCGGCCTGTTCGATGTATGCGTCCATGGGAAAAGAGAAGCGATGGAATGAAAAAATGCAGGCCCCGTCACCGGGACGGGGCCTGCAGGGAAATTGATCAGTCGAGGAAATATCGGAGCTTCTCCCGCCGGCTGGAATGACGCAGCCGGTTGAGGGCCTTTTTCTCGATCTGGCGGATACGCTCGCGGGAGACGTTGAAGCGTTTGCCGATCTCCTCCAGGGTATATTCCGCCTTTTCGCCGATGCCGAAACGGAGACGGATGATCTTCTCCTCACGGTCGGTGAGGGTGGAGAGCACCTCGGTGACCCGGTTGGACAGTTCCCTGTTCTGCACCGCGTCATAGGGGGATTCCGACTCCTGGTTCTCAAGGAAATCGCCCAGGGTGGAATCGTCGTCGCCCACCGGGGTCTCCAGCGAGATAGGTTCGCGGGATGCCTCCAGGATGGCCAGGATCTTGTCCATGGGCAGATCCGTCATCTTGGAGATCTCCACCGGTGTCGGCTCGCGTCCCAGCTCCTTGAGCAGCGAATAGAAGGCCTTGAAGAACTGGCTCCGCAGCTCGAGGAAATGGACCGGCAGCCGGATGGTCCGGGTCTTGTCGAGGATGGCCCGGGTGATGGCCTGCCTGATCCACCAGGAGGCATAGGTGGAGAACTTGTTGCCCTTCTTGTAATCGAAACGGAACACCGCCCGCATCAGCCCCAGGTTCCCTTCCTGGATCAGGTCGGCCAAGGTCAGTCCCTGGTGCATGTACCGCTTGGCAATGGAGACCACCAGTCGCAGGTTGGCCCGGATCATGGAGTCCTTGGCCACCTCGATGGACCGGTTGTAGGCCTCGATCTTGGTATGCAGCTCGAACAGCTCCCGTTTGTCCGGGTACTTGCGCGTTGCCAGGCTGACACAATGACGCATGTAGTTGAGCTGCTGCTTCTTGGGCTTGAGCGAGGGATCACGGCGCTGCCACAGGTCGATGCGCTCAATCAGCATCTTCATCTCCGTGGTGCCGGACCGGTCCTCGCGAATGGCCGCGACAATGGCGTCAAAACCTTCGCGGATGGTCTTGGAATACTTGGCCTCTTCCTCGGGGGTGAGCAGATCGAACTGGCCCATCTCCCGCAGGTAGGTGGTGGTGGTTTCCTCGGAATCGTGCTCCTCGCTGTCGGGCAGCGGTTCGCTTACGGTCTCCTCTTCAGTCTGTTTCTTGCCGGTCCAGACCTCACCGGACAGGGTCTTCTTTTTGCCTGATTTCTCCTGGGTGACGATCTCTATATTGTTCTCTCCCAGAAAATCGAAGAGTTCCTCGATGGCGCCCGGATCCTTGATATCTTCGGGCAAAAGTTCATTAAGATGCTGAAACGTGATGCATCCTTCGCTTTTTCCAGCCTCAAGAAGGTCATTTTTGATACTTGTCAGCACCTGCCTTCTCCCTCCTGCAACAATGGTTTACATGCAAAAAAAGCGCAGCACGCCTTTCATAACATAAAGAGAATAGAATTCTAATGCATCCAGTTCAAAAAAGCAAACAAAGAGTTTCGTGATTGCGATTGTCCCGACACGGAGGGACTACCCGGCTGTTTCCAATTGAAAAAAAACCAAATCCCGTGTTTCATTGGTTGCGGGCCGGGACGGACGGCGAGGCAGCATGGCAGGCCACATGGTGGCACGTCCTTCAGCACGGCTCCGTGCTGAACGGCTATCGATGTCCATATACCTCGGCTCCCCCCGACAGACGCGTCGGCCTGTTTTGGCGGCAGGTTCCCGCGCAGACAGCGCGGGACCACGCAACAGAGCCACTTTATAAATTATAAGTTCATTATGAAATGAAGTCTACACCAACATGAGGGAAAACCTAAGCAGATGAGACAAATTATCAGAAAAAGGTCCAGCGGAGTCCTTCTGCCGGTCTTTTCCCTGCCCTCTCCCTGGGGGATCGGCGACCTGGGTCCCGGGGCATCTGCCTTCATCGATTTCCTTGCCGCCGCCGGCCAGTCCTACTGGCAGATCCTCCCCCTCGGCCCCACCGGCACCGTCTTCGGCAACTCCCCCTACATGAGCCCGTCGGCCATGGCCGGCAACCCCCTGTTCATCAGCCCGGACCTGCTGATGGACCAGGGGCTGCTCCACAGGGAAGACCTGGGCGCTACCGGGTTTTCCGAGTACCAGGTGGAGTATGACCGCGTCGCCTCCTGGAAGCGTCGCCTCCTGCTACAGGCCTGGAAAAGTTTCCGTGGCGACGCCGCCAATCGTGACCGCCTGGAAGTGTTTATCCGGGCCCAGCCCTGGGTGCGGGAACACGCCCTCTTCCTGGCCCTGAAAAAGCGGTTCCGTGACCGGGGATGGTTCCACTGGCCGCGCGAACTGCGGCAGCGGGAAAAGGCGGCCCTGCGGCAGGCCCGGGCCGATCTCGCCGACGAAGTGGAGTATGGCTGTTTCGAGCAGTACCTGTTCAGCAGCCAGTGGCAGGGGCTGCGGGCCCACGCCCGGGAAAAGGGCATCCTGCTCATCGGCGACCTGCCCATCTATGTGGCCATGGACAGTGTCGATGTCTGGGCCAACCAGGAGATCTTCCAGCTTTCAGCAAAAGGACTGCCCACGGCAGTGGCCGGGGTGCCGCCCGACTATTTCAGCAGAACCGGGCAGCGCTGGGGCAACCCCCTCTATCGCTGGCACAGCCGCAGCCACGACGTGCGCGCGAAACTGCTCGCCTGGTGGGAAAGCAGGCTGCAGGCCATCTTTGACCAGGTCGATCTGATCCGGATCGACCATTTCCGCGGCTTCGAGGCCTACTGGTCCATCCCGGCGCGGGAAAAGACAGCGGTCAGGGGGCACTGGGTGCGGGGCCCGGGAAAGGCCTTTTTCAGGACAATGGAACAGCGGCTGGGCCGGTTGCCGATCATTGCCGAGGACCTGGGCCTCATCACCGACAGGGTCCGGAAACTGCGTGACGACCTCGGCTACCCCGGAATGAAGATCCTTCTCTTTGCCTTTGACGGCGACCCTGACAACAGCTACCTGCCGCACAACGTCAGCCGCAACAGCATCATCTATACCGGCACCCACGACAACGACACTGCCGTGGGCTGGTACCTGAGCCCGGAGGTGTCGTCACAGGCCAGGCGCCTTGCCAAGCGGTATGCCAACAAGCGTGATGACGAGGCATCCACCTTCCACCTCGACATGATGTACCTGGCCCATGCCTCGCCCGCCATCCTCTCCATCCTCCCCCTGCAGGATGTACTCGGCTTCGGCAACGACTGCCGGATCAACACCCCGGGCACGGCCAGGGGCAACTGGCGGTGGCGGTGCGCATCCAGATTCCTCAGCGACCAGGCGGCCCGCACCCTGGAGGACAGTACCCGGCTCTTCGGCCGCCATCCACAGGCCAGCTCCTGATAACCGACATGAACATACGCATCTTTCTCGGCAGTCCACGCAAAAACGGCAACACCCACCTGCTTGCGGAAGCGGTGAGCCAGGGGATCCGCCAGGAAAATCCCCGCGCCAGGATCGAAACCATCCATCTGCCACAGCTCGATATCCACCCCTGCATCGGCTGCGGCACGTGCGAACGGGAAGGCCACTGTATCTTTGAGGACGACATGCCCGCCCTGTACGAGAAGATCACAAAGGCCCATCGCATAGTGATCGCCTCTCCCATATACTTCTATGCTGTCACCGCCCAGACCAAGGTCTTCATCGACCGCTGCCAGGCCCTCTGGAGCAGAAAATACATCCTGCGGCAGAGGCACCCGGAGCATGAACTTCGCAGGGGATATCTGATCAGTGTCGCCGCCACCCGCGGTGAACGGCTCTTTGAAGGCGCCATCCTCACCAGCCGCTACGTGCTCGACGCCATGGACTGCCCCTATGCCGGTGAGCTCACCATTGCCGGCGCCGACAGCAGGGGGGTCGTGGGCAACAGACCGGAGGTCATCGACAGGGCGCGCCAGTTCGGCCGCACCATCGCCGCACCCTGATTTTTTCCTGTCCTGCAGTGGAAAGCGTCTTGACAAAGGCCATCATTTATTTTACAAAAGCCTGCACCACAAGGCCCCATCGTCTAGCGGTCTAGGACGTCGGCCTCTCACGCCGAAAACAGGGGTTCGATTCCCCTTGGGGTCACCAAAAAACTACCGGCAATATCAATGGGTTATCATTGATATTGCCGGTTTTTTTCATTCCTGCCCCTTCTGTTCATTTTCCATAAATTTTGGGTAATTACCTGGATTTTTTATCCAAACCTGCCAACCCGCTGCCCGGTGATTCCTTATCGTCGGGCACAGGGTGCACAACCGGTGACCATTCGATATCACCGCACCGAGCCTCACTGATACCGCCTATGGAAAGGCGGCTGCTGATCGAAATTTCCTATTCGACCCATCGAACGACTTAACGTATACTCTCCTTTCATCATGGACTCGTAAGAAGTCCATCACACTCTAAAGATGGCTCAGCATAAACGTCCGATATACAAGGCAAGCGAACGGAGTGCGACTCCGAGGCGTAGCGGTATCGGCCAGGCAGAGGCGTACATGGAGTACGTCGGGCATCGGTCCTACCCGCTGCAACGCGGTAGATCGGACTTTTGCGACACCATCTTTCATTATCATCCGGTTTCAGAAAAGGAGAAGACATGAAAAGATCGCAAACAGGCGTCCTCCTCGGGCTGCTCTGCATGACCATCGGATTTCTTTACCCCGGCATGCCGCTGCAGGCGGCGGATGATCTGGCTCCCTTTACCGGCTTGAAGGGTTCCCTGCGTATTGCCGGCGGCACTGCCCATATCCCGGTCATGAAGGAGGCGGCCCGGCGGATCATGAGTTTCAATCCCGACATCAGGATCAGCATTGCCGGCGGTGGTTCCGGTCTCGGCATCAGGCAGGCTGGCGAAGGGTTGATCGATATCGGCAATGCAGGGCGCAGGCCCACGGATACCGAGATCGCCAAATATAACCTCAAGCTCTTCCAGTGGGCCATCGACGGGGTTGGAGTCATCGTTCATCCCGACAACCCGGTCCGTACACTGACCAGTGCTCAGCTCCAGGGGATCTTTGCCGGCAGGATCAGCAACTGGAAGGAGGTTGGCGGCGTGGACAGGGAGATCGACATCTATACCCGTGACGAGTCCTCGGGTACCCGCAAGGTCTTCTGGAAAAAGGCCCTGGCCAGGGGTACCATCTCGGACCGGGCCAACGTGGTGGTCTCCAACGGCGCCATGAAGACCACCGTTGCAGGCGATCCTTTCGGTATCGGCTATATTTCCATCGGCTACATGGATGCAACCGTAGCCCCGGTCAGCCTGGACGGCGTTGCCCCGGATCTCGCCAATGTACGCAACGGCAGCTACCGCGTGGCCCGTGGCCTCTACAGTCTGACCAGGGGCGAACCAGCCGGACTTGCCAGGGCCTTTGTCGACTTTCTCTTCAGCCCCACGGGCCAGCAGATCGTGCAGGACAAGGGGCTCATCCCGGTCCGGTGACACCCGGCAGGGAATCTGCCGGCATCATGGGGGACAGAATGGTCTTCCGGGAGCACCTCTTCCGGTCTGCCGCGGTCATCTGCGGTCTGCTCACCCTGGCCATCTTCTGCTTTCTCTGCGTCCTTGGCCTGCCGCTCCTGCAGGACGGACACCTGCTCTCCCTGCTCTCGTCCCCCTGGGCACCTGCGCGGGGACTCTACGGTATCTTCCCCATGCTGCTGGCCAGTATTCTGCTCGCGCTGCTCAGCCTGGCCCTCGGCTTTCCCGTCAGCCTGGGCTGCAGCCTCCTGATCACGGCTCTGGCGCCGCGCCGACTGCGGATGCTGCTCATCGGCATGATACGGCTGATGGCCGGTATCCCCACCGTGGTCTACAGCTTTGCCGCCCTCTTTCTGCTGGTACCGCTCATGCGCACCCTCATCGGCAGGGGGTCCGGCCTCTCCCTCCTGACCGCGGCCCCGGTGCTGGCGCTGCTCATCGTGCCCACCATGGTCATCTTCTTTGTTGCCGGCTTCGAAAAGGTGAACCGGGCACATCTTCTGGCCCTGGATGCCCTGGGCGGCAGCAGGGTTCAGAAAATCATCCACATCCTGCTACCCGGCGCCAGGCCGGCCCTGATCAACGGCACGCTGCTCGGTTTCGGCCGGGCCATGGGCGACACCATGGTCAGCCTGATGCTGGCCGGCAACTCCACGGCGGTTCCTTCCTCGCTTGCCGATTCGGCCAGGACGCTGCCCGCCCACATCGCTCTGGTCATGGCCTCGGATTTCGACTCCATGGAATTCACCTCCATATTCGCCTGCGGCCTGCTCCTCTACCTGGTTACCGGCCTGCTCATGCTGCTCATGCGTCTGCCTGGCCGATCTCCGGATAACGAATCATGACGGGACAACGAAAAATTACTGAAATCACCGTCACGTGGTTCTGCTGGCTGAGCGGCCTGCTCCTGCTGGCGGCCCTGGTCATCCTGGTCGGCTATCTCATCCGCAGGGGCGGACCGGTGCTCGGTCTTTCGCTGCTCTTCGGAGACACCCCGCCCCTGGATGCCCTGCTCCTGCGGAAACATGTTTTTGACGGCCTCTATCCCGCCCTGGCCGGCACGCTGCTTCTGATCATCGGGGCCATGGTCCTGGCCATTCCCCTGGGCATCGCCAGCGGTATCTACATGGCCGAATACGCCGGCGGCCGGACCAAGGCCGTTTTCAGCCTGCTCTTCGATATCCTCGCAGGTATTCCCTCCATTGTTGTCGGCCTGGCCGGGCTGTCGATCACCATCTTCCTGCACCGGATCTTCGGAGAACGGATCATGCCGTGTCTGCTGATCTCGTGCCTGGCGCTTGCCTACCTGGTGCTGCCTTACCTGATCCGGACCACCCAGGTTGCCCTGGAATCCATTGATCCGGTTGTCCGCAGAACAGCGCCGGCCCTGGGTGCCTCCAGACTGCAGAACATCGGCCGCGTCCTGCTCCCCCACTCCCTGCCTGCCATCATCGGCGGCATCATCCTGGCCACAGGCCGCTGCGCCGAAGACACGGCCGTGATCATGCTGACCGGAGCCGTGGCCAGTGCGGGTATCCCGCGTTCCCTGCTCGATCAGTACGAAGCCCTGCCTTTTTACATCTATTACATCTCGGCACAGTACACCAGTCCGGACGAGCTGGCCACTGGCTTTGGCGCGGCTCTCCTGCTCCTTCTTCTCTGCAGCGCCCTGCTTGTTCTTGCCCTTGTGCTGCAGCGTCGCCTCACCATCTTCCTGCTCTATCGATGAACCGATGGCCCCAGCCGTTAAAATCCGGGTCTGCGACCTCAATTTCCACTACCGCAATCGCCAGGTCCTCCACGATGTCAACCTGACCATCCCCTCCGGCAGCATCACGGCCATTACCGGGCCATCGGGCAGCGGCAAGTCCACCCTTCTCCTGGCCCTGAACCGCCTCTGGGAAGAGATTGACGGTTGCAGGGTGCGGGGCAGGGTGGAGATCGAGCTGGACGGCCGGCTGCAGGAGATCCACAGTCCCGCCCTGCCGGCCCGTTACGTACGCCGGAAGGTGGGCCTGGTCTTCCAGCAGCCCAACCCCCTGCCCATGTCGATCTTCCGCAACATCGCCTTTCCCCTGCAGCTTGCAGGAGTACGTGACCGGAAACTGCTGGCACAGCAGGTGGAGACAGCGCTCAGGAAAGTGCGGCTCTGGCAGGAGCTGCACAACCGCCTGGAGGACGACGGCCGTTCTCTGTCCGGCGGCCAGCAGCAGCGGCTCTGCATCGCCCGGGCCCTGGTCCTGCAGCCCGAGGTCCTGCTGCTCGACGAACCGACCTCCTCCCTGGACCCCGAGACCGGCCAGGCCATCGAGGAACTCCTGCTCAACCTGAAAAACGAGATGACCCTGATCGTGGTCTCCCACTACCAGGACCAGGTGCAGCGCATCGCCGACCTGCGCTTCACGGTCCGGGAGGGACGTTTCACTCGCTTACCTGCCGGCCGGCCACGATCACGTACAGGCCCGGCTCTATGATCACCAGGCGAGAGAGAGAAAAAAAGGGAGAAGAGAGGCCGGCAAAAAGGTGAAAAAAACGGCCAGGAAAACTGGTGCCGGGAGACAGCCTGCAGAAAAAAGCGTTGCCCCCCAATGACTTTCGGACAAAATAACCTAACCCCATTGATTCATGTGAAAATACCTGGTAGCCTGTACCAGTGACAGGCGATTTTCCGAGCCCCATGATCCCCCTGGCAAATCCCCGGTTCCCATGAAGAGCCCCTGAACCAGCCTGAAAATTCGTAACCCTGCTGCGGCCGGTAGACCACTGGCAAAAATATAAAAAAACCACCAACAGCGATCAACAAGGAGGAAAAAATGATGAAAAAGGCCCTACTTACCGGAATAATTATTATTGCCGCAAGCTCCCTGTCGTATGCCATGGACTGCAGCAACCTGAGACTGCAGCAACCTGACAGGATGCCGGAAAAAAATCTGTGAACTGCAATTAAAGGCGGCATCTCTGACCGAACCTCATGCCAGGGCAAGGGTGGAAGCCGCCATTGCTGAACTGCAGGCCAACTGCACAGAGAGCACCCTGTCGGACCATGAGGCCAGGAAGTCGGAGAAACACACCATGAAGGTCAACCATAAAATCGAGGAGGCGCAAAGTGATATAAAAGAGTACGAATACAAAAAGAACAAGGCCCTGGCTGAAGGGAAAAAAGACAAGGCTCTAAAATACCAGCATAAAATCGAAGAAAAACAGCTCAAGATCAAGCATCTTGAAGGGGAAAAATAACCCCTGCCCCACTGGTTCAGGAAGAAAAGCGCCGTAAGCGCTCACAGGAACCGCACGGAGTCTTCGCTTACCTCTTTGCACGGTCGTGCCTGCCCGCATAGGCAGGCTATCGGAGTCTCCCTGCGGTCGCTTACCTGCGGCCAGGCACGCCTGCACAGGTAAGCGCAGACTCCGAATCTGCGGCCCCTGAGAGCGCTTGCAACCGCACGATATCCAGGATAACCGGCAGCGCAGGGGCGCAGGCGGCGTCCAGGAGATAGTCGCGGAGATGCTCACGGATGATGGACTCGTAAAATGTCCATCACACGCTAAAGATGGCTCAGCATAACAGTTCGATATACAAGGCGTAGCGGTGCCGGCCAAGCGGAGGCGCACATGGAGTACGTCGAGCATTGGCCGTACCTGCTACAACGCAGTAGATCGGACTTTTTGCGACGCCATCACGGAGACCGGTACCGACATCCCCGGTATGGACATGGGCGGGCAGGCGCTCCCCCTGCCCGAGCCCGGCAATGGCCGCAGGCCCGAAACCATCGTCGCCAAGCTGGATGTTGCCGCACCCGGAGACAGCGACCCTGCCGGACATGAAATTTTGCATATTTTGCCTCGCCGCCCCTTTTTACCTTGGCACCCAGGTTGTATTTCGCTATCAATACAGCTTCAACAGAAAAAACATCTTTTATTGTGCGCTGGCTGCACATTACGCACAAAAACATCTTGCACAAGCGCGATAAGCGGCAGGTACACATCGAGGCGCAGGGAGTGGTGCAGGGGGTGGGGTTCCGCCCCTTTGTCTATTCCATTGCCCGTGAACTCGGCCTCGACGGCCACGTGGAGAACACCGGCGCCGGGGTGGAGATCGTGGTACGGGGCGGGGAACAGGCAGTTGCCCGATTTATCGAGGCCCTGAGAAACAAGCCTCCGCCCCTGGCACGGATCGGCTCGATATCGGTGCGGGAGAGCGAGGCGCCCCTGGCGCCCGGATTCTCCATCCGGCCGAGCCGTGACCACCAGCCGGCCGCTACCCTGATCTCGCCGGATATCGCCACCTGCGACGACTGCCTGGCCGATATCTTTTCCCGCCGCAACCGCCGCTATTTCTACCCGTTCACCAACTGCACCAACTGCGGGCCGCGCATGACCATCATCGCCAGGCTGCCCTATGACCGGGCCAACACCTCCATGCGGGCCTTCACCATGTGTCCGGCCTGCCGGCGGGAATACGATAACCCGGACGACCGGCGCTTCCATGCCCAGCCCAATGCGTGCCCGCACTGCGGCCCCTCCCTTGCGTGGCGTGACCACAACGGCTCCCTGCTCTGCGATGACAGCACCCGTGCCCTGCAGGAATGCGCTCGCGCGCTGGCAGCCGGAAAAATTGTCGCCATCCGCGGCCTGGGCGGTTTTCACCTGGCCGTGGACGCGGCCTCGGAGCAGGCCGTAACCAGGCTGCGCCGCCGCAAGCGCCGGCCAGCCAAGCCCCTTGCCGTCATGGTCGCAGACCTCGACACGCCCCCCGTGGCCGGCAGGATCAACAGACCGGAGCGCGAACTCCTCACGAGCCGGGAGCGGCCCATTGTCCTCTGCCGCCTGCAGGACAGCGGTCTCTGCCGCGCCCTTGCCCCCGGCCTTGCCGAGACCGGCATCATGCTGCCCGCCACCCCGCTCCATCACCTGCTTTTCTCCCTGCCCGACTGCCCGAAGGCGCTGGTCATGACCTCGGGCAACCCCAGCGGTGAGCCCATCTGCACAGACAATGACGAGGCCTGTGCACGTCTTGCCGGTATCGCTGATTTCTTCCTCACCCACAACCGCGAAATCCTCACCCGGGTGGATGATGCAGTGGCGCGGGTCACGGCGGGCAGGGTACAGATGATCCGCCGCGCCCGCGGCTACGCGCCGCTGCCCGTCCCCCTGGCCGCACACCTGCCGCCGCTGCTTGCCTGCGGCGCCGAGCTGAAAAACACCTTCTGCCTGACCAGGGGAGACCAGGCATTCATCAGCCAGCACATCGGCGACCTGAAGGGACCGGACACCCTGGCATTCTTCGAGCAGTCCATCAGGTATTTTCGGGATATACTTGAAATATCGCCACAGGCAGTGGTCAGGGACCTGCACCCTGATTACCTGAGCAGCCGCCATGCCGAGGCCTGCGGCCTCCCCTGCACCGCCATCCAGCACCACCATGCCCATGCCGGGGCTGTCATGGCGGAACATCATCTTGACCAGGGCCTTGCCGTCATCTTCGATGGTGCGGGCTTGGGGCCTGACCGGACCATCTGGGGCGGGGAATTTCTCCTGGTCAGGGGACCGGAGTGGACGCGGGCAGCCCATCTGTCACCATTTCCCCTGCCTGGCGGGGATGCCGCCACCCGGGAGACCTGGCGGATCGCCATCGCCCTGCTGCGGGCAGCCGGCACCGACATCGCCGAGCCCGGCAGCCTGCCCGCCACCCTGCAAACGGTTCCCGACCCCGCCCGGATCCGGGACATGGAGCAGGTGCTGGCCAGCGGCATCAATTCGCCCCGCTGCTCTTCCATGGGCAGACTGTTCGACGGCATCGCCTCCCTGCTGGGGTTGCGACACCTGGTCGAGTATGAGGGCCAGGCCGCCATGGAGCTCGAAGACCTGGCACACCGTCCTTGCCGTGCCGTTGGCGAACACGGCCCTGACGACAGCCGCTACAGGGCGACCCTCAGCAAAGGGCCACTGCCCTGCCTTGACATGCGCCCCCTGGTCCGATGGATATGTGACGATCTGCAGCGAGGTGTGCCGGTCCGGATCCTGGCCCGCTGCTTCCACCTCTGGCTTGTCCGGTCCACCGTGGCCATGATCGACCATCTGACCGGGGCCGACCGGTCGGTCAACATCCTCCTGGGTGGCGGCTGCTTCCAGAACCGGATTCTGAGCGAGATGCTGCGCCGCGAACTGGAAGAACTGGGATACAGGGTGTATAGTGGCGGGATGATCCCGGTCAACGACGGCGGCATCAGCCTGGGCCAGGCATGGCTGGCCGGACTGGCGATGCTCGACGGCAGGACCCGGGGGGAGAGATAACAGTTCGCCGCTATCGGCAACTACCTTGAATTACCCTCCCCCTCACGGGATGTCCGGCCATCGGTTTTTCCGACCGCAATGATGTAAGCGCTCTCAGGGGCCGCAGATTTGTGCGGGCGTGCCTGGCCGCTATAGCCTACCTATGCGGGCAGGCACGACCGTGCAAAGAGGTAAGCGAAGACTCCGTGCGGTTCCTGTGAGCGCTTACGTGAGCGCAGACTCCGGACGGCGTGCTGCTGACCTTTTACTGAACCACTGATGCGTTTACGCGGGGAGACGACATGTGCCTTGCCATACCCATGCGGGTGATCGAGATACAGAAAGGCAGCGACGACCTGCTTGTGCCGCCGGTTGCCGTGGTCGATGCCGGCGGCATGCACAGAGAGGTGCGCCTGGACCTGGTGGATCGCATGCCCGAAGTCGGCGACTACCTGATCATCCACGCCGGCTTTGCCATCAACTGCCTGGACGCCGAAAACGCGGAGATCAACCTGCGGCTGATGCGCGAGATGGCCGAAAAGGGGGACGGTGACCGTCCGGTCATCCGAAAGGGCCAACAACGGCGATGAAACACATTGACGAATACCGCGACCGGGAAATGGTGCAGTCGCTCTGCCGGCAGCTCGACAAAACCGTCAAACAGCCGGTGCGTATCATGGAGGTCTGCGGCACCCATACCATGTCCATCTTCCGGCACGGCATCCGGGAGATGCTGCCCGCACCCGTCCGGCTGATCTCCGGGCCGGGCTGCCCGGTCTGCGTCACCCCGGCCGGCACCATTGACGCCTTTATCCGCCTGGCGTACCGGGACAAAACCATTGTCGCCACCTTTGGCGACATGATCCGGGTGCCGGGCAGCGGCCAGTCCCTTGCCGATGCAAGGGCAGCGGGCTGCCGGGTGGAGATGGTCTACTCTCCCATGGACGCGCTCGTCCTGGCGCAAAAGAATCCGGACGCCATGGTGGTCTTCTTCAGCATCGGCTTTGAGACCACTACCCCGACCATTGCCGCCACCGTGCTGGAAGCGGCACGGCTTGAACTCAACAACTTCTGCATCTTTCCGGCCAACAGGATCATGCCCCCGCCCCTGGCCGCCCTGATGGAGGATCCCGCACTCGAGGTGGACGGCCTGCTCTGTCCCGGCCACGTCTCCGTCATCACCGGGTCAGAGGCCTTCCGTTTCCTGGTGGACGACTACGGTCTTGCCTGCGCCATCGGTGGTTTTGAGCCGGCGGACATCCTGCTGGCCATCCTCGCCCTGGTCGGGCAGGTGCAGACGGGACAGCCGGACGTGGAAAACTGTTACGGCCGGGCCGTGACCCCGGCGGGCAATCAGAGGGCCCGGGAGATAGCGGAACAGGTCTTCATCCCGGTCGACAGCCGCTGGCGGGGGCTGGGCATGATCCCTGTCAGCGGTCTGGCCGTGCGGCCGGAATTTGCCCGCTTTGATGCCACGGTACGCCTGGATATCGAAGGCCACGAGATCGAAGAGCCCAAGGGCTGTCTCTGCGGCTCCATCCTGAAAGGCATCCATGAACCGCCCGACTGCCCGCTCTTTGGCACCCGCTGTACCCCGGCCACCCCGATCGGCCCCTGCATGGTCTCGGCCGAGGGAACCTGCGCGGCCTGGCAGCGTTATGGCGGCATTCTGCACCCGTGAACAGGCCATGAAAGAAAAAAACATCCTCCTTGACCACGGCAGTGGCGGCCTGGCTGCCGGCGAGCTGATCAGCGGCCTGTTTCTCGAATATCTCGACAATCCGGTTCTGGCACGCATGGAAGATGCCGCCGTGCTCGACAACCCTGGCGGCAGGCTGGCCTTTTCCACGGATTCCTACGTGGTTGACCCCCTGTTCTTTGCCGGCGGTGATATCGGCGAACTGGCGGTGAACGGCACCATCAACGACCTGGCCATGCAGGGGGCAACACCCCTGGCGCTCAGCCTCGGCCTGATCATCGAGGAAGGGCTGGAGATGGAGGTGCTCGAGCGGATCATCGCCTCCATTGCCCGGGCCTGCAGGTATGCCGGCGTGGAGGTGGTGACCGGGGATACCAAGGTGGTGCCGCGGGGCAAGGCGGACCGGATCTTTATCAACACCTCGGGAATCGGAGTGGTGCCGGAAAAAGCGGATATTGGCGCAAACAGGATACGCGAAAACGATGTGATCCTGCTCTCCGGCTCACTTGCCGGCCACGGTATCACCATCCTGACCAGCCGCGCCGGCCTGCAGGTGGAAGGCGGCCTCGCCAGCGATACCCGGCCGCTCCACTTCCTGGTGCAGCGTCTCCTCGCGGAACATGGCACGGCCGTGCATGCCATGCGCGATCCGACCAGGGGCGGCCTGGGCACGACCCTGGCCGAACTCGCCCGTGCAGGCGGCCTGTGCATGGAAATCGAGGAGCGGGATATCCCCCTTCGCAGTGCGGTGCGGGCCGCCTGCGAGCTGATGGGCCTGGATCCCCTCTACCTGGCCAACGAGGGCAAGTGTGTGGTGATTGCGGCGCCGGAACAGGCGAAAGAGATCCTGGCGGCCATGCGGTCCGTGGAGGAGGGAAAAAACAGCCGCATCATCGGCCGGGTGACCAGGCAGTATCCGGGCCGGGTGGTCCTGACCACCATCGCCGGCGGCCGCCGTCTGGTGGAACCGCTCACCGGCGACCCACTGCCGAGAATCTGTTGACAATGGCCGTCGGATACGGCCGAACCTGGGGTATCAGCTCACCTCCACGGGATTGTGCCGGCCCAGCACCTCCCTGATCTCCGGCTCGATAACCGAGCCGGCAATGACCTTGACCTGTTTTTTCTCCTTGTCCGCATAGATCTCTTCCACCGGCAGGCCGATATTGATGAGATCGTCGGTGACGTTCTTCAGTGTCTCGGCAGAACCATAGGTGGCGGTGATGACCCTGGCCGTCTCCCTTTCCTCGAGTTCCCTGGATGCCGTGGCCGTGGGATTGTGCCTGTTGACCACCTCCATGATTTCGCCTTCGATCTCCGGACCGGAGATGATCTTGACCTGCAGTTCCACGTGGTTGACAAAGATCTTTTCCGTGGGCAGGCCGGTGTTGACCAGGTCGTCGAAGGTGTTGCTCAACGTGTCGTCCGATGCAAAGGTCGCCGTGATGATTCGTGCCATTGTTCTTCCTCCATGGATGTTATGGGGTCAGGTCACCGGAACCGGTGTTCCATGCAAGGAAACTATAATCACGCCCCCCGGCATCTCAAGGATTGAAAATACGGTTGCCGCACCAGCATGTCATCACCAGGAAATACAAAAGGCCCGGTCGTATGACCGGGCCTTTTGTCGGAAGGTATGGGCTGAATTCTACCTGGAACTGGCCTAACGCATTGTACGGCCACGACCACCATTGCCGCGACGATCGGTCAGGGTATTGAGAAAAGCTACGATATCATCCACCTCCTGGTCCGACAACCCCATATTCCCTACTTCCGTATCCAGATTATCGGTCACCTCGGGTACTGGCCAGTCGCCAGTATCCCTGGAATTATGAAAGCTCACCATATCACGCAGATCAGCAAAGTAACCATTATGGCCGTAAGGTGGGGTAATGGCTACATTGCGTAAAGTAGGCACCTTGAACTTGCCGTACTGATCGGCATAGTTTGCATCACCGATGATTGGAGATTCACTGGCATAATCTTTTTCCAGAAAACCTCCCAGCCCCAGGTCCGTTCCCTTATCCGCCAACAGCGGATTGGCAGGCAATCCAATGTTGTGATAGGAATAATCGGTAAACAGGGGCGGGGTACCGTCAGGACCAGGATCAGAGGAATGACACCTGGAACAGTTGGCCTTGAACAAGACATATCCATTGCGCTCCTGGTCATTGAGATCAGCGGCATCAAAGCGGGAACTGTACTTCTGGACCATGGAAGAGCGCTCGAAAGCCGCCAGAGCCAGCGCGAAATAATCATAGGCACGGTCCACGTCGTCAAGGGCATCCGGGCCGAATACCTGGTAGAAGAGACCAACGTACCGGGCGTTCCTGATAACATCAACGACCGCTTCCTTGCTCGGCATATCCATCTCAACAGGATTGAGCGGAGGCCCCTGTGCCTGCTCTGCCAAGGGATCGTTCAACGTCCAGCCGGTGGCACGGCCATCCCAGAACATACCACCGACGTATGTGCCCTTGACCTCGTCCCACTGCAGATTCGGACTGTACCCGCAATATGCTGCTGTCGGCGAATTGCGGTCACCAGTGCTTGTACCGTCATCTCCCAGAGAAACCACGGAATTTTCCGGATCCAGCACGTTTGCCGGATCAACGAATCCCATCCGCCTGTCATGGCAGGTATTGCATGACTGGGTTGCGTTTCTTGAAAAATTATTGTCCATGAACATCATTTTTCCAAGCCTCTCCATCTTGCTGGGCTGTGCAGCATACACCATTCCCGCTGTACCCAGAACCGCGAATACCATCGCCGTTTTTGTCCATACCTTCATACGATTCTCCTACCTCCTGTCAATAATGGATGGCGAAAGGCGTCAACTGCCTGCCTTTCGCTGCCAACAATGCCCATACCTCCCGCGCCTAACCAGGAATATTACCTAAACCTGATTAGATCAATTTTAGATAATATTCCTATTTCTATTTTTTTGTCAATGGGAAATATTCCCATATTTTATTCCAACCGTATCAATATGCTGCCGGTTTTCCAGGGTATTTCCCTAACATGATCGTAGAAATATGCCTCGTTGGTATTCGTTTACTTTTTGTCTGTAGCTGTGCTAGTATCCAATGGTTGCATCCTCTGCCGTATCAAGGTCGACAAAGCAGCCATTTTCTACCGGACAGAACACCGAGACCATGCTTACCATCAGCAACAAAAGCAGGTACGGCCTGCATGCGCTTCTTTCCCTGGCCGGG
>Ga0256833_1001550_pt1 | contig 16793 bp, 12 predicted proteins | sample 356284metaG_FD_190535 | JGI IMG/M metagenome (GOLD analysis project Ga0256833, IMG submission 190535) | Hydrothermal vent microbial communities from Mid Atlantic Ridge, Atlantic Ocean - 356-284 | ecosystem: Environmental > Aquatic > Marine > Hydrothermal vents | place: Atlantic Ocean: Mid...
CTCTCCGTTCTTCTGCTTCCGGGTCCAGAACTCCCTCCAGTCCGCCCCCTCCAGAAGAATCCTTATGGCGGAATTGACCATCTGATGCGCCACTATAAGTACCAGATTGTGCTCCTTTTCCCTCAAATCGTCCAGAAAATCCCTCAGCCTGCTCACGAACCGGGAGAAGGACTCCCCTCCCGGAGGAGCGTATAAAAATGGATCCTCCCATACCCTCTCGAAGTATTCCCTGTTCTCCTCGAGAATGGCGGGATAATATCTGCCCTCCCATTCCCCCATATCGATTTCCCTGAGGCGTTCGTCCAGCAGAATGGGAGGCCTGTTGACATTGGATTCCCTTATGATTTCTGCCGTTTCCAGAGCCCTCTTCAGGGGAGAAGAGTATATGACTTCGAAGGGAACATCCGCCAGAACACGGGCCAGATGACGGGCCTGCTGCCGACCGGTTTCGTTCAGAGGATTGTCCGTGGAGCCCTGAAGCAGGTTTCTGAGATTGTAATCGGTTTGACCATGCCTGACCAGATAAATTTTCATTGATTGGAAAGTTTAAAGGAAATGAAGGAAAAAGAAGAACATACCCGCCACAGAATCAAGAGACCGGGGAGCAGTCCCATTCCATTAAAATTTCCCCCGATGAAGGTCTATAACACTCTCACACGGAAGGAAGAGGAATTCAAAACCGTGGATCCCCACATAGTCAGGATGTATGTATGCGGAATGACCGTGCAGGACTCTCCCCATGCGGGGCACATGAGGACCTTCACCTCCTTCGATGTCATCAGAAGGTACCTGGAATACAGGGGGTTCGAGGTAAGGCATATACAGAACTTCACCGACATCGACGATAAGATTATAATAAAATCGAAGGAGCAGGGTCTGGACTGGAGGGTCCTTGCGTACAGATATATGGAGGAATACAGGAAGGTGGCCGATATGATGAACTTCCGACCTCCAATCTTCTATCCCCAGGCCACCATCCACATTCAGGAAATCATAGAAATTACAGCATCCCTGGTAAACAAGGGCATAGCCTATGTGGTGGACGGCAATGTCTGGTACGATGTGAGCAAGTTCCCCGACTATGGCAAACTATCGAAAAAGAGCATAGAAGAGCTGAAGGAAGGGGCCCGAATAGAACCGGATCCCACGAAGCGCAATGCCCCGGATTTCGCCCTGTGGAAGAAGAGGAAACCCGGAGAACCCTACTGGCACAGTCCATGGGGAGAAGGCCGCCCCGGATGGCACATCGAATGCTCCGCCATGAGCATCACCCACCTGGGGGAAACGCTGGATATTCACGGGGGGGCTGAAGACCTCATATTTCCGCACCATGAAAACGAAATAGCCCAGAGCGAAGCGTACACGGGAAAGCCATTTGCCAATTACTGGCTGCACGCCGGATTTCTCACCCTGAAGGGGGAGAAGATGTCCAAGTCCATAGGCAATATCTTTCGGGCCACGGATCTGCTCGAGCAATTCGATGCCAATACAGTTCGCCTGTTCTACCTGAAAGCCCATTACAGGAGCAGACTGGACTTCTCCCGGGAACTCCTGGAGGATGCCCGGAGGGGATGGCAGAGGATCAGGAATTTCCTTCAGGACTCCAGAGGACTGGAGGGAAATATTCTTCCGCAGTACATGAGGCAGTTCGAGGAAGCGATGGACGACGACTTCAACACCCCGCAGGCAATAGCCCTCGTGTTCAACATGGTCAACGAAGGCTACAGGGATAAAGAGCAGATGCCCCACATAGCCCAGACCCTCCGCCTCATCCTGACGACACTGGGGTTCAAACTGGAGGAAGAAGAGGCGGGCAGAAGGCTCCGGGATGTCATGGATGTACTGATAGGAGTCAGGAATGAGCTGAGAAAGAGGAAGGAATTCGACCTTTCGGATCGCATAAGGGACGAGTTGAGGAAGGTGGGCATTCTGCTGGAAGACTCGAAGGGGGGGACCCGCTGGAAAATCATTTGAGCCACATTTTCCGATTTTTCGCCTTTAAACTTCGATTACTATGGCACTGCTCGGGTGGGGCTTCATTTTGAACATAATAGGAATAGGATGGCTGCTCCGTCCCTTCGGATGGCTTTCGGCGGCCGGCTCCTTCGAAAGGCCTATATTCAGAAGAACGGGATGGGTAGGGATTATCACCATCATAGTGGATGCAGTCGCACTGTTCATTTTCCTGCTGGCATACGCTGCGGTTTCCTCCAGTCCGGATTCGGATGTATCCGCCGGCCTGAGCCTGTTCAGCATCCTCATCCTGCTGGTGGCCGCAATCCTCTCCATCGTATATACGGTTTTCGAAATCGTCTCCCTCTTCGAACTGGCTTCCGCTTCCGGGAAGGAGAGCCTCAGGACATGGAGCATCATGTACATCGTGTCCCTGGTCATCAGCCTCATTCCCTTCGTCGGATGGATTCTGGGCATCATCCTTCTGCTGATTTCCACCATAGGGCTGGGCGTGGTCATACTGGACATAAAGGCCTGAGGGGATGACTCCCCTCCGTCCGTATTAAACTTTCACCGTGGAAGACGAGAGGTTCATGAGAATTGCATTCCGACTGGCCCGACTTGGGAGGGGTTTCGTATCCCCCAATCCCCTGGTGGGAGCTGTAATCGTCCAGAGGGGGAGAATCGTGGGGGTGGGGTACCACAGAAGATATGGTGAGGCCCATGCGGAAGTGAGGGCCATAGAGGATGCGGGGGAAGATGCCGTAGGCGGAACCATGTATGTAAACCTGGAGCCCCATTCCTTCCATGGGAAAGTCCCCCCATGCACGGATGCCATAATAAGGGCGGGAATATCCAGGGTCGTCATCTCCAACATAGACCCCAATCCGAAGGTGGCGGGGAAAGGGGTCGAGATTCTGAGGAAAGCGGGGCTGGAGGTCGAGGTGGGAGTGCTGGAAGAGGAGGGGGAAAGGCTCAACGAAGTATTCTTCAAATGGATAAGGACCGGAAGACCCTTCGTCACGCTCAAATTTGCGATGACCCTGGATGGATTCATAGCCGACTCCCGGGGCAATTCCAGATGGATTACATCGGAGAAGTCCCGCAGGTTCGTCCACAAACTGAGGGCATGGAGCGACGCGGTGGCCGTGGGGGCCGGGACGGTCATAAGGGACAACCCCCGACTGACCGTGAGAGAATACTATGCACCCCGCCAGCCCGTGAAAGTCATTTTCGACAGAAACCTGACAGTATGGAAGAGGTGGGAGGACTACCGGATATTCGATGAGGGGGAGATAATCCTGTTCAACAGCAGGGAGGAATTCGAAGTCCGGGTGCGGCGGGCAGTGGTCAGGGGAATAATAGCCAGTTCCATAGAGGATGCCCTGGAATACCTGGGCAGGAATCAGATTACATCCCTCCTGGTGGAGGGGGGCTCCGAAATCCTCTCCCGCTTTATGGAAAAGGGCCTATTCGACAAGGTGTATGCCTTCTGGGCGCCGAAGGTTCTGGGAAAGGGATTATCCCCGTTCGGGCTGTTCGACGGAAACCTGGAGGAGAGGCTGAGGCTCCACGGAATAAAGAGGCTCGATGGAGATGTCCTTGCCGTCTATTATCCGGCGAGAAAATGAGTACATTTCAATGTACACAAATGCGGAAAACATGTACATTATAATTTCCTGAATGCCGAAATTCAGCAAACGTTTTCTGGAGAGGATAAATCCCCACTGGGAGGGGCTCCGCTATCCATACTCCATAGAGAGGGATATAGTCCCCGCAATAAAGGGCGAATTATCCCACAGCCTGATAATAGCCGTGTATGGCCTGCGAAGAGTGGGCAAAACAGTAGTAATGAAACAGATTATAAATCATCTGCTCCTCTCCGGTGTAGAACCCCTGAGCATTCTGTACCTGACATTCGATGATCTGCAGGGAGACTTAATGGATGCAATAGAAATCTTCGAGAGGATAAGGGGAAGGAGAACAGGGAGGGGGGATTACATATTTCTGGATGAAGTGCAAAAACTCCCGGGATGGGAAGAAAAAGTCAAAATACTCCACGATATCAACGGGGCAAAGATATTCGTTTCGGGCTCTGCATCCGCACCCCTGAGGAAGGGAGGGGAAACTCTGGCGGGAAGAATAGTGGAATTCGTACTGGAACCCCTTTCGTTCCGGGAATACCTCAGGTTCAGGGGAATGGAAAATTTAATGGAGAGTCCACTGGATAACCCCGTGGAGAGGGAATACTGGCAGTACATCCGGGCCCCCTTTCCGCAGGTAGTCCTCGAGGATATAAATCCGGAGGAGTATGTAAAAAGCATCTATGAAAAAACCCTGTTCAGAGATCTCCCGGAGCTCTTTTCCATCGAGTATGAGGAAAAGCTGTTCCAGCTGTTTTATTTAATCAGGCATTCACCCGGATTCATGGCAAGTTATGAAAACCTTGCATCCGAACTGGGGGTGGACAGGCGTACAATTTCCCTATATGTGGATGCCCTGGAAAGGGGGTATCTGGTCCGGAGACTCTACAATTACTCCCCGAATCCATTTACGGGAAGGAGGAAACTCAAAAAGCTGTACCCCTATGTTGCAGCTTTCTGCGAGGCAAATGAGGATAGAGTAGTAGAAACCGCTGTTGCAGGGCATCTCAATGCTCGATTCTTTTTCAGGGACAAACAGAAGAGGGAGATTGATTTTGTTCTTCCCGAATATTCTCTGGCGGTAGAGGTAAAATATCGCTCCAGAATAAGGAAAGGGAACTTTAAAGGGCTAAAGGCCTTCATGCAAAGATTCGATTTCAGGGGAATGGTGGTCTCGAAGGAAAGAACAAATACCATCGATGACAGGATAACCATTGTTCCGTACTTCCGCCTCCCGGAGGTACTGGAAAAAAAGGGCATAAGGCCCTACAGGAAACTTTAACGATCACAGATACCACTATGTATCCAGCCCCCTCCCGGGTCTTACGGATATACTCCTTCGAATTTCCCTGTAAAGGTCCTCCAGCACCTTAGCAAAATCCTCTTTCCCCTCCTCCACCCTGTCCATCAGCTCCTCCAGCTGACGGGTAAAGCCCTCCTCCAGGAAGCGGAAGACTTCGGGCTTTTCCCTGAGGAAGGAATAGACCTTTATGCCCAGCCTGGTGGGACGAAGATACCCATTGCGGTCATAGATGTACTTCCTCTCCAGAAGTTTCTCTATGGTAATGGCATAGGTGGAGGGCCGCCCTATTCCCCTCTCCTTCATGAGCCTGATTACATCGCCGTGGGTGTATGGGGGAGCCAGCGGCACTTCCCTCAGCTCCTTCGCATCCCCCACATCGAACACCCCCTCCACATCCGGATGGAGCCTCAGGGGACTCATCAGGTCGAATCCATGCTCCAGCACATCCACTATGAAATCCTGCTCCTCTGGGTCCGCCCCTTCCACATAGGGCATAAAATAGAAGATCTTCCGCCTGTGGAGAACCTTCACTCCCCTCATCTGGGAAGCCATGAACCGGCGGAATATCAAATCGTACAGCTGAAGGTGCCTGTGGGTCAGGCCGGATATGGTCTCCCCCATGAGCATGGCCCTCAGATCCTCCACATCTATGGGCCTGGTGGGCCGGATACACTCGTGGGCACCGCCGGAGCCCCATGTCCTCGGCCTGAAGTACTCCTTTCCGATTTCCTCTTCTATGTATGTTCTTGCAACTCCAATTCCCGCCTCCGAAACCCTCGTGGAATCGGTCCTGTGGTATGTTATGAGGCCCCACTCGAACAGGTCCTGAGCCAGCTGCATGGTATCTGGAACGGGGAACTTCAGTCTGTCGGAGGCCTCCCTGAGCATCGCATCGGTGGTAAATGGAGGCATGGGATTCATTTCCCTTTCGGAAGATTCCAGGGTCTCCACCTTCACCTTCTCCAGATTGCTGTAGAACCGCTCCGCCAGGTGCCTATCCGTGAACTCCTTCTCGATACGAAGGCCCTCCCGGAGCGAAATCACCACCAGCCATTTCTTCTTCCTCACCTCCTCCTCCCTCTCTATGATCCATCCCAGAACGGGTGTCTGCACCCTGCCCGCGGACAGGTGCTTCCTTCCAAAGACCCTCTGAATCAGGGAGGAAGCTTCGAACCCTATCCACCTGTCCGCCACCCTGCGCACCACCTGTGCCTTTACCAGGCTCTCGTCTATTTCCCTGTTCTGGGTAAGGTTCCTCACGATTTCCTTCCTCGTAACTTCGTGGAACTCCATCCTCCTCGAATCGGATATGTAGGGCCTCAAAAGATTCAGGACATCCCACGCTATCTTCTCCCCCTCGGTGTCGGGATCGCTGGCTGTAAGGAGGTACTCCACTTCGTATGCCAGACTCCTGAGGTTCTCTATCAGGCTCCCCTTCCCCTCTATGGCTTCGTAAACCGGAACGATTTCCCCCTTGCCATTCCCGGAGGATGTTATGACCCCGTGATATCCATAGTCCTTCGTCGTCAGATCCACCACATGTCCCAGAGACGCAGTTATGTACAGGTAGAAGTTCCCCAGGACCACCTCGTAAACCAGAGTATCGTTGACCCGCCTCACGACCGGCCTTCCGAAGAAGCGGGCTATGGTTCGGGCCTTGTTGGGGGATTCCACCACTATCATCACGGGCTTTATCACCTCCTGAACCTTCCGGAACTCCCCTTTCCTTATCCGCTCCCGTTCCCGGGTTATCTCCCCCATGAGGGCATCCAGGTCCACCTCCTCCAGGGGTCTGAATTCGATGTCCTCGTTGAACCATCTTATCTTCTTCTGCAGATGGTTGAAAGCCCTGGGGTCATCCACGAAAATGAGGGCCAGCCCCCTGGTTATACCACCCAGGTACATCCTGGAAGTTCTGCCCGACGCCTGAAGATACCCCGTCACATCGGAGACCACCATGCGGAATCCCTCTTCGTCCTTCACCAGCGTAATTTCCGGGGACCCGCTGATTACCCCAGCGTACTCTTCGAAGAATCTGGAAACCTCCTCCCTTATAGCCCCCAGCCGCTCCTCCGGCGGATTGGGCATCCGCGACAGTCTCCTCAGAGCATGAATCCACCCATCCAGACGGGATAACTCCTCCTTAATATTCCTGGAAACGAGGGGCCTTATGGACAGGAGGGCCCACATGAGGTGGGAAGGATTGCTCTCTATGTTGAGCCTAAGCACCATCTTGGGAACCCCCCAGAAGAGGGCATACCTTATCACATGGGGCATGTCTATACCCCTGGCCAGGGGATTGCGGTAGGAGGAAATACCCACCAGAACATCTATCTCCCCCCTTTCATACTCCTTCAACCTCTCATCATCCAGTTTATCGTACGGAAGGGCCCTTATCCCCTCCCCCTCCAGCCTGCGCACCAATTCATCCACATACTCCTTTCCCCTGTCCGCAGAGACGAACACCAGTCCCCCTCCCCTGTACTTCTTCAGGAACTCCACCATCCTGCCGAAGGAATAATCCATGGTGTAGGTGTCCACCACATTCCTGAGATAAAATATGGGCCTTCCCACCTCGAATCCGAGCAGTTCCCGAAAGAGTTTTATCCTCTGCGTTCTGGGATTGGCAGTGGCGGACGAAACGACCAGAACGCTCCTTATACTCTTCTGCCGCTTTAAAAGTATGTTCTCGAGCCTTTCGATCCGCCGCAAATCCCTGTCCGTTTTGTTCCTCCTGCCCTTCAACTTTATCAGATCCAGGGCCATCTCTATATCCTTCTCCTCGAATCCCATGAGCAGGAGCACCCTGTCTATATTACGGGCGGTCTTGAGGAAAGAATCCACATCGTCCACGAAGAAGAATTTGAAGAATCGGCGGGGGATTATGTCCATATTTCTGTAGAGAAACATGCTGGTGGTGATGAGGATTTTCATTCTTCCTTCCCTTATCCGCTCCTTCGCCTCCTGCTCCTTCTTCTTCGACATCCCGGAGACCACGGCCACCACATCTTCCTGCGGCATTCCCATGGACAGCAGTTTATCCCTCACCTGGCGGACCAGAATCTTCGTGGGCAGGATTATGTAGGTTGCCTCCCCCCTCCTGTAAAGGTAGATGGCGGTAATCAATCCAAATGTCGTCTTTCCTATACCGGTGGGGGCGATGAGGGCAAAGGACCTGCCCAGGAACACCCTCTTTGCCCATGTCTTCTGAAGACTGAAGGGTCTGGAACCTATTGTGCTTTCGAACAATTCCTCCCACTGTCTCAACTGGCTGTCCGTAAAGCAATACCTGAGATAATCGCCCTTTATGAGCAAATTCCTGCACACTTCGTCCCGGCTTCCGGCCGGGATACGAAGGCACCGGGAGCACGGAAGACCCCTTATGAGCCTGTCCGAACTGATATTGCCGCCGCAATTGGGACAGAGATTGAGAAAGACGGATTTCAGGGCAGACATGGTATAAGTTTAGAGGGGAGCGGATAAGTGCACCCTTCGGGAATTTGCAGAGGGGTCGCTGTAAAATTTGCCGATGTTCTGGATAATCGCTTTCATTTCGCCGGTCAGCATATCCCCCTTTTCTATAGCGGGAAACAATATAGCCACTTACGGCAGGCCGGAGGCCGCTTTGTTTGCCCCCCAGGGGATAGGGCAGCCTCTGTCCGTGGAATTTGCTTATTCCAGCGATTTCAACGGATACATAAACAAGTACTTCGCCGGTATCCAGTACAGGGGATGGGCTTTCGGATGGCTCTCCCTGTCGGTGGATGAATTCTCCCAGCACCTGTTCGCCCTGGGCAAGTCCATAAAGAACTTCGGTATAAATGTCCTCATCACCCCCGAGGAGGAGCTGGACGACAATGGTCAGCCCACCCTCAGGTGGTATTACGGAATAGGGGGAGGTGTGATAAAGGTTCTCTCTCCTCTATGGGTCTCCGCATCCTTCTACTACGGAAACGGTTATATCGGGACCGGCCCCTTTGGCTACAGGCTGACCTATGACAGGAGCTTCGGCTCCATATCCATAATGTATCCCACCAGGAACTACACTGCCTATCTGGATGCCTTCATGGAGAGGGGCTATCCCCTGGAGATTCGCACGGGATTCCTCGTCAAAGTCCACGAGAGTGTGAGGATATTTGCAGGATACAGCAGTGGCTCCTCCGCCTTTCATGCGGGCATCGTGGTTTCCAGGGGCGGCATAACGACGGGAGTTGCCCTCAGGCAGTATCCCGTACTGGGGCTTGGAGGCGCAGGGTCTCTGCTCATAAGGAGGTAGAAACATGATTTTCCTTTTGATTTCGCAGACTTATGTGCCCATAGACAGCATTCAGGGCATCACCCTGCCCGGTTCGGATTCCTCGGCCTATGCGGGCCAGACAGTCACCACCTCGGGCATCGTGACGGAAGTGGGACGCTACGGAAGGGGATTCCACATACAGATGAAGCAGGGGGGACCCTACTCGGGCATATTCGTCTTCATGAGCGACACAACCGGACTGGGGGACCTGATTTCCATCGGGGACTCCGTTGTTGTCACCGGAACGGTGCAGGAATACTACCATCTCACGGAAATAAGGGTCGACACTCTGACCGACATAGCCGTCATATCCTCCGGGCACAACTTTTATATCGACACCGTCAGGGTCATCAACATATCCACGGCCGCACCTGATAGTGCGGAGATGTACGAGGGGGTCTTCGTCTATATAGACAGCGCCAGCGTAACGGATGCCCAGACCTATTATTACACCATAACCGATGGCAGTGCCTATGCAAATGTTTCCACCCGCAACATAGCCCTGGCGGTGGGGGACATGATACGCATAAGGGGGGTCCTGGTTTACGAATTCAGCCAGTACAGGCTCGTTGCCAGGGATATGAACGACGTGGAGTACATAGAGCCCTATCCGGTGGTTTCGATAGACAGCATACAGAGGACCGTAATCCCCGGAACGGACAGCTCCATATTCAACGGTCAGACCGTAAAGACGACGGGCATCGTGACGGAGGTGGGAAGCTTCGGAAGGGGATTCCACATACAGATGAAGCAGGGGGGACCCTACTCGGGCATTTATGTGTACACACCGGATTACACGAATTATGTGGTGGGTGATTCCGTGGTCGTGGTGGGACAGGTTCAGGAGTACTATGATTACACCGAAATAAGCGCCGCTTCCATAGAGAAAATTGCACAGAATGTCTCATTCTATGTGGACACCGTTGCCACATCGACAGTCTCCACATCCAATCCCGACACCGCGGAGATGTACGAGGGGGTGGCCATATTCATAGAAAAAGCGGCGGTGGTGGACACGAACGACAGGTATGTCTATTCCATAAAGAACTCCTCTCTTCCGGCCCTTCTGGCAAGGGATGGAGCCCCCACCCTGTCGCAGAACGATATAATCAGCCTTCAGGGAATCCTGGCCTACTCCTACGGGGAATATCGGGTATTCATAGCCAACAGCCGCTACACCCTGTATCCACTCCCCTACAGGCTCTCCGAAGTGGCCTACGGATACAGGGACACCATTTCCTTCACCTTTATAAAACAGACGGAACCCGTCCAGACCATGACCATATCCTTCAGTGCAGGGGATATGGACACATCCCTGGTTCTGGATGCCGGGGGTCCGGACAGCATCACCCTCCACATACCCCTCAACGGCCTTGCGAGGGGCTATTATCAGGCGACCCTCACCTTTGGGTACATAGATACAACCGGCATCGTTTACAACCTGCCGTATCCCAACGGATTCTCCTGCCTCGTGATAAACGAGTTCGATGATTATCCCACCAACGAGGAGTTCGTGGAGTTCATAAATGCGTGCGACTATCCGGTCAATCTGGGCGGGCTGAGGGTCAAGAGCTATGCAGGGAGCAACACATATTACTCCTCACAATTCCCGGCCATAGAGCTCCAGCCCGGGGAAGTTTATGCATTCTCCTATTATCCCGAAAGATGCGACACCAACTGTCAGGCCCTCACCAACTGGACCTACTTCAACTCCTATCAACCCATGGCGGTCATCACCCCCGAAGGGTTTGCAGTGGACAGCCTCTATTACGAATCCTACTGGGGCGGACGGGACCCCTACACCACCATAAGGGTGGATGTGAACGCGCCGGGCTGGACCGCTCAGGCGTGGGGTCAGAGCGCGTATCCCGGAGGAACACCTGGAAGACCCAATGCCATACAGCCCCCTGCAAAGACCGGCACCATCGAAATACTGAGCAGGGACCTGAAGGTGGGAGACAGGCTGGTCTTCTCCTTTACCCTGCCGAAACCTTCCAGAAGCGTTTACATATACCTGTACGACGATGCGGGAAGGTATGTGGACAGGATTTACTACGAGAACAACTTCGAAATCGAAAAGGATGTGGCCAGCTACGATACGGCTCTGCTGAAACCGGGAATCTACATAATAGCAGTGACGGCTGACAATTCCCTCGTAACGAGAAAAGCATTCAGATTGAGGAGAAAATGAGCAGGATAAAGGTAAGCAAGAGGCTTGAAGAGGCAGTAAAGGTCATTCTGGAAGAGGTCGGGGAGGACCCCAGCAGGGAGGGCCTCCTCGATACACCATACCGCGTCGCCAAGATGCTTCAGCACGAACTCCTCACAGGCTACAGGGTGGATATAGATGAACTGATCAACAATGCCATATTCGAAGAGGACTACGACGAGATGGTGATAGTCAGGGACATCGACTTCTATTCCATGTGCGAGCATCACCTGATTCCCTTCTTCGGCGTTGCCCATGTGGCATACATCCCCGATGGAAGGATAATAGGCCTGTCCAAAATTCCCCGCATCGTGGATGCATTCGCCCGCCGGCTCCAGGTACAGGAGCGCCTCACGACCCAGATTGCCCAGACACTCTGGGAAAAGCTCAGACCCAAGGGTGTCGCCGTCGTCATAGAGGCCATACACCTGTGCAGTGTGATGAGGGGCGTGAAGAAACCGCGCAACAAGATGGTGACCAGTGCAATGCTGGGCGTATTCAGAAAGGACATTCGAACGAGGAATGAATTCATGAACCACATAGTGAGAAAACCCACCTTCCTGGATTGATATGGGGAAGAAGAAACGACTTTCAATATTCATCATAGACGAAGGGGGCCACAGGAAGACCATCTTCCTGAAGGGATGGCAGATAGGCCTTGCGAAAATCCTCCTCTCTCTCACCGTGCTGATGGTTATGGCCGGGGCGGTCTATTCCATACTGGCGGCCACCATGACCCGCAGACTCATAGCACTGGAGATGGAAAACGACAGATTGAAGCAACAGATGACCGTTCTGGACAGCATACGCAGGGAGGTGGAGGAATTCCGGAAGTTCAAAGAACAGCTGTATGGGATGCTGGGAGTGGATGAACCCGCCGCGATGGAGAAGGACTACGCTCCCCTATCCGACTCCTTAATGGAAGACCTGGTGGAGCAGATAGACACCCCCTACGGTCTGCCCGTAAGCGGGGTCCTCACCAGATTCCATGGGAATGGTCACATAGGGGTGGATATAGCCCTCAAGACGGGCTCTCCCGTATTCGCCACTGCCAGAGGCGTCGTTACGAAAGTTGATTCCAATGCCCAGTTTGGACTGCATGTCTGGATTTCCCATGCCAGGGGTTACAGGACCCTGTACGCCCATCTCTCGAGGATAATCGTATCGAAAGGGGACAGCGTAAGGCGGGGGCAGGTGGTGGGATATTCGGGATCTTCCGGAGAGTCCACCGGTCCCCATGTCCACTACGAGGTGTGGAAGGGGAGCACTCCCCTCAATCCCCTTAAATTTGTAGAATGAACTCTTTGATTCTTCTATCCTTCTGGATAACGGAGCCCGCCGACTCGTTCGGCAATACATTCATAAGCGACTATCCCGGGGGCATCCTCCTGGAAATGGTGAGCGGAAGATTCTCCGGGGGAACGATTTCGTGGCGCGGCGGACGGGTATTCGCCCTGATTCAGGGGGGCATGGTGGAGGACACGGTCTCCAGGGAATTCAGGACCCTGTGGGGGTTTCCCATCGGTTATTACAATGCATTCGCTTCCCTCGAACTCGAACAGCTTCAACTGATGGCGGGAAGGCGGACATTCCGCCTATCTCCCTCCATACTCTGGGACTGGAATCCCATAGAGGGATTCGGATTCCTTTACAGAAAGGGCTCCTTTTCCTACCTGTTCTTCGCGGGACAGGTGAATGGAGTGGAGCTCCCCGACACAGAATCGCTGGGACCGGCTGTATATCCGCCGGGCACATGGGTGGACAGATTCATGGCCATAAAGCGCCTTGAAATAGGGCCCGTATTTCTGGGAGAGTATGCGATAGCCATCCTGCCTCCCGACAGGCATATCACCCTCTCCCTCTTCAACCCCCTCCGCTCCTATATGGAAATCCAGTGGAACACGGGGCTGGAGACAAATACATTCTGGTTCGCGGGCATCAGGACCGCAGATTTCTATCTGGAAATTGGAATAGATGACTTCCAGTACAACCTGTCCAGCATGAAGAAGGTACCTCCGGACTTCACCCTCCATATCTTCAGGAAGTGGCTCCTGACCGGTGGCTATCTGAAAGCGGAGCTCCTGTACGGCTCTCCCTATGTGTTTTCCAACCGGAAGTGGGCTTCGAGATGGGTACTATACAATCGCATCCCCGCCCTCGTAGAACCGGATCAGATAAAACTCCTCCTGAGCTACTACTCAGGAAATCTATACGCAATGGCCGGCCTGGTGCTGAAGGGGTCCTATTCCATAGAGCAACCTGACCCCTATCCCGATTACACGATGAAATTCCCCCTGACCCCTCCCGTAAAGGTGTACCCCTCCATCAAAGTGTTCATGGAGAGGGGGGCGGATAGATGGAAAATCCGGTTCGGAGTACAATACGAGAGGCACATGACCCTCTTCCTCAGGGGATTTGCCGTCCTATACCCCCTGTAAAATTAAACTCGAATATTCGTCATGATATTGTACGAACGAATCGAAAACATACTGAAAAAATGCAGGGACGAAAAGATAACCATCCACCGGTATGGGGAGTGGGTGGAGCTGAGGATTCATGGACTTCATCCAATACTGAGCGTAAGGCTCATAGATGATTGCATCTTCAGGAGGCACATTATATCGAAGTTCAAAAATCACTTCGAAGAGACGGGAGTTCCCATACTCGCATGTGGAGATTCGGGCTGCATGTACTACTCGGGTCCGGAAACCTACAGGACCATGGCGGGAAGTCTGGAGGATAACCTGTGCAGAGTAATCAGGGGCGGCATAGTGCGGGATGAGATGTTCCTATCCACTGCCCTGCGGAATCTGAGCAATTACTACCTACACAGCATAATGGAAAGTCTGGATACGCAGAGCGAAGCCTCCATAGAGTTTGCGAAATTCATGGGGTTCGATACGGCCCTCTTTCCCCGCACAGACAGGGAAGTGGCGGGAAGGTACCTCCTGTTTCGGTGGCTCTCCCTGTATCTCCTCTACAGGAACACTTCCCTCTTCCGGAACAACCCCATGCTTCTTCCCGCAAGCGGGGAACCCGGGGAATTTCTCGTGGAAATGTGGAACAGGTACTATTCCCACCTGGAAAACTTCAGCGACATGAAAGACAGCATAGGAAACCCATCCTCCGTGGATATAGCCATGCTTTCCAGATGGGAGCGGTTGCCCGCATTCACTGCGGATATCCACTGGATTACCGGTTTCGCAGGAGGAAACCCGGGTTTTCACCAAATACCATCCATAGCCTCCTTCGTGAAAGAGGACGAAATGGACATACTCACCAGCACCTCGAGATTCATATCGGATGGAAGTGTGGCCGTATTCACACCGGCATTTGGTCTTCTGGCCCTTCAGGTTTACATGGAGAAGAGGTCCAGGGGTATGGAGCACAGGGAAATTATCAACAGCATGACTATATTCACATCCCCGGGGGCCGGTGAGGTATTCCAGTCCACTATACTCAACCTCGTGGGGGAAGGGGTCCCATATCGCCCGGAGGTGGTGGGAACGGATGTCCCTCCGATGAAATGGGGGGAATTTGCGGCCCTGCTGAAGAGGAATGTAATGGAAAAACCATTCTCCACTATTCTGATGGACTGGAGGGGAAGAAACGACACAGAGCACCTCTTCCCCCTGGTGGATTACCTGTGGGACTCGACAGGAAGCAGAATCGTTCTTCTCGTGGACATGGATGAGAGGAATATGGGTGCATCCGGCGTCCTACTCAAAAGGAGCCGGGTGGAAGTGATAATTACCCATGAACACAGCAACTGCGCGGCATTCATTATAACCGGAAGGGGTACATCCTCCATGAATTACACCAAGCTCATCCGCATGAAACTTCCCCTGGAGAGGGATATGACCGATGTGATCCAGAATGCTGAAAACAGACTGGACAGCAGTATGACTCTTCTGAACATTCCCGTGAGGGGTGCCAGATTCTACTACTACAGGGACACGACTATGTGGCTGATCGCGTCCCTCCAGGGTAAACTCCTCAGGTGGGGCGGTCCCCTTCTCGCCCTCGTACCGGGGTACATTTGGAAAGCCCTAGCAGGCCACCGGTGGATTCCACTCAGGAACCTGGCCAGAATACAGCCCGATCCATGCCAGAATACATCCCGCAGTAAGAGACCCGATCTGCTCCTTTCCACGGGGAAACACGGATTCGAACTCATCGAGGGGATTCCGGAAACCTGCACAGGCATAAAGGGAATCCAGGTAAAGGACAGGGACAGAATCCCCCTCATCAGATGGTTTCTCCGGAGCGAAACTGCCCGCATCCTGTACAGAATCTTCGGCCTCGAAAACCTTCCCATACCGGAACTCCCGCGCCACGAGGGAAGCCCGGACCGGTTCTTTCAGGGGAAGGACTCACCTGAGACTAACAGCAGAATGGCCCCTGCGAAAAAATCCCCCCCCATATCCGAACTTGTGGAACTGCTGAGCGGCTATCTTAGGGGCTCAGAAGATCCGGAGAAGGTCCTCAGGGAAAGGGTCTTCGACAGAAAACTGAGGAGCCGGATATTGAGGGCCTATTCGAAAAAATACGGAAAGCCCGCTGAAGAATCGAAGGGAAGTAAACTTTTCTGATGAGCAGGATGGACCTCTGGAGACTTGCCAGGGATAAAGCCGTGAGGATAAGGAAAGAAGGCGGCAGAATAGTATTTACGAACGGCGTATTCGATATAATCCATCCGGGTCATATAGAGGTCCTGAAGCACGCCAGAGGACTGGGGGACATGCTGATCGTGGGGATCAACAGCGATGAATCCGTCAGGAGGCTGAAGGGAAAAGAAAGGCCGATCCTGAGCCTCGAGGAACGCATGGAAATAATCTCATCCATAAGGTATGTGGACATCGTGGTTCCATTCGATGAGGATACCCCCTACAACCTCATAGATTTTCTCAAACCCCATATTCTGGTGAAGGGGGGCGATTACAGGCCCGACGAAGTGGTCGGAAGGAGTATAGTGGAGGAAGTGGTAATCGTGCCCCTGAGAAAAGGCATATCCACATCCAACATAATAGAAAGGATAAAAGACAGATACTGCCGGTAAACCGTATAAAACCGTCAGCAGAGCCCCACGAATATGTAGTAATATTTATCCCCGGAATCGAGCAAATTTCGGATTTCCACCCTATCGTATCCCCTGCTCCTGAGAAAATCCGAAACCGCCCTTATCACCTGCTCCCCGAAATCCACACTCGTGGTCCCGTACAGCAGATAGACCTTTCCAAGCCCCTTTGCCACATCACCTCTGTCCAGAACCCCCTTTCCCATCCTTCCCACGAAAACCCTGACCGGATGGACATCTTTCAGGAGCCCGGACAGTACCTCCACTATTCTGTCCCTGAGATCTGCCTCCATATATCCGGTGATTGCAGT
>Ga0256833_1001551_pt1 | contig 16787 bp, 18 predicted proteins | sample 356284metaG_FD_190535 | JGI IMG/M metagenome (GOLD analysis project Ga0256833, IMG submission 190535) | Hydrothermal vent microbial communities from Mid Atlantic Ridge, Atlantic Ocean - 356-284 | ecosystem: Environmental > Aquatic > Marine > Hydrothermal vents | place: Atlantic Ocean: Mid...
AACATTATTCCCTCAGATATTGCCCTCCAACCGGAACAAAGCGTTTTGGCTTGACAGGTTTGTCGTACTTCCTGATGTCTTCGAGTTCAATGGCCATCCAGAGCTTTTTCTTCTGCTGTCCCCTGCTCTTCCATCCCGACCTCCATCTTTCTTGGGATTTGATGTATTCCTTAAGTTCCTCTTTTGTAAGGAATATTCTGTCGCCGTAAGTATCGTAGAGTTTCATTGGGTCTTCGACGAGCAGAATTCTCTTTATCTTTGCCTCTCCAACAAATCCTGTATCTTCGTGAGACTGATAAAAAACGAATTTCATACCGGGTTTTAGCTGCTTCCACACCGTCGCTGGCTTTACGAAGACGTCTTTGCCTTCCTTGAAGAACCTACCAACGAACTGTTTGGGGATTGGATACGTCACACCGATAATTTCCGACACTTCAAGCACCTCACTTCAAGCTTACACTCCGAGAGCTGGGCTTCTTAATATCTCTAACTTTCCATTATCGTCAATAAAGTAAATTTCGACATCTCCAAGCCAGAGCCCATACTGCTTTGCATACCTTTCGAAGGTATTCCTATTGCCGAGCCCAACGATGAACTTCTTCCACTTCCTCCCGCTCGATTGCTCAAGCTTCTCCATCAGCCAGACGTATTCCGATATCGCACTAAACTGTGCTGCCGGAACGGCTCCTTTGAAGGTGTAGAATTTCACGTCTCCAACAACAGCTTCCTCTATATTCACAAGGTCGAACTCCTTGTACTTCCCGAATATGTTGAGCTTCTTTTTCTCGAGCTTTACGCCCAAGTATTCCTCCATCACTTCCTTCGCAATGGCTTCAGGATCTATTCTACCTATTCTGCCTTCGTCTGCTTTGAGTTGTTCAATTTCTGATCCTTCAGCCAGCTTAAATCTTCCATTGCCCAAGAAAATCAGAAAAGCCCTCTTATATAATGAGGGAAGATATCGCTTTGATCCCTCTACGTTCTTCGATAACCCTCTTAAGTGTAGATAGAACGTACTCTCCTTAAAAGGGCAATCTGGGTAGTGAGTTCTGACATAGTTTACAATTTCCGAGTAATGGAACGGCTTACCGTCCTTTCCAAGACTATGTGCAGCCTCTTTAACAAGTTCATATGCTGTTTTCTTATAATTGTAAGCCCTCACCGACAATGAGGTTGTAGTCTTCTTCGGGAATTTCTCGCATTGCTTTTCCCATTAAATGTCCAGTCCATTTCTGTTTGTTTGTAATGAACTTGAGCTTCGGGATGAGAGATTTGAAGTCAACAGGTTTTTCGAAGATTTTGATGGGTTTCAGCTTTATACGGAGCGGGAATACTTCGTTGCCCATGCCTGGTGGAGATTTGAATATCCTCTTGCTGTCTTTGAAAACTTCTGATACTGCTTCATAAACAGCTACAATTCTGGGCTCCTTGATTTGCTCTTTGTCTCTTTCCTGTTTTAGGTAAATTAGAAGTTTGTCTCCGGGTTTTATTTTTGCTATTGTGTTTTTATGGCGCTCAGGAACTCCCCACACGTTTCTCTCTTTGATCACCTTCCAGTTCTCTTCAGTGGTTATGCAGAGCCAGTAGGACATGAGATCACCAGCAAAAATATTCTAAAATTCATTGATAAATTTTTGGCTGAGCAGCTGAGCAGCAGAGCGATTTTCTACTATTGTCTCGTTTCACACTCTCGCTAATACCACTCACTTAAGCTAACGTCAGGCGGAAAGAGAGCTGCTAACAACTCACCATTCTTATGTTCTCTCAGCATAGACTTTTTCGTTACATAGTCCTTAATCGAGCTATTCTCCAAGAAAAACTCTGTCTGAGATTCAAATTCCTTGTCGAGTCGTTTTGCATTCTCGATTGTATTGACATCTCTTTTCAGAAGGGTTGACTTCTGCCACTCATCTACGATGTAGTCGATCACTTTGAAGTAATAGTAGCTCTGATGATCAAAGATTCTGGCTTTGTGTTTAAGAAGTTCTTTCCTATCTATTTTTGTTTTTGAATCCTGAGGCTTTGGAGGTTCTCTATTTGTTCCAATAATATTCGCACCAATTAGAGATGCAAGCACATCTGAAGCTGGACTTTTTGGATCTCTGAAGTTCGATAAAATTTCTCTCCTCACATTGGTAGCATAAACAACAACATTTTCAAGCTCTTCTTTTTTTTCAATTTCATCGAAAATCACCCTCATTCTGGCGATTCTCGTTTCTGATACTGGTGCTCCTTCAAAATCAAACCACAAACATTTGTATTCTTTCTTAAGGTAGTGCTTGATCAACCTTACCAAGTCGTCTATCCCAAATCTGAGTGAGACTGGCACAAAAATAGTTTTGTCATTTCTTTTGTCCAAAAATTCTACAATTTCATCAACAAACCGGATGTATTCATCCAAACTTGCGATGCTAACCTTAACAGTTTTTTTGCCGACTTTTTCATATTTTTCTATTTTTATATTTGGAACGAAGACAAAAGGTTTTGAATACTCATAAACGTATCTGAGATACCGCTGGACTTTTTTAATGTCGTATTTTTTTACTGGGTTGAATTGAAGGGTTGTAGCCACTACAAAACTGTACTCTTTCATCCATCTTTTAAAATTGAAATGATTTCTCACAACCTCTTCGTTCCTCTCCTTTAAAATTTTGTCGATAGTCGACGGATATACGTATATCGATGATTCAAAAAGCTCCACATCAAAATCGTATTTGTAGTTTTGGAAAGCATGCATCGTGGTGGTTTTGGCGTCGATTACTTTTACTGGTCTTTCAATTTTGAGGTTGCTGATCTTGAATCTTCTTATGTTGAATTCGGAATGTTTGTCAGGAATAAATTCCTTAACATCGATAGCAGTACTCATCAGCACACCTCAATATCCTCTATTGTTTTTTCAACTATTTCTTTTTTCACCCTAAACTTGGAATTCTTTATCATAATGAGTATTGATTTTGCCTCCTCTTTATTAAAAACTTCATGTTCGCAACAGCACAGCTTTACGAATCCTACAGTTCCGGTCATTTTATCAGCTATTTCCCTTAGATTTTTCATGACGAGATTTCTTGCATCATCATCGTCCAGTATGAAAATTAGGTCATACCCAAGAAAATTCAGAACGTATGCCGTGGCTATAACTTCATGCTCCCCCTTAGAGATTTCTTCAACTGACATGAATGGTCTCAAAATCTCTCCAAATTGAGTGTAATCATAAGATTCTGCCGAAATGAGGATATGCTCTATTTGATGGTAATTTTCCGATTTTTTCACTTCGCTATGAACCACTCTACCTACAACCAATATGAATCTATCAGATCCAAAAATCTTGAGTAAATGTGCAGACGCCCTGATGTCGTCGAGAAAGCAGATGAAAAATGAGGTGTCAGGTATTATCCGTATCATGTTCTACAATCTCCCTGTATCTTTTTTCAGTTATCAAACCCTTTTTCAACAGCTTGCGAGCAATCTCCTCACGCTTCTGTGCAGACAGCAGTCTGTCAGATATATCTGATCTCTTTTTGAACTCTGGATAGGTTATGTAAATAAGCAAAAGGAGTTCCTCATCCGATAACTTATCGTAAAGTTCTCTGATCATTTTGAGGGTCGCGAGAAGCTGCTGGAATTTTTCATTTTTTTCGTTAGCCTTTACGATTTCCTCAAAGATTTTTTTACCTTTAGAGGTTAGCTGTATTCTGCCATTGACAATTCTGTAGGCATTGGTGTAGAAAAGGGGCTCTTTTACGAGATCATTTAACACATCGGAATAGGGGCCTTTGTAATGCTTCATAAAGGGGATGAAATTCGCTACAACAGGATTCGTTCTGCTCAAAATGAACATTTCTTTTTCCAGATGCAAGATTGAGGGGATTGGTCTATCTACTATTCCAAGAAGCAAAATAATGTAGTTTTCCACGATTTTAAGCTTTTCAAGCTGTTTTTGTTTCATCTTATCACCAGCTGAGTTTTCGCTAAACTTTTTCGATAAAAATCTTTCCAGTCAGAACTCTTACGGAAACTGCATCTCCTTCTTTAATGTCAAGCTTATCCCTTAAAGTCTTGCTGAGGTAAACGCACAGGCCATTTCCGAGTCTTCTGATTTTTTGGATTTCCGCATGTTCTATGTTGCCAGCAATCGCCAGTTCGCAAGAAACTGCATGCCTTACAGCTATAATCTTCGTGAGAGTTTCTTCAAGCGACACTATTTTCTCGAAGTTTCTTGCAAGCCTTGCCAAAATTGTGTCACCAAGCCTTTCAAGCCTCAGCACGTTTTTAGAAATTTCCTTTAGCTCCAGGAATTCTGGCAAGCTTGGGTTGTTTTCAACGAGCTCCGCAAGCTCTTTTGCGAACAGATTACCTATTGTTAGCAGCGCTGGAATATTTATGTTGTCAATCCCATATAGTGTCGAGTAGTAGTAGCCGTTCTGGTTTGGCAGAGTTACGATGTCGAAATCTTCGCTGAGTGGGTTGTTCAGGATTTCATTTTCAATTCCATCTTTGTATTCTCTCAGATATATCAGAAAGCGATAGCCAAATATCTCACAGAATCTGAATCCGAGCCTTTTAAGATGGTGAGTGTGTATAATTAGCTTTGCAACCTCTCTATAAGTCTCGATAGCCTCATTTCTTGAATTAACGAAAATTGAGAGAGGGGATCCGGATGTTCCAACAGAGAGTGTAGCGCCTTATGATCCCAGAAGTATATGGGTTATAAATTACGGATTCACAAAATGGCTTAATTTATTCAACCCTCGCCAGCTCCTCACTCTCATCAAGCTCGTCAGGTTGATAAGAAAGGTGGGAAAGAGAGTCGAGCAGGAGAAGATTGCAGAAGGCTGGAGCGAGGAGGAGGCTTTTAAGTATGCGCAGGCTGTGACGACTTATCTGGCGGTGGCTTTGATTAGTTATTCTGATTTTAATTCGATAGCGAATTATTGGCTCTCTGCTGCATGGGAACAAGTTAGAAGAAGCTTTGCGTTTCGAGGTATTGCGATGAATTGGAACTGGGTTGAAAATAATCCTTTCGGATTGAAGGGTGGTTCGTTTACGAAAAGGTTAGAGATAGTATATTCGAGTATGAGATATCTTACTTCAACAACGAATAATTCTGGGGAAAAAGAAAAATTAAAAACAGTTCTCGACGACGCCACAACCCTCTCCAGCCTTAACGACGAAAAGTTCGACCTCATAGTAACAGACCCGCCCTACGCAGACGATGTCCCCTACACCGAACTCTCAGATTTCTACTACGTCTGGCTCAAGAGAGCCCTGAGCGACTCAGACGGCAGAAAGCTCATCCCAAGGTTCCACAAGGAAGCTTTCTTCAAAAAAGTCGGAGCAAAATACAGGGAAATTGAAACGCAGTGGCAGGAGTTCGCTAAAAGAGAGATCTCAACGAACCCCGGAAGGTTTCTCGATCAGGAGAACAGAAATGAATACGCTGAAAAGCACTTCAGAGAACTCTTCACTCAGGCTATGATTTCAATAAGAAACAGGTTAAATGACAATGGTCTGGCAGCAATCTACTTCGCCCACACCTCTTTTGAAGCTTGGGCATTACTTCTGGATGCTATAAGAAAAGCCGGTTTCATGGTTACAGGAGCATTTCCCACAGCAACAGAGTCAAAAGATAGGGTTACCGCAAGAGGTAAGATGACAATGGACACTTCCATTGTTGTCGTCTGCAGACCAGATCCGGAAAAGAGGGAGATCCAGCTTTCAGCTCTACAGCCTTTGATAAGAAAGGCTGCAGAATCCTACGCCAGAACTCTCGCAACCAAATCGATCCCCGGCAGAGACATCTTAATCGGTACGATGGTTGGTGCAATCAAAGAAGTTACTCGCTACGAGAGAATTCTCACGCCAGCGGGGGAGCTGAGTATGGAAGATGTTTTAGAGAAATACGTCTATCCAACAGTTGGCTCCGTTCTTGCTGAAGTCTATGCAGGCGCTTCAGGCTTGAAATCACCTATAAGAAACTCGTATGCTCTCTTTTACCTCCTTGCCAAAGTTGCCTTTGGAGGAAAAGGAGGAACGAATCCGTTCACGACAGATGATGTCATCACTCTCTGCAGAGCCTCAAAGCTTGACATGAATTCTGCGAGAGATTTGATTATTGAAGCTGGAGAAATAAATGAAACCGAAGAAGAAGTAGAGGAAGAAAGCGGTTCGCAGGTAGCTTCATCCAAGACTGTAAAACTCGCAGAGCTGAGAAGCAAAGAACCTGTGAAGATCAAGAGCTTCCTGCTTGCAAGAGGCATATCTCCTGACTCGGCCATCAAGAAAATCAGGAATCCTGTTGATGCGTTCCATCTCCTGCTCTACTACGCATCAACCTATCCTGTTGATAGAGTAAAGCTGGAGTTTGACGAACTGATTGCGAATTATCCTGAAGAGGCTGAGGAGGCGATAAAGCTCGCAAAGATAATATCGAGGATGAATAACGGTGTAGAGATGGAGCTAAGTAGGAAGCTGCTTCAGGCTATTGAAGGTTTAGCCTCTTGGGAGGTGTGAAAATGGGATTGAAAGATTTAGTTGTTAGAGAGGAGGTTTTCGAAGAGATAGATCCAGCCCCGAAGCTTGGCAGCATTCTCGATGTTATGCAGAGTGGTGAAGCAAAAGATCTCAACACCAGACTTTTAGCCAATCCGAAGGAGTTCTTCAAGAGGACATTCATCACACCCAACATGCTTTCCCTGCTCGAAAAAGTAGTTGAGGGCTTTGAGGGAGGAAAGAAAGTTTTCGTTCTATACAGCTTCTACGGTGGAGGAAAAACTCACACTCTGCTTGCTTTAATCCACGCATTCAGAAACCCTGAAATTCTTGCTGATCCTGAAGTTGTTAAAGATGTTGATACAGAAACGAGAGCGAGGCTTGAACAGCTCGTCGAAAGAATAAAAAATGTTAAAGCAAACATCGTAGCCTTTTCCGGCGACTCTTCGAAGTATTCTGGCTCCCCCATAAGTCCCACAAATGCAGGCAATTACGCTTACAGAACCGTATGGGGATATTTGGCACATTGCCTTGGCAAATACTACGATTTCAGGGAGAGCGATGAGAAGATAGTGGCTCCACAACAAGATGTTATAGAGAGGCTCTTAGAGGGCGAAAGAGCTTTGTTCGTTTTCGACGAACTTTCAGATTACCTCAAGGACTTCACGGGTGGAGAATACAGGGAATACGCTCAAGCTGTTGCAAACTTCGTTGAATACTTCGTCCAGGCAGTCAGGAAGTCGAAAAGCGTTGCAGTCATAACCTTGCCTGTGGATATATCTGGGAAAGCTGACTGGAGGTATGAAGGAGATAAAATCGTTCAATCTCTCTGGGATTCACTCAAGGGACTTGCTGAGCCAATTGAACCTCTCAGGAGCGGTGATATAGATATCGTGAACGTTCTCAGGAAGAGACTCTTTGAGGATATACCTGAAAGTGTAAGGGAGAGAACAGTACAGAAGTTCAAGGAGAAGCTTATAAACTACCCTGAGTACTTCGGATTTCAGGATTATGCGGAAGAAGTGAAAAGCTACTACCCCTTCTCTCCAGAATACATAAAGCAATTGCAAACGCTGATTCTAAGAACTGGAATGCAGAAAACGAGGGATGCGCTGATAATATCAATGAAGGTCTTAAGGGAAATGCTGTCAAGCGGTGAAGATGCTGAACTCATAATGCCTTGGCACATAAACCTTTCGTGGTTTGAGAGAGCGTTTCTTGCTGGACTCAGCGACTACAGGCATGTTTACATCAAGCAGGTAGAGAGCATTCCGAACACGAGCTATGGAGAATTGCCGAAGTACATTCTCCGCATAATTTTCCTCGCCACATACCACTACGATTCTGCTGTGCCAAGAGAGGAGTTTCCTGACAGCAAGGCAATCGTCAGAATGGTATATGAGCCTGCAACATTCTCAAAGAACAACTGGGAAGTGCCAGATATAGAGAGTGCCTTAAGCGTCATTCTCATGGCTCCCGAGATTACGCACCTCAACGAAAAGGATGGAAGGTACTGGTTCTGGAGGTTTCCGAATATTAAAGAGTACATCCGCAAGAGAGCTCAGAGAATTTACGAAGACGGAGATCCGAGGATTTATGACAAGATAGAGGAGTTTGTCAGGAAGAGCCTCGATAGCGAGCTTGCAGTAATAGTTGAAAGGGGTAGGGAGGGGAAGAAGAAAGGTAAGAAGAAAAAAGCAGAGAAAATCTACTTCTTCGGTGATTTCGTTATAATAAAAGACTACGACACCTATCCTGAAGACGACAGTCAGCTGAAGCTCGTTATAATACTACGCCCTGATCTTGTATCCGAAATCGAAAACATCTACAAGCTGGCTGGTGAAGATAAGCCCAGATCTTACAGAAATACACTCGCCGTTCTCGCTCCAGTAGATGAAAGATCAGCTCCAGAAGACGAAAAGCAGTTCAGAGAGCTCATGATGACGGCTTCAATGTTACTTGCTACGGAAGAAATTCTCAATGAGATTGACACTTACTACAGCGATTACGGGCAAGAAGCGGTTGAGGTTCAGAAGGCGATGGTTGATAGAGAAAGAGCAGAGCAGCTTGTGAAAATTGCCAATGACATTCCAAGAGTTTATTCCTATGTCTTCTACTACCCTGTGAACGATAGCGAACTGAGGAGTGCAAAAGTTGTCCAGCCCGGCTATAATCTTGCAGAGAACGTTCACCTGACTTTGCTTACGGAGCAGAAGATAGTGGATTCTATGGTATTTGATTATCTTGTTACCCTGATAAAGAACGAGCTTGGAGTCGATATTGAGAAAGATCCGCAGATGAGAACAGTGGGACAGGTTATTACATGGTTTAAGCAGAATCCGAGGTTCCCAATGACAACTGATAGCGTTGTGAAAAATGCGATTGCTGAGGGGGTAAGGATGTTCAGAATTGGAATTTTGAGAGACAATGAAGTGTACTTCAAGCCTGTCCACCAGACCATACCACCAGCAAAGGACTCTGAAGGTGTTGTACCCAGCGAACTCAATGAAAGCGATGGTATACTCTCAAGAGAGCGTGTTATAGAAGAGCAGTTCAGGATGTTGAAGGAAAAGGAGACGGAAGTCGTCTATCCAACCCACATCGAAAGGGTCTATTATGCAGTGTATCCTGAGCTGGGTGGAGATTACTACACGCTTTCTCAGCTTGAAACAATGCCAGACTGGAAGGAGATCTTCCTTTCAGGAGTTATCGTAAGGAAAGTGGAGAAAGTAGATTACGATCTCATAGTGGATGTCTATCCCTCAAGAAGCATTGTTGTGGAGGAGGAAGAAACTACAAGAGTAACAGTCAGGGCAAGACCTGTTAATCTCGATATTAATGGGGTTAAAGTCCAATTAATTGATAAAGAAAGCAATAAAACGATAGTGGAGGATGAGATGGAACCTGTTACTACAGACAAGGGCCTGACTTACGAGTTTGAGTTCGAAATCACACCTGAAAAGCCAAAGGAAGAATACAACCTTGTAGTCTCCGCCTATGGCAATCAGCCGATGGAGAAGGAATTAACACTCGTCGTGAGGATAAAGGAGAAGGAGAAGGTAATCGAGACAGACGTGATAAGCATGGAGCATGTAGGCATGAAGCTTTTGAGAATAAAGAACATCGACGATGTGGATGTCCTTGAAAGAGTAAAAGACAGTCTTCTTCCACTGGCAGAGTTCAGAGGTACAATTTCAGGGAGCATAGAAGCTATTTACGGTGGTGGAGAGCTTGAACTCAACGTCAGAAAAATGGAACTCGAAACTGGTGTGCATGCATCTCTTGAACTTGCAGAATATGGTGAAGAGAGAAGAATTACAAAGAGCTATTTACTGGATCTCGATGACGTTACAGTAAACGAGCTTCTCGTCAGAAAGCTCGAAGGGCTTAACAAAAAAGTCAAGTTCGTTCTCAGGAGCGGTGGAGAATGAATGCCGTAACTCCTACTACTTCGTTAGCGATAAAACATGAGGGTCGGGTATTCGTGAGATACATCCACGTGTACAGGGAGAAGGGGAGAACTGTCGCGGAGTTCAAGCCGTCCATAAATGCCAAACCGCTGGCAAAAGTAGGAATAAAACCGGAACTGTTTGAGAAATTCGTCAAAACCTTTAAACTTGAGCCTGTAGATCAAGAGTTGAAATCAAAAGAAAAGATCAAGGGAGTTGTCTATGCGACTGCAAAAGATGAAGTTTTCGAGATCGCTCTACTCTATACCTGCGTTCTCAGAGTTCTCAAAAACAAAGAAAAATCATCAAAATTGATAGATAAGCTGCTGAATCTTCATCCCTTTGAACTGATGTTCTGGAATTACAAGCTCATCAATGCAGGAAACAAATACGAGCAGGATAGAATTGCAAGAGCATTTCTGATGCTCTACAAAATTGACAGATAACGGGGGTTGGGTTATGCCCTCAGCAAAAGGTCTTGTGGCAATGTTCGCTGCTGAGCTGATGAAAAATGACCCCTCCTTTTTAATATATTCTGCCCAAAACCTTCTGGGAGATTTCTCGCCGTATATACATCAACAGCTTCTCCTGTGGAGACTTTCGATCTCCAATCCTGTAAGAGTATTGATTGGAGACGAAATTGGACTCGGTAAAACTATCGAAGCAATTTTGATAATACATCGACTGAGAGAAAGAGGAGCAAGAAGGATCCTGCTTTTACTGCCAAAAGTTTTGAGAGATCAGTGGGTTAGTGAACTTAAAAAATTCTTCCCCGAAACTGAAATATACAGCCTAAAGAGAGAGAATTTACCAATTCACTGCAAGAGCGATGCCCCAGAAGGGATTTATCTGATATCGATCGACACTGCGAAGAAGGAAAAGAACTCTTTGTTGATAAGAAGGGTCAAGTGGGATGCTATTATTGTAGATGAAGCCCACAATCTTGGCAGCGACTCACTTAGAGATGAACTGGTAAGAAGGCTCGACGTAGAACACAAAATTTTCCTTTCAGCTACACCGCACAGAGGCGACCCTAAAAGATACCTGAGATTGCTGAAACATCTCGACGACAGGATTAAAGAGGACAGCAAGGAGTACGACTCCCCAACATTTTACATCAAGACTCACAGCTGCTTACTTCACAGGAGGACAAAGAGGCTTGTAAATCAGATCGAAAGGAGTAAAGTGTTCACAGATTGCAGGGTTTTCGCTGTTATTACCGAGGCAAGCGAAATAGAAAAGGAGTTTGGAAATAACATAGTAGATTTTCTTGCAAGCATTCTGAGAAACAGAGGAGATGATACACCAATTGGATTGCTTGTGGCCTTGCTGAGAAAAAGAGCATCTTCAAGCCCAAGGGCAGCAGTAAAAACTTTAAAGAGAATTATACAGCCTACAGAGGATACGAAAACCGTTAAGGATACTGTAATTGAGAAACTACTTGGCGAATCCTTTGAAGATCTAGGTGAAGCAATTGAGGAACTGAATGCTGAAGAAGTTGATGAGATCTACGAAACAGTTGTCGAGAGGTACAGAGACCTACTATCCCCCGGAGAGATAAGTAGGCTTTCAGAATTCATAGAAATGGCGAAGAAAATTGAAGCTGAAAAAGACAGCAAAGTCGAAGCATTGAAGGATATTTTAGACAGGCATATTGAGAGGAGGGAGAAGGTCATAGTTTTCACCGAATACAGAGACACACTGGAATACCTCGCAGAGAAACTTGCCGAGTACGATCCGGTAACTGTTTACGGAGGTATGAATGAGAATGAATCTACGAAGAGATTTGAGGAATTTCTCAAAAGTAAAAATGTTCTCATAGCAACGGACGTGGCTTCTGAAGGTCTGAACCTGCAGAAGGCCAATGTCGTGGTAAACTACGAACCCCCGTGGACTCCAATTAAGCTCGAACAGAGAATGGGCAGAGTTTGGAGAATGAAGCAGGAAAAAGATGTTTTCATCTACAACCTCTTTTTGGGAATTAGGGCAGACATAGAACTCGCAAGAATCCTCTACGAGAAGATGATGAACATCAGAGATGCTCTGAGCGACGTAAAGAATATTATTGGCGAAGACATACAGTTCGCAACCACCAGAAAGATTGAAAGCGTTGAAGAGATGATAGACACATCAACCTTACCGACTTCAGTTAGATACAGAAATAAAGTTCGGAGATTCTCCGAGTATCACCTGATCAGGGCTCAGCTTGAAGGCGAGCTGGATGAGTTTGTTGAAGCCATAATGGATCGCATCAGAGAGTTGAGACATGAGCTTAGCAAAAAAAGAGTGTATCCTATAGAAAACTCTGAAGTTGTCAGGCAGATGGGCGAAAAACTCGGTCTGGTACCAAAGGAAGAAAATGAGAGGCTGATAGCCGAGGCAATAAATTACGCTCTCGAAAACGAACTTATCGCTTCTACTAAACCACAGATGTTTCTTAGGGATCTTGAAAAAGCCGGAAAGGAGATTCCAGAATACCTAATGGTCGTTGGCGACGAAGACGGGGTAGATTATGTGGCCGTGGCTGAAGTTGATTTTGGCAGTCATCAGCTGAGAATCCCTCTCGTTTACAGTGGTGGAGACGTTCTTCTTGGAGCACGAGCTTTGGAGTACATTCTCGATGTTGCGAAGAAGGGCATAATTCCGGACGAGGTCTTCACCAAGGAAACACTCATGCCAAGCGAATATGCTGTTAAAAACAGACTTGAAGACAAGCTCAACCCGCTCATTCAACCATTCAGGAATTATGGTTGGAACATTGAGATAAGGGGCATAAAGGTAAATATTTTGAGTAAAATTTTAAAATTATCGGAAGAAACTCTTTCATCCTCAAAAAACTACACTGCCCTCGTGGGCTACTCGGCTGAAAAATTTGCTGAAGAGTACGAGAGGAGCAAAGGATTGAGGGTTGAGAACAGACAAACCCTGAGGTTGTATGACATCTATTCTTTCGACCCAGCAGAAGCCGATAAGTCAGAAGGGACAAGAGATAGTGAAAGGTATATCGAGGTAAAAGGTCATGGCAAAGGTGGACACGATTTTTTAGACATAACTGACGATGAATTCGAGTTCGGTAAAAAAATGGGTGAAAAATACTGGCTATACCTCGTCTGGAATGTGCTCGAAGGGAAACCAATTCTGGTCGGCTTCAGGGATCCTTTCAACAGGGTTGATTTGCTTGATTATAGGGTTAAGGAGAAGGAAGTGGTAGTTAAAAAAAGGGTTTATGAAATCAAGTTCAAAACTGGCTGAAGTTTTCCTCAGTCTCTTTCTATAAAATTATATCTAACTTTGATTCTTCTCTTCTTCGCCAAACTCATGCATCTTCCATTCTTTGCGGTCTCTGCTTTGATTCATGTAGTTAATAAATATTAAGGTAAATGCACATTCGGAAAAGGATGATCCAAAAGACACTTTTGCGTAGAGCAGAATTGATTTAGTCATTCATCTCCGGCTCCAGAATACTAATAAAGAAGTGTTCAACTGCCTTGATTTCCTTTTCGCTCATACCTTCAAGTGAGATGTACCGTATTGAGCAAGTCTCTAAGAACTCGGTTACACTTCTCTCATCTTTAAGCTCTTTGAAGAGCTTTCTTCTCAACGTACTTGCTTCTCTATTGCCCTTTAGATGATTTGTGTAAATTCTACGCCTCAAATTGTTTGTGGATCCGATATAAAGTGGTTTCTGGCTGTTGGGAGCATAGACAGCGTAAATACCTGGAGTATCTGGGATATCCTTCCTACGTAACTCCACCATTTTGACTTGCTCAATTGCAAGAAATCTTTGAAGAACGTCTGATAACTTCTCAATTCTCTCCTGATAGTTCATACCTCTCAAGCTCCATTCCGGCTCTCATAAATATTGATTTGAGCTTCCTGAAATAATTTTCAGACCCAACAAAATAGACTCTGTCAAAGTCAACAATTTTAAATCCGTTAAACTCCTGATGAAGAATCTGCCTGAGTACCGTTTCTTCAGAAATTGCTCCTGGATCCTTAATAAAATGGATATCATAGTTTTTTATCGGGTGATCCGGCTCGATAAAACCGTATTTAGAGCTAAAGATGAGCCAGGGGTATTTCTTTGACCCTTCGGATTTCAGCCACCTCTTCATGGTAGAACCAATGTATGCTTCTTTTGCCGGAACGTACTTTGGAGCACCTTTTTCTGCCCATACTTTCTTCTCCGTGCAGGTAACGATAAAAAGAACATTTTTATTGTTTGCAAGTTTTTCAAGTTCCTTTTCAAGTTTTTCAATCTCACTCTTTGCCATATCCTTGTATTTGGGGAGTGGTAGTCTTTCATAGGCTTTTTTGTAATAATCAAGGGCTTCTTCCAGCCTGCCCTCACCTTTGAGAATACCTCCAATGTGGAACGCCACCCATCCGTCGTCAGTTTCTTGAAACAGTTTCAGGAGACAGTCAAGAGGATCTCTGGAGTTAATGCAGTCTTTTATCTTCTTATTTATTATAGACCAGCTGGTCATAAATTTGAATTGCTCCTGAAATATAAAGAATTTACAGTTCAAAAGAGGGTGGTGGGTGGGGGAATGGGGCGGTATGATTATCCTTAGATTTCCAGGTAATTTAAAAAATCATCCCTCAAACTTCTTTCTTACACTATATACTTTTCCAGACGTCTGGCTTTTAACCATGGCAAAAAAACAATGCTGTAACAAATGCTCGAATCTCTTGCCTGCCAAAACTATTTAAAACAGAATTCAAATAGAGCTATTATGGCAACTTCAAGGCTTGCCGAGAGGCTTTTCAGGGCTGGAATACACACGATGAGCAGAGAGGAAGCTATCTCGATGATCGAAGATTTTGCCAACAAACTTGGCATAGATCTCAGGAAAGCCGATCTGGAGAAAACGAGGGAGATCCTCAAGAAAGGCGAACCTCTATCAAAAATAGTAATAGATATGCGGGAAAGATGAAAAGAGTCTACCCCGACACTTCTGCATACCTGAAGGAATTTTCTCAGGAAACAGGTAGTGAAACGATCTTTAGGATTTTTTCAGCATGTGAGAGAGGAGAAGTTGTAATTGTTACATCCCAGTGGACTTTAAGCGAGAGCATTGCAGCAGTGGACAGAAAATGCAGAAGAGGTGAAATAAATCCCGATGAAAGAGACACGGTAATTGCAACCATACTCAATAAAACCATGGAGCTCGTAAAGAAAGATAATCTCGTACTTGTTCCCGTCACTTCACAGCTCGTGCAGGCTTCATGGCGAATAATCCTCGAAAGACATGTTTCTGCGGATGATTCCATCCATCTGCTGTCGGCACTCGTAACCCTAAGCGAGATCTTCGTTGCAGCTGACGATTACCTGATTGAAAGAGCAAGAGAAGAGGGATTTGACAGCTACGATGTTGAAGAAAAAGAGGATTGTAAAAAACTTGAAGAGACGCTGGAGCTGTAAATTTTAAAATTCAAGGTCAATCACTCTTGATGTTTCATCTTTCATCCGTTCTGCTTCTTCTATTGCAACTTTCAGCATTCTGAAGTATTTCCTGCCAACAAAGAATTCCAAGCTGCCTGATTTGAGCAGGATGTAACTTCTTGAAATGAGAATCTTTCTGCCATTCATGCCTTCACCCTCACGCTGGGACAACGACTTTTTCCTCTATTTCAGCTGCAGCCTTCTTCCCATTTCTTCCATTCCTGCCATTCCCGTTAAACTGTTTGTATCTCCTCACAACCCCAACCTCAATACCGTCCCTGCTCCATCCTATCTTCTTCACAGCCTTAAACATAGCTTCGATGTGCTTGCACACATAATCGATCTCCTCGCTGTGTTTTGCATAGTCAGGACATGAGCAGATCCACTTGTAGCCAACCCATTTCACAACGTACTGCTTTGGCCTGCCAAAAGTTGAATTCAGGCTGAGAACACTGAACTCCGTTTCACTTATCCTGTATACGACCATTTTGAACTTCCTTTCTTCGTACTCTGTTTCTGCTGGCATAACTATCAAGCCTCCAGAACAACCCTTACAATTTCTCCACACCTGCAACACTGCATCGTTTCAACGGCCTTCTTTGCCGAGTATCTGGCATCAACGATTTCAAAGCATCCAACATTCCCGCAAACCGGACAGACCACGAATCCCATCGAATCACCTCCTCAGCGGCTCTTGCAAAGCCGCCTCACTGGGGGGCGGGCAGCTGAATCAGGAGAATCAGGAGTGTAGTAATAAAAAAGCAAAAACGCAAAAAAGATATACGAAAAATTGCAGCAAAATGCATCATGAGATTTTTGATTCTGCTAATTCTTCTTTCTTTTCTCCTCGCAGGATGTACTGGCGAGCAGACGGAAAGCGTGTCTGGATTCAGCCCCAAGAATATTCTGGAAAATGTCTTCGGCGATAAACACACCGAACTGATGAAAGAATCCGAAAGATACTCGGAACTCTCAGAAAAAGCCCAAGAGTTTATTATCAACACTGAATGGATAAAGGATGGTGTGGATGAGGGAGATATCAGGTATATAGACTCCATTCCAGTATCATTCGATCCCGATAACACGACAGCCGATACAGACAAAGGTGGTTTGGAGGATTGCTGGGAGGTGATGTATAGAGGAAACGTTACTGATGGTTCTGACGACATACCCTTGCTACTAAACTATTCCTACTATATCCCAGAAAAGGGATTTCTGACCTTTCCGGTTTATTATGAGGATGCTAAAAGGGCCAGCTACATCTGGTACGATGAGTATCCCCGTGTGGGGTACGTGAAAAACTGGAAGGGTGAATCGGATACTGCAACGCCGAACCAGCCCAACTACAGAATATGGGTGAAGGATCAGCATTTTGCGATAGATATTGTTGACCTTCCTGATGG
>Ga0256833_1001552_pt1 | contig 16784 bp, 17 predicted proteins | sample 356284metaG_FD_190535 | JGI IMG/M metagenome (GOLD analysis project Ga0256833, IMG submission 190535) | Hydrothermal vent microbial communities from Mid Atlantic Ridge, Atlantic Ocean - 356-284 | ecosystem: Environmental > Aquatic > Marine > Hydrothermal vents | place: Atlantic Ocean: Mid...
TTTTTTTGCACCTTTAAACGTAAATTTAAAAATTGGGTTTTTTGACAAAAATTGGCTTGAAGAGATTTCATAAACAACTTTATCACCAACTTTTGCTTCTAAGTGAGTAATAAAATTTGCTTCTTTCCCTTTCTTTTTTGCTACATCATAAGTAAGCATAGGATGTTTTACCATAACTTTTGCTTTTATTATTCCATCTTTTTCTTTTGCTTTTATTTTCATTAGTGTTCCTTTTTATTTCTATACTTTTTTATACTATTTGGATTTTAAAAATTGAAGATTAACCTTCACATCCACCTAGAGCAACTTCAAGACTTTTTGAAACTTTATAAAATTTCCCATCTTTTCCTTCAACAGCGATAGTAATTGCACCAGATTTTTTCATCTTGATTTTGATACCATAGTTAACTGGTTGCCCATCAGGTACTGTAAATACTGCTACTGCACTTTCTGGGTTAGAATCTTGAAATACTGCCACAGATTTTGCTTCTATATCAGTTTTAATATCAACAGGAATAGCACCACCATTACTAGCAACTTTTGGAACTTTTAATTTAATCCCTTTTTCTATATATGTCTGTTTTCCATAAAGAGCTTCAAGAGCAGAATCAACTGTCTTTGCTTTCCATGCTGCTGGCTTCTCTTTTCTGTAATCTAATGCACTCAAACTAGCTGGCAATACAGCAAGTGCCATAATACCAAAACCTATAAATTCTCTTCTGTTCATCTAAATATCCTTTCCTTGTTTTATAAGAAATGTGCCAAAATTATGACACATTAGTTATTTATAAATTATAAAAAGTAATTGTAAAATAATCGTGAAGTATAACTTTTACTTAGCTTTACTTACCATATAATCTACAGTTGCTTTTACCTCATCATCTTTTAAACTCATTTTTCCACCATGTGGAGGCATTGCACCTTTACCATTTAAAGCATTTTTATATACAGCTTCGATACCTTTTTTGGTAACTTTTGCCCAGGCTTCTTTATCTCCAAATACTGGTGCACCTGCTGCTCCACTATCATGACAAACTGCACAAGTTGATTCATATATAGCTTTTCCAGGTGATGCTTTAGCTTGTCCCTCTTCTTTTGGTAAATCTCTTGCAACAGACATAGGTGGTAAGAAATCTTTCATCTCCACTTTTATACGTGCGAGTTTTGGTTCACCCTGGAAACAATCTTTCATACAACGTGTACCATTTCCATAATTTTTATAATTATTAAAAAATTCACGTGCATTATCAAGCCCTTTTGGGCCATCAATTTTTGGCACAAACCCATCTTTGTTAGGCATAACAATTTTCATAAATTTTGCTCTATTTAGATCATAATCATCATCAAGCTCTTCACCATCAATTTTTAACTCATTGATTGAAATGATGTATGCACATAAAGCATAGACTTGATCATTTGTCAGACTAAGTGGTGCTGGGTGAGGCATACCTGTTTTAATGTACCACCAAAGTGTACTAGCTTGTGGCCAATAAGTACCAAAAACACGGATAGGTCCGTCCATATCAGGACCTGTTCTTTGATTTTTAAGTGTTTTTTGTCCTTCGTATGCATTTCCTTTTGCAAGTGAAGGATAACCTCCGCCACCTGAACCAAAATCACCATGACATACAACACACTTCTCTTCATAAAGATCGTCACCTTCTTCTACAGTACCGTGTCCTTCAGGAAGTCCTGTACCATCAGGCATGACATCAATATCCCATGCTTTTATCTCATTTGGGGTTGGTTTTCGACCAAAAGTAAAACCACCTTTTAATGTATCTTCATTCACTCTATATACAGAAGTTTTACCACTTTTTATAGGATATGTAACTCCACCATCAATTACTTTTTTACCATTTTTATAAGTATGTGATGCTCCAGTATCAGCAGCAAATGCCATTGTTGAAACTGTAGCCGCAGACAATACTGCTGAAATTAATACTTTACGATAAGACTTGAACATTGTTCACCTCCCCTTTTGCTGTAACTTCCCAAGTAGCAATACCATTTCTATGATATACTGATTCAACACCCATTACTTCTCTTTCATGTTTTACTGTAGGTTGGATATGTCCTGCGTCATCTCTAGCACGTGAAGATAAAAGCAACGGCTTGCCTTCATATTTGTACATATAACTAAATCTTGTCCAAGATTTTGGTAATACCAATCCTTTAAGCTTAGCTTCTGTCCAGTTTTTGCCACCATCAAATGAAATATCTACACCTTCGATAGTTCCCTGACCACTCCAGGCTAATCCTTGAATTTCTACTAAATCACCTTTTTTCAAATCAGTCCAAGGTTTTTCAGGACAAGGAGATGTAATAATAGAATTTACCTCTAAGGCATAAAAATGCTGAATAGCTTTTCCATCTGGTTTTAGTGCAGTATATTTTGCTGTCTCTTCTTTTGCATAAAATGGTTCTGATGCAAACTCTAATCTACAAAGCCATTTAACACATAAGTTTCCTTCCCAGCCAGGAAGCAATAATCTAATAGGATAACCTTGTTCAGGTCGCAATGCTTCACCATTTTGACCCCATACAACCATCGCATCATCTAAAACTTTATCAATAGGAACGGTTCTACCCATATGAGAAGAGTCTGCACCTTCAGCTAACATCCATCTAGCGTCTGGTTTTAATCCTAAATCTTTTAAAATTGTTTTAAGATATACACCTGTCCATTCTGCACAACTCATCATACCTTTGGCAAATTGTACTGAATTAAACTGTGGTCCTCTCCATTCAGGTCCACCATTTGCAGGACATTCAATAAAGTGTGTTCTAGTTACACTTGGATAACGCTTGAGTTGATCCATAGTCAATACAAGTGGTTTTTCAACCAGTCCATGAATCATCAAACGATGTTCATTTGGATCAATATGTGCAACACCGCCATGTGCACGACTAAAGAAAAGACCATTTGGTGTGATAATTCCCATAGATTCATGTATTGGACACATTGCTATAGAAGCTTGCCAGTTACCTGAAGATAGTAACTTTGTATTTCTTCTGATATTGTTATGTTCATATGCAGAAGGTATACCGTAACGATTTTTTGTCACGGGATCGCCAAGTGAAGTCCCCCACGGTTTTTCTTCCATAATCGCAGGATCATCTGCTAACAATGCAGAAGGTGCCACGATACCAGCAGCAGCAACAGCACTTACAGAAGCAGTTTTTTTGAAAAAATCTCTTCTGCCAGCAGATTCAAGTTTTTTAGACTCTTGCTCATTTGTCATTCATTCTCCTTATAATATTTATATTTTATATTTGCATACTTTACAAGTTACATTAGTATTTACTTATAAAATATGATATATTTAATATACAACACTAAATTATAGTGCAGCACTCTTATGAAATAATTAAATATTATTATTATTACTTTTTGTAGCACTAGAGGTTTTTTTTGTGTAACTATATGAAACACCTAAAATCTATTTTTAAGATAATAAATTTAAATATAAGAGTTATTATTTATATAAAATTTTATGATAGCATGTTTTTGATATTTATTTATGTTATTTATAAACTAAATTTTTGGAAAATCCCTAAAATAACATATTTATTATTCTTATTATCAATATAAAAAGGAATAATAAATCCTTCATGTTCTATATCTTTTATATCATCATCATCGAAATAAACTGAAGGTTTATATTTTTGCACTTTTGTAGGTAAATTGTATAAAACAGTATCAAGATAAAGTTTAAACTTTTTAGTTTCATTTATATCTTTTTGCATAAAATCAACCAAAATATTTTTCAACTGTTCTATAAATTCTTTACTGCACACAATTTGCATCAGTTTTCCTTGGCTTTAAATAAGTTATTTAAAGACTCTAAACTTTCATATAATGGCTCTACTATGTTGGTATTTTCTATATAGTTTTGCAAAGTCTGATGTAATTGTTTTTGATGTTGGAAAAAATCTTCTTCTAAGATTTGTACTTTATCTTTAGGTAGCATAGTGATAAACTCTTTAAGAAATTCTTTTTTAACTTTTACTTGAATTATCATATTTTTTCACTTAACATGACAAACCGTTATAATACGGTTTGTCATACTCTTTTAAAATCTATAGCGTAAAGATAATCTAATATCATCAGCTTTTTCAACAGGATCCATACCAAATGCTTTAGCTTGTGCCATAGTCATTGGTGTACCACCTGCACCAAAGAATCCTTGACTTCCTGTATAATCATAATCAAGTTTTGTATATCTAAGTTCAGCAGAAAAACCTTTCATAATTGGTTGAATATAGTAAGCTTCAAATGCTTTACCACGTACTGCCATTTTAGAACCTACCATTGTATCTTCTGCATATGTAAATGGTCTCCAGTATTTACTTCCATGGTTATACTCTAAACCGAAAGTACCATCATCAGTAAATACAACAGGCATATTTACACCTACCCAATAAGATGTACCACTCTCATCATCATTTGAACCTAGCATACCCTCTTTTTTTATAAAATTAGCAGCTGCTTGAGGATTTGCCTGTAATTGTCCAACCATAGTCTGTACAACTTGTGCTTGTGTTGCCTGAATTTGTGCTTGTGTTGGATTTGCTATATTTTGTTGTTGTAATGCTTGTTGAACACCTTGTTGTATAGCACCCATCATTTTATTCATGTCAAGTGTTTGGTAGGTATTATCTGGATGTGTTTTACTCCAGGCAAATGAAGCAAAGAACTTTGTACCATCAAGAAAATCACTGATACCATCACCGATTCCATCAACTAAAACAGAAATTCCTGCACCATCTTGATCACCCATTGTTTTCATACTTAAACCTTGATTTAAACCAAAACTACCATCATTGTTAATAGCTAACATACCGCTATTTTGTCCAGACATCATAGCAGGATCAGCCATCACAAATCCAGGAACATTAAATCCTCTGTAATATGTCGTCATAATTTTGTATTGTCCATCATTGTATGGTACAAAAATCAGTCCAGCTAAATCTATATCTTTTAAAGTAGTAGTATCTTTTGCATAATCACCCAATGTAGCAAACCCACCATCCATATTAAATCTTGCTCTTGCATTTGTCAAGCCTCTACCAAAACAAAATTTTAAAGACATTCCACTTACTGTAGTTAATTTATCAAGACCAAATTTAAAACTAGCTCCGTCAAATTCAACATTGATTAAATGCCCAAGTGGAGATTGTGGTTTTTGATCATCACGTAATGAAATCAAAAATCCATCTGTAGAAGGTCTTCTTCCTAATGAAGCTGTCCAGCTTATATCTGAACCTAAAAGTGAATCACTCATATAAAGCCAAAATGCTTGTCTTACTCTCACTTTATCATCAAGTAAGTTTTCATTCAATACCCAGTCAAAAGTATCAAATCCATAACCTCTTTGAGGGAAATTATTGTTTGCAGCATTTGAAGGTGACGCACCATAAGCTTTATTGAAAGATAGCTGTCCTTTAAAAATCATACTATTAGTTGGTGCATATGCCATATTTAACCAAAGTCTGTTTGACAATAGTGAACTATTTTTATGTTCTTTGCCAGACGCTGTAGTATATTTTAATTGATCAACCGCTGTTCTAAAATCAACATTCCATTTGATGTTATCAGTCGCATCATGAGCTTTTACTTTCAAAAGTTGTTTTTTTAAACTTTTAAGGCTTTTTTCTAATTTTGCAACTTTTTTTTCTAAATCAACTGAAGGTGCTTTTTTAACAACCTTAACTTCTTTCACCGCTTGTGCTTTTTGTACTGGTTTAATAACTTTTGCAGTTTTAGGTGTAGCAGGAACAGCTTTTTTAACACCCACTGGGTATGTTTTTGCCAATGGAATATTATCCAAATTTTGTGCATTAGCACTTGTTGTTACAATTGCAGCGGCAATTGACATAACAATATATTTTTTCATCTTTACTCCTTGTATTTAACTAAAAAATAGTTATGTAATTGTACTATTATGAAAGTTAAAGTTTAAAAATAAAGTAGAAAAGTAAGTATAATTTTTCATTATATATATCTAAAAAGTAACACGAAAAATATATGATGTGACTAAAAAGCCACATCATTTCCCCTGTCTATATAGCAGTAAGTGTAATATTTATTAAACTTACAAAAAGTATTATATTACAATTGGGATAAATATTATCTTAATTAAACTTTTTTTTGATATTATGTCGTATAACATATTTATACGAAGGAAACATATGCCAAAAATTCCACAGGCAATTACTATAGCCTATATTATACTTTTGGGTATTACCCTAGGGGCAGGACTATATGCTGGTATTGTTGTAGCACCTGTAACATTTCATAGTGAAATTTACTTGGGAACTGAACTACTTACACGTTTTCAAGAAGGTCTCATTATGACTGAAAATTTTGTAAGGCTTAGTTATCTTGTTGATTTTACATTAGTATGTGTTGCTCTTTATGAAGGATTTAAATGGAAAAACTTTGATAGAGATACAATAACTACTTTTTCAACTTTAGTTGTTTTATCAACAGGTTTACTATATGTACATTATTACATTCCACAGATATTAGACTTTCAAAAACAAGGTGAAAAAGTTACGCAAAGTAAAATTTTTGAAAATACTCATTTTGCTAGTGAACTTGATTTTAAACTTTTTGCTTTGGCACTTTTAATACTGCTATCAAGAAACTTATATCGCACTCTTAGGCATTGATACAAGTTTATCAAAAGATGCAAAATCATGTGCCTCATAAGCATCTAATGCACATCGCCCAATCATGACAGCATTATCTGAACAATAGATCAAAGGAGCAAGATGTAGTTTTGCTCCAAATTGATCACAAAGGTCTTGTATCTTTTGACGAAGATATAAATTTGCACTTGCACCACCAACTATAGCAAAATCCCTGATCTGTGATGATTGAAAAATCTTTTTTAATTTTTGTAACAAATGCCTGGTTGCCACTTTTTGAAAAGAAGCACAGATATCTGCTTTATCTTGTGTAGATAATTCGCCTAATGCTTCTATTTGTAATCGTACTTGATTTTTCAATCCAGAATAACTAAAAGCAATTTTAGGTGAATTTCCTAATGGTACTGTAAAATTAAATCTATTTTCATCACCTTTTTTGGCATATTCTTCTACTATTGGTCCACCTGGATAACCAAGACCTAACATTTTTGATACTTTATCAAAACTTTCTCCAAAACTGTCATCCATAGTTTTAGCTATCAGAGAAAAATTTTTATATCCTTTTGCATCAATCACTTGCGTATGACCGCCAGATACCAATAAAACAACTAAAGGAAATAAACTTTGTTTTTCAATAAATAGAGAATATATATGCCCATGAAGATGATTAACTGCAATTAATGGCAAATTTAATGCCAAAGAGATTGCTTTTGCCATTGTTACACCTTCAACAAGAGTTACAGCAAGACCGGGTGCATTTGTCACAGCAACAGCCTTTAAAAATGGGAAAAAATCTCTTGTTTGTTCTAGTATCTTAGGAAGTGCCTGGGCATGAAGTCTTGCTGCAAGTTCAGGTACCACTCCTCCATACACAGAGTGTTCTAACTCTTGAGAAATCTTTTTATGAAAAAGTATTTTTTTTGTTTTTATCTCTGTTATTGCTATTGAGCTGTCATCACAACTACTCTCTATGCTTAATATCATGCCCACTCCATAAATATTCACTTTCAACGTGTTTAAAAATAATAAAAAAGTGCTAAAACAGTATTTGTTTTGTGTTTTTTAGCTATTTTATCCTCTTGAAGCTTTAGATTTAGTGCCGTATTTGTGCTTAATTTACAGGTTATAAATCCCTCTATACTTCTTTCAATAATACTATCAGAAAAAAATCTTTTTTGAAAACTACTTCCCACTTTAAATCTTTGATAATTTTTAATAAATCCTATTTTAGAACCAATAGAAAACTTACTATCACCAGATAAATACAATGAAGGTTTAACCAATAGATAAAACAGCGATGATTTTGTGCCATATGACACACCGCCACCACCGCCTAATCTAAAATATAACTTTTTATCATGAACTCTTTGTAATCCAATATTTACACTCCATGAATAAGGTTTGAAAAATATATCTCTTTTACTCAAAGATGAAATCGAAACAAAATCAAATTTATTGATTTTAACAGATTCATTTTTTCTTTTTTGGATATCTAATGCAAAAAAATCTATATAAGCACCTTGAACAAAGCCATTTTCTAAATCATAAATATCAGTAAAAGCAGGTTTTATACTAAAACCAAACATTTCATCTGCTCCACCATAAAATGTCACTTTAGCACTTTTGTGTCCTAAAAGAGGATTTATAGGCTTTTTTATTTTATATGGTGGGATTTTTGCCAAACTACTTCTGCTTTTTAATAATCGCATCAATGTTTTTATATAATTTTTCTTAACTAATTTATGATGACTTCTTTGGTGTTTTAAATAAGCTATTGCCAAATCAAGTGTATATATTTTTTGCAATTCATTCAATTTATCAAGTAATGATAAATCATAATTTTCTATAAAGTTTTTTGTTAATGATATATCTTTTATATTTTTTACAATAGTTTGCATCTTTTTTCTTTTAGAGGGTCTAAAATGAACACCATCAATAAAATCATGCTCTTTTACTTTTCGTATTGTATCTATTGGAATTGCTTTATATGAAAAATCTTCTACCAAAGAAGCATCACCTCTTGCAGATTCTAAAAGCCACAAAAGATTATAAGAACAATTTTTAGTAAAAAAGTAATAATCTGTATATCTATTTTTAAGTTCATAGAGATGATATAACAATCTACGTATCTCTTTATGGTTAAGATTTAAACTATACTCCCACATATCACGCTGTTCCATGTGAGTATACTCTTTGATCTTTTTATAATAAGGCAATACAGAATAATATCCCCTGTACCCACCCGTTAAACCATAATATGCAAATAAAATGCCATTATTTTCTCCAGTTTGAGCAGCATAATTAATCGCTTGAGAAATAAGTGGTGTGCTAATATTTGAATCTACTCTTAAAAAAGTATGACCAAACATAGAAGCAGGAGAATTCACATGAGCAGTAGGGAAAATAAGACTCATATGATTTGGAGGATTGTTTTTAAAAAGTTTTTCAAGTTTTTCACATGAAGTGAATTTATATGTAGCAAAAAGTTTAGGTATTTTCTCTTTTAGCCAGGCAATTCGGGCAGGATATCTGCATAACATATCCATATCTTTTGCTTTAATATGTTCTATCGTCGCATTTAATTCACTTTTGGGACTTTTATATCCATCTGATGCAAGGAAAAATGAAGAGTCATCAATCTCGCTTTTACCATCTTTAAAATGTAATAAGATATGCCAATATGGATCATTTGAGAGTTTTTTGATTAAAGAATGTTCGTCACTAGCAAGAACATAGGAGTAGCATAAAAGAAAAAGGATATTAAGAAATACCCTTTTTGTGTGCAAAAATTAACCTGCTATTTTGATAATAGAGTCAATAACCTCTGCTGAACTTACATTTTCACTCGCATATATAGCTGTGAAATTTGTTTTTAGTTTTGTTTCAAAAGAAGATTTATCTTTGATATTTAACATAGAAGCCAATGTATCAAGTGTTTCACCTTGCCCTGCTGCGATATCTGTTGCTAAAGAATCCATATTTTGTGCTACAAATTTTTCAACTTTTTCATTTGAAACAAGTAGTGTTGGTTTATCACATCCAAGTGTTCCTGAAGTAATACCAAAAGTTTGGTTTCCTGAAGTACCATTTGTTGTTACAGCGATAACTTGTTTAGCTACAGTATTTTGATTATCAATAATTACACTTCCCAGACCACAACCTGTGTTTGGATTTCTATCTGCATATACAGTAGTACTCAATGCTAAAACTGCCAATGATGTTACAATGATTTTTTTCATAATTTATCATCTCCTTTTTATAAAATTGAACATGATTATATAAAAGATTTAATTAAATAAAGCCTTATCTTTTTAAAAAAATTAAACTATTTCAAATGAATTAAATTTTTTTACTTTATCAAATTTTTTCAGTATTTGTTAAGCTAAAACATGTAAAATTCAAATTCTATTTTACTTATATTTTTTTATAAAAGTTTTTGCTTTATTGGCTAAACTGATTTTGTTTTCGGTCGATAGAGAGAAAACCCACATTGAAAGATGTAGGTAATATAAAAATAAAAAATGTAAAGAAAGAGGATATCATGACTGTTGAAGAATTAGAACTATTAGGAACACTTAGCGAACTTGATCTGGACAATCTTGACGATGACGCATTGGCATCACTGCTAGAAGAAGCACTAGAAGTAACGGATGAAGATCCATATGAAGCGATAACTTTTATCACAGAAAATAGTGAAATCAGTTATGAAGACCTTCAAAGAGTATATAATACTTTTAAAAAATAGGGATTAGTTGATTAGCAGTCGATATATTATCGACTGCTTTGCTGTAAAGAAGTATACTCTCTTACAGCAGCATCAATTTCATATACGTCATCTAAATTTTGAGGATTTATATCTTCAAAATACTGATATGCTTTTATTGTTCCTTTAGAGATATCCATAAAATTAATTTTTCCTTCAAAAAATGCTTCTATCCCAATCTCATTTGCGGCATTTATAACTACGCCACGGTGTGGATTTTGTAAAATATCATCTTTTATTTCCCAGATTGGATAACGATTTTGTTCAATTTTTCTAAATTCTAAATTACCGATTTCCAATAAATCTACACTTGGTAAAATTTGTTGCCTCACTTCTCCCAAAAGAGCATAAGCAATAGGTAATTTCATGTCTGCATTTGCAATATGTGCTGTGGTACTTCCATCTTTAAAATCAACCAAAGCATGAATAATCGATTTGGTTTCAATAATAGCATCAAGTTTATCTATGTTAAAGAGCCATTTAGCTTCTAAGAGTTCAAAAAGTTTATTGGTCATTGTTGCACTATCTATTGTTATTTTCCTACCCATTGACCAATTAGGATGATTGAGTGCTTCTTCTACACTAGCGTGTTGTAGCACTTTTAAAGGTGTATCTCTAAAAGAACCACCACTTGCCGTAATAATCATTTTATCGACAACTCTTTCCCCTAACAAATACCATAGTCCAAAATGCTCACTATCAATTGGTGTAATTTGTTTCATGTCAATAAATTTACCACCAACAACTAAGCTCTCTTTATTGGCAAGAGCCACTTTTTTGCCTTGAGAAATCGCTGTAATTGTTGGTTTAAGTCCAGCAAATCCCACTAAAGAATTTACAACTAATTGACTCTCACTCAATCCAATCACTTCTAAGATACCATCTTCACCTGCATAAATATTTTTGTGATTAACTTTATCTTTTTTGTTTGGATCAGCAATAGCCACATATGTTGGATGAAATTCTGCTATTTGGCTATTTAGTAAATCAAGATTATTTCCAGCTACTAAAACATCAACATTCAAATTGAATTTTCTTGCGATATTGAGTGCATTTACTCCAATAGAACCTGTGCTTCCTAGAACTATCAAGCTAAACCTCTAAGCAAAATCACCATAAAAATACCGGCAAAAAGATAGCCATCCATCCTATCTAATACCCCACCATGTCCTGGTAAAACACTGCCACTATCTTTAACACCCGCTTGACGTTTTAGATAACTTTCAAATAAATCTCCAAAAACCGATACAAATGAAACGATGAAAGAGATCAAAATCGCCAAAATTGGAGATACAAAAGAGAGTCCATAAAAAGTACCTGCTATTGTTGCTATCAAAACTCCACCAAAAACACCTTCCCATGTTTTTTTCGGAGAGATTTCACAAAACGGAGTTTTTCCAATCGCTCTACCTGTAAAATAAGCTCCTGTATCTGTAAGTGCAACAACAATCACTAGCCAAATCACAGCGTCCATACCAAAGCCTTTATACAAAGCTAGTAAAAATAAAAAAGAGGCAGTAGGATATAAAAAAACATATAACCTTTTAAAATCAATATCTCCTTTATAAATCATCCAAGACGACAATGTAATCAATACTAAAAAAAGTAAATCATCAGGATTACTGTAAAATAACGAGATAAGCCATAAAAGAGCAGCATAGCCATAATATTCATTTCCTTCAATAGCAAATAATTTCATCGCTTCATAAAATGAAAATAAAAATGCTATGCCTAAAAATAGCCACATGACTAAATAACTATCAATCCAGCCAACAAAAAATATAAGACAAATAAGCACAGCTCCTGTTACAAATCTATCTTTATCAATGTTTTGTAATATCTTTTTAATTTTTTCCATATATTTACCTTATCCTAGGATAAGGACATGATACTTTATTGGTACTTAACAAGTAAATAAGCTTATATATTAAGCTCTAATATCTAAGATATGATAAGGAAGACTTTCATAAAGTTCATCTTCAGAAGCTTTTTTTCGTATATTTTTATAATGTGCTAATGTTTCTTGTTCTTTTTCACCTGTCTCTTCTTCTGTTCGTTCTCGATTGTGCTCTTTTTCGGGATCAACTTCCACACTTTCAATCAAATCATCTACATCTTCAACCATATTTGTTTTTTCATTTATACGTGCAGCTGCAATAACATTTTGGAAATCAACTCTTCCACGGTAGTCTGTTTGCTTGGATGCAGCAACTTGCATATTTTGATTGGCATAGGTAATAGCATCAAGTGGTGTTATAGGCATACTCTATTCCTTAAAAACCTTCATCGTATCATAATTGACATAATTCACATTTGCACCTTCACGCATTTTGACATTGCGTCTTTGGGTATAATCTACCATATATGAGCCATCTGAAATAGCACTAAATTGAACACAAAGTTTAGCCCCAAACTCTAAAACAGATAAAGGAGGTAATTTTTTTTCATTTGTTATTATAACATGAGTAGAAGGCATATCTTTTAGATGCATCCAAATATCACTCATTTTTGCTGATTTTAGGAGAGATATGTTACCTTTTTCATTTTTACCTAATCTAATTTTATACCCTTCTATAAAAAATGTTTCTATATTTGCATCTATTTTAGATCGCTTTTTTTGTGCTTTTGCTTGCTTTGGGAGATAAAGGTTCAATTCATCAACACTTTTTGCAGCAAAAATCGCCTTTTTTAAATTTTCCAAAAAAGTTATTTTAGAAATAATATTTTCTCTCTCAATATAAGTAAATTTTGCTTTTTGTTTAAGTTTTTTTGCACGTTTAAATAGTTCATTAGCAGCTTGAGAGGGTGTTTTTGCCTGTGATGGCAAAACTATTGTACGCTCATTTCCTTCATAATCATTTACCGTAATCTCTTTTTGATAATTTTTCATCAAATGTAAATGAGAAAGCAATAAATTTCCATTTTCTGTTAAACTTTGACTTTTTTGCATCAAAAGTGATTCATCTTCTATCTTTTCTAAAATATTTTGCAGTTTTTTTAATCGTTTCAATACAATCTGCTCTTTATTTTTCTTTAACGCTTTAAGTTTTATTTCCTCTCTTCGCACATATTCATTTATTAAAAATGATGACAAATCTTCAATTGGTTCAATATCTTCTTTAAATTCTCTTGCTGGCAGTGGCAATAATCTGACACCAACTTTTACTTCACGAAAAGATGTATGTATATCAATATGACGATATGCTTCTAAAATAATTTCATTTTCATCTAATATAATAATATTTGTATTTCTTCCTGTAAATTCAAATTGTAAAATAGTACGCTGTGCTTTATATTTAGAAGAGGAGTTGGCATACATTCGCAAGATACGATTTGATTTTAAAACTTCTACCTTTTCTATCCTGGCATTAACAAAACGTTTTTTTAAAACAACATCAAATGGAGCATTGTACTGACGTACTTTTTTATAGCTATCTTTTTGAAAGATATAAGCATCGCCACGTTTCATATCAAAATAATATACCTCATCACGATCAAAGACAATTTTTATGATAGTGTCTTCAACACGTTCGATAACATTGATTTTTCTATAAGTAGCAAGTTTTTGGGCAATTTGGAGTAAATGTGTTCTTTTCATTCAAAGCATGGTAGCAAAAATACCTTGTTTTTGAATGCAAAAGAAAGAAAACCCAAACTCTTGACAGAATTTGGGCAAAAAAAGATTTCTTTGTATTATACCATTTCTAGTTGAAAGTGTTCCCTAACAGTTGCAATAAAGCTTTGTCTATCTAATCCATATTCATCTACAAGTGCTAAAGCGTCTTGAATACTTTGCTCAATATCCATAGATTTTGTTGTAATTATTGTTTTTACAATTTGCAATATCTGTGCATACTCTTTTGTATCATTTTCTGCATTTTCTGGATTATGTAAATGTTTAATTGCATTGTACATCAATGGATCAAAATTCCACTCTTGTAATATAATAGATGTTACTTCTTCGTTAGTTATTCCAAATACTTTTTGTTCTAATGCTTCGATATCTTTAGCTGACTTTGCCTGTTCAATCAAACCTTTAAATTCATCTTTTTTGTTATGTTCAATAACCATACTAGAGAGTACAATTTTTCCTATCTCCATTAAAAATGATGGTAGAGTTAAAATATCAAGTTTTGCTCTTTGTCCTTTGTACCATTTATTTACAAATGCATTTTGTTGCTCAGAAATAGCAGCAAAATCTTTTGCATCTATACCATATGGAGATAAATCAAGATCAGGTTTTTTTTGCAAAAATGAAGAAAATGCAAATCCTTTAACTGTCTCCATGCCAAATATAGAAACTGCTTGCATAATGCTTTTTATTTCTCTGCTAAAGCCGTACAATGGGCTATTTGCAGCTTTCAATATATTTGTAGTGGTCATAGGATCACTTTGCACAACTTTTGCCAAATCACCAATAGAACCATCAGCATCATTACATACAGCCATAACTTTTGTAACTGTATCATCAAGAGGAGGAAACGCTTTTACTTTATCGAGAATCATATCTTTTGTCATTATCTATACCTTTGTCCAAATTTTTTCTTGTACACATAATCGGCAAATATAAAAATCTATTTAGCCAAAAATTCTATTAACATAGGTTTATGATCAGAACTGTTTATCTCATGAATTACCTGTGAATTTTTAAAAGTTAATCCTTTGAAAAATACATGATCTAACGGAAATGGGAAAGGTTGTTTTAGATGCTTGTTGTCTTCAAATTTCACAGCTTCAAACCCGCATTTAGAAATTAGTTTTTCTAGTATTGTCATACGTTTTTTATTCCATGTATTAAAATCACCGCATAATATCATGGCATCATCACAAGAGAGAGATAGCTCTTCAATTTGTTCTATTTGTTTGAGAAATTTTTTAATCTTTACAAAATTAATCATGTGTACATTTGTAACATATAAAGATTTAGCATTTTGCAATGTATATTTTGTCTGCAATGTGATCTTTGGTGTTTTTATAATTGGTTCTACCTCTTTAGTAGTGTAAGCATTGTAATCTATGATATCACCTTTTGCGGCATTTATTAAACCATACAGATTATCTTTCCACATAAAATTTGGGAAAAACCCATAACCATACTCATCTCTCTTATCTAAGATACTTTGATGATTCATCTTTTGATACTCTTGAAATAAAATAATAGAAGGGTCATAACTATTCAATATTTTGGAAAAATCCTGTAACCACTCAAGAGAATGATTGTTCTTATGAACATTCCAGTTTAAAAGTGTTATTTTTTCATCTAATATTTTTTTATTTGCTCTATTTTTTATCGTAACTTGCCGTTGTGTATCTTTAATATGCCAGGGCAAATATTCTCTATACATTGATATATCCTTCTATAATGCTGGTGAAAGCATCTTAAATATATTTTCAAATAAAATACGAACTCGATTACCTTTGTGTAACCCCTCCCTAGAGACTACTAACAATTCCTGCATCCACTTTTTCAATACATCGATATCCTCTTGTGAATAGAAAAAACTTACACTTTCATAATTATAAAAGAAACTACGTTCATCAAAATTACATGAGCCCATAACTGCAAAACTCTCATCTACTATAATTAATTTAGCATGAAGCATTCTATTTTTATACAAAAAAACACGTATACCTTCATCTTGTAATTGTCTCAAAAAGCCATTACGTGCTATATCCAATATCTTATGATCAGACATATCTGGCACAATAATAGTGATATCAACACCTCTGTGTTTAGCAACTATTAGTGCATCCATCATAGTTTGATCAGGTGCAAAATATGGTGTAACTATACAAATCTTTTTTTGTGCTAAAAAAAATCCATACATCAATGCTTCATACAATGCATCACTTTTCACATCAGGTCCAGATGGAACTACCTGTACTAAACTTTTATTTTTTATATTTTTTTGCAAAACATTTATGTTTGTATTCAAATGATTATGGGTTGTATAATACCAGTCAAATGAAAAAATTTCCAAATAATATCGTATAGCTTCCCCATAAAGGACAAAAGAGAGATCCTTCCATAATAAGGCATGATCTTTTGGAGAAAGATACTCTTTTGCGATATTCATGCCTCCACTCATAACTGTAGTATTATCGATAATGATCATTTTACGATGATTTCTCAAATTTATTTTAAAATCAATAGGATGGCGTTTAAAAGAATTAAAAAATTGACACTCTCCACCTGCATTGATCAATGGAATTAATAAATCTGAATACCATTCTAGTTTCATTGAACCTAGTGCATCAACCAGTAATTTTACTTCTACTCCTTGTCTTGCCTTTTTAGACAAAATATCAATAATATCTTTTGTTACACAATCATCACCAAAAATATATGTAGATATATAAATAG